>Ga0209706_10000331_pt1 | contig 26962 bp, 26 predicted proteins | sample PPLLaktember2015_6_FD_187263 | JGI IMG/M metagenome (GOLD analysis project Ga0209706, IMG submission 187263) | Freshwater sediment microbial communities from Prairie Pothole Lake near Jamestown, North Dakota, USA - PPLs Lake P8 Core (1) Depth... | ecosystem: Environmental > Aquatic > Freshwater...
TTCGGAAAGCTCCTCGCCGCGGGGCAGACGATCGTCGCCGTCGAACACGACCTCGACCTCATCTCCCGGGCCGGGCATGTCATCGATCTCGGACCTGAGGGAGGCGACGGGGGCGGATCGCTCGTCGTCCAGGGAACGCCGGAGGCCGTCGCGGCCTGCGCGTCGTCGCATACGGGCGCGGCCCTTCGTAAATACCTCGGGCGCGGACCTATTCCGAGTCCTTGACGCAGCGGAAGCCCACGGTCGCCGCGCGGTCGAGCCCGGGGGCGATGAGCAGGTGGATCTGGACGCGGTCGACGGCGAGCGGCCCGCTCTTGACGTACCAGACGCTCTTCTCCGGCGCGTAGAAGCTGCCGCCGCGGATGATGCCGTAGCGGTAAACGCCGTTGTCGTAGACGTCGTCCATGACCTGCCAGACGTTGCCCACCATGTCGAGGACGCCAAAGGGGCTGGCGCCCCTCGGATAGGCGGTAACGGATGTCGTCCGGTTGAGCTTGTTGTTGCACCGGCCGGGCTCCATCTTTCCCCCCCACGGAAAGGGCCGTCCGTCCGTGCCCTGAGCGGCGTATTGCCACTCGACTTCCGTCGGCAGGCGCTTGCCCGCCCATTTAGCGTAGGCCCGGGCGTCGTCGAGCGAAACCCAAGTGACCGGATGGTCGCCTTGGCCGGTCGGGGGCTTTCCGCCGGCCCAGTGCTCGAGGAAGTTCGAGGCGTCGGCTGGCGCGTAGCCGGTCGCGGCGAGGAATGATGCAAAGGCGTCGTTGGTGACCGGCGTGCGGTCCATGAAGAACCGGCGCATCTCGAGCTTGCGGGGCGTCTTCGTATAGGGGTAAGGGATGACCGGATTGGCGTCGTCGGGGTTGCCGGCCGTCTTGAAGACGAATGTCCCGGCCGGTACCTCGACCATGCCGGCGGGAGCCGTGCGGACCGGGACCGTCCTCTCGACCCGGGTCGTGAGCCGCGGATAGGCCAGAGGCAGGCGGACGACGCGCTCGTCGAGGATCTCGCCCCGCACGTCGAAGAGCTGAACGACGAACTTCTCCTCGCGGAAGCCGAAGTGCTCGTGGAGGGCGATCGTCTGCCGCGCCGTCCCGAACGAGGCCGGGGTCTCGGCGTACGAAGGGTTCCCGGCCGAGACGGCGATCCGGCTGCCGGCCGGCGCGCCGGGCGCCTCGAACGTCACCAGCTCGCCGTCGGCCTCGACTTTGAGGAGCTCGGACAGAACGGCGAGACAATCGACATTCGCCTCAGTCCGCGTCCCGAGCCGGGCGGCGTCGAAGGCGGCGGCGTCGACCGGCGCATAGCTTTTCCCGTTTCGCGCCACGGGCTCGAGCTCCTCGTGGTTCCACAGGCTGACGAGATGCGCGCCCTTCGGCACGTCCGCTTCGACGAGCGGACCTTTGTATCCCTCGGGCCGCAGGCTGAAGACCGTCCAGACCGTCTTCGCCCCGTCACGCCAGCGGTTGGCCCAGAGGCCGTCCTCGACGGTCGGGACGAGCGGCTCCCAAGCCGGGTCGAGGAAAGCGGTGGAATTCTCGCGCAGGAGCCTGGTCGTCCGACCGAGGTAGCGAAGCTCCTCCGCGATCCAATCGGGCCGGCCCGGCCGCATGGTGTTGATCTCCGAACCGTAGCCATTGAAGAACGACACGGCCGACTCGCGGTGGAGCGGACCCTCGGCCAATTGCAGGACCCGGAAGATGGCGAAATCGGGCCGCATGTACTTGTTCATGTTGAGCGGCGGCGGCATGTAGAGCGCGTCGTGGACGCGGCCGGAGACGATGCCGGGCATGTCGCGCGGCACGGCCATGCCCTCGCTGTACATGATGATGCCGGGCTTGACCCGGTCGGCCGCGGCCTGAAACTCGCGGCTCGACTCGCCCCGCGTGTCGAGGACGACGCCGTCGGCGTCGAGCGTCCGGAGCATGTCCTCCATGCCGGCGATATGGTCCTCGTGGCGCGTGCTTTCGTCCCAGGGATTGTAGGAGATGAAATATTTCTTGCCGAGCTTGTGGGTCAGATCGACCTGGCGCCGGAGCTCATCCAGGCCGCCGGGAAGGTCGCGGTACATGTCCCATTGATTGCGGGCGTCGAGGCCGAGCCGGGGCCATGTCGGCCAGATGGTGAAGATGTCGATGGGGCCGAGAGACTGGTCCCAGGCCGTCAAGGTTTGGTCAAAGGCGTAGCGGCCGGCCTCGCGGTCGTAATAGGTCCGGTCCCAGGCGAACTGGAGGACCATGAGGTAGGCCCGCCTGACCCAGGCCAGGTCGGAGCGGCGGAACAGGGCCTCGTCGAATTTCCCGAGGTCGTAAAGATATCGCTCGCGGAACATGATCTCGAGCCCGCGCCGCCAGCCGCCCGGGTGGGCTTCGAAGTAGAGGGCGTATTCGACCGACCCGCCCGGCTCGAGGATCGAGGCCCAACGGGTGCGCTCGGCCTTGTCGGTCTTGACCCGGCGGGCGATGGCGGTCAGGGAGCCCGCGGCGCCGGCGGCCTCGACGGAGCAGAAGCCCATGTGCCAGGCGTTGTCCGGGAGGACGACGCCGACCGGCCGGAGCCCGGGCCGGAAAAGCTGGCTCCTGTCGAGGGTGTGGGGCTCCGCGTTCGGCAGGCCGGCGGTGATGTAGGTCCGGTCGGCGCCCTCCCCGAGCGGGACGAGGTTCTCGAGCGACATCTTTGAACTGGCGTCATTCCGCAAAACGACCTTGAGCTTCGCTCCGGGCGCGAAGCCCTCCTCGGCCGTCACAGCGAGCGCGAGCCCCGCCGGCAGGGCCGGCGCGGTTACGGGCCGGCCGTCGACGAGAAGCGAGAAGAGGGGAAGCGGCGAGGCGAAGGATCCCCGCGCGCCGTCGACGCGCGTTATGCCGGCGACCGCCGTTTCGGCGCCGCGCGGACCCGACAGCGTCAGTGCCCGGAGACCAGCGTCGCCGGCCGGCCCGCGGGCTTGCCCGGCGGCGGTCGGCCCGACAAAGAGGAGCGCGCCGATGAGCCCGAACCCGATGATCTTGCGAGCGCCCACGGTATTACGTTCTCCGCCGGCGGCCGGGTTCACGAACGGCCCGGAGCCGGAGGGGACGGGGCCAGGCCGGGATTGGACCGGGACCGCCGCATCCCGGCGGCAAGGAGGCCGAGGATAAATCCCAACAGCAGGGTCAAAGGCAGGAGGATCATCTGGGAGAGGCTGATCCTCCAGAAATAGATCTTGTAGCTGACCTCCCCCGGGTTCTGGATGAAGACGATCGCTATCAGGATCAAGAGAACGACGCCCAAACCGATCTTTTTTGCCACGGCAGCCTCCTTGACTTCGCGCTCCGCCTCATTCCCCGGTTGGCAGGAGCCGGTCTTTGTCGAGCGACGATCTTCCGAAGATGCCCAGCAGGCCCTTCAGCCCGACGCTCATCACGATGTTGATGAAGAAACACAGGAACGCGAGGAGCAGCAGTCCGCCGCACAGGGCGGCCAGGATCATGTAGACGTTGAACTCCCCGTTGTAGTAGATCGTCCGGCGCAGCATGCCCTTCAGGCCGGCCATGCCCATGAAGGCGCCCATGCCGATGCCGCCCAGAAGATGGGCCCAGAACTGGATATTGGCCAGCTTCTGGCTGTAGAGCTTGGCGCCGTTGGTCAGGATCGGGAAGAGGATGTAGATCGCCGCGTGGAGGGTCATGGTCAGGCCGACCAGGACAGCGACGTGGACGTGCGGCCCGACGACCCACTGGGTGTTGTGGAGGATGCGGTTGAGGCCGACGTCGGCCTGGATGATGCCGGCGGGAACGCCGAGGGCGAACCCGAGCAGCCCGCCGAGCAGGAATTTGAGCTCGTTCGACATCTTCAGGGGCCGGGCGCTCCAGAGCGTGGCCAGGGTGATGAAGAAGGCCAGGCCCTGGGTGATGAGCTCGAAGGCCGTCACCATTTCGCCCGAGACGACCTTGAGCAGGGCCGGCTGCGCCTGGTCGGAGAGGAGGTGGTGCGACCAGACCGTCCAGGAGACGACGAGCTCGACGAGCAGGGCGGCCCGGGCGATGTTCTGCATGAACAGGGCCTTGCCCGAGATCATCGTGGCCAGGAGATACCATGTCCCGGCCACGAAGATGAGGACGAGGCCGTCGGCGACGAGGTCGAGGCCCCACCAGAACCAGTTCTTGTAGAGCAAGGCGTCGATGGCCGAGTGCTTGAGACTCGTGCCGGAGAGCTCGGCGACCATGTAGACGAGGATGAGGACCCCCGTGAACAGGATGGTGGCGGAATTGAGGGCCACGTCCACGCTGCCCCGGGCGACGGCGGCAACGGGCAGGGGCACGAGATGCTCCTCCTTCTTCTTCCTGAAGATGTTCCTGATGCCCGTCCAGCCGAGGGCCGAGGCCAGGAGGGCGCCGGCCGGCTGTTTCTCCCAACCCTTGGGAGTGTAGGTGATGGTTTTGAAGATATTGATGACGAAAAAGGCCGCGCCCAGCATGGCCAGGGCGATGCCCAGGATGAAGAAGGCGCCGCCGAGGGCGCTGAACTGGCTGAAGTCGGCCGGGAGGGGCCAGTAGAGCGTGTAGAGGGGCGCATAATGGGAAACGAATCCCGCGCCCCAGAAAACGATGGTGCCGACCGTCAGCAGCCAGAACGTCCAGCTCGCGAGCTTGAAGCTCCACAGCGGCTTCTTCATCAGGAACGGCACCAGAAAAAGGAAGGCGCCGAAGACGATCGAGTAGGACGACCCGAAGATGCCGACGAGCGGGTGGGCCGTCATGATGGCGAAGAACTGGTTAGACTTGATGAAGGGGATGGGCTGGACCTCGTAGATCCGCATGATCATCCCCTCGACGAGGGCGAAGCCGAAGTAGACCAGTCCGACGACGACGAACCTCAGGGTCAGCTTCTGCATGGGCGTCAGGGTCTTCGGCTTGAACAGGCCCTGTTCCCCGTTGAGCAGTGTCTGCATGATGCTCATGATCGTCCCCTCAATTCCCGTCGACGACTTCGATGGCGTCTTCGAGGATCATCCGGGCGCCCTTGGGCCCCGAGTACTCGGTCGAGCGGATGGTGTAGAGACCGGGCTTGGTAAACTGCCAAATGACGTCGTTCTTGTGGCCCGGGACGACCTGCATCTGGAAGACCATGGAGTGGTCCGGCCGGAAGACCCCGAAGCCGTAGGTCAGGTCGTCCGAGGCGACGTCAAAGCGGACCTTCTCGCCGACTTTGACGACGAGCCGGGCCTCCGGAAGCTGGAATTCGTGGTTCCCCACTCGGATCTCGAAGGTCTTGTCCACCTGGACGCTGGCGCGGTGCAGGTCGGGCTCGACCCAGGGGATGGTCTTCAGCGTGATCAGGTGAAGGGAGACGCCGAGGACGGTCAGGAAGGCGACGAAAGTGAAGAACAGGGCCGGCTTGACCCCGCCTCCCTTGCCCGGCTTCGTCAGCTTCCAGGCGACCCAGCCGACGACAAGGATCATGACGATCGCGTAGAGCGTGTACGCCAGGGTCTGTCCCCACAGGACAACGGTTGAATCGACCATGAATGACGGCCTCCTTCCCGAGGGCATGATAACGGCGGCCCGCGGTCCGGTCAAGACCGGGGATCGCGGCTCAGCGCCGCGGCATCGCCGCCGGCCGGAGGTCGAGGTCCTGGAAGTCGTAGCTGAAATCGGTCTCCGGCGAGACCGCCTCCATTTTCGCCCTCTCGATGGAGCCGTCGGGATTGAGGGCGAACGTCACGTAGGCGTCGGCCCGGAGCTCCCGGTCGCGCCAGCGGACGACAAAGGTATCGTATTGCCAGTGCTCCATGTCGCCGACGAGCGCGGGCGTCTTGGAGAAGCGCATGACCAGCCGGCCGCCGGCTTCCTCGACGGCGACATCGCCGTACCAGGCGTCGGTATAGACGCCGGCGTATTTCGCCAGTGGCAGCGAGGGCTTAGACGACGCGTCCCTGGCCGCCGCGGACTCGCCGAGCGACTTTCTGGTCTCCTCGTCGAACCGGGCCTGCAGCTTGAGGTAAGCGGCCGTCCAGTCCGTCGCCGGGGCGCCGAGGTCGTTGTCCACGATCTGCCAGGTGAGGGCGGAAAAGGCGTTCGTGGACTCGGCGTTCGTCAGGATGGCGACGCCGAGGTTGCGCTCCGGGAGAAGCGTCACGATCGAGACATAGCCCGGCAGGCCGCCGGTGTGGGTGATGACGCGCTGGCCGCGGTATTCGCGGACCCCCAAGCCGAGGGCATAGGCGGCGAAGTTCGACTTCAGGCCCGCCAGCTCGGCCGGCGGGGCGGAATTCGGTACGATGGTCACCGGGGTCTCGATCTGCCGGGCGGTCCGTTCCGAGTAGAGCGTCGCGCCGTCGGCCAGCTTCCCCCGGGCCAGGCGCGCGAGCATCCACTTGGCCATGTCCTCGGCGCCGGAGTTGATGCCGCCGGCCGGGTTGGTGTTGTCGCTCGTGAACGGCGCGATGGGCCGGACGGCGCCCTCGACCCTGGCGTGCGGCGTGGCGACGTTGCCGCCTTCGGCCGCCGCCGAGTGGCGGACATTGCTCCCGGTCATGCCGACCTTCTTCAGAATGCGGTCGGCGACGAAATCCTCCCACGACATGCCGGACACGGCCTCGATGACCTCGCCGGCGACGAGGTAGAGAACATTATCGTAGGCATAAGCACTGCGGAAGGACGTCGCCGGCTTGATGTAGCGCAGGCGCCGCGCGACCTCCTCCCGGTTATAGGTCGATTCCGGCCACCAGAGCAGGTCGCCGGCCCCGAGCCCCAGGCCGCTGCGGTGGACGAGAAGGTCGCGGACGCTGAGCTCGCGGGTGACGTACGGATCGTACATCATGAACCAGGGGAGATAATCGACGACGGGGGCGTCCCAAGCGAGCTTGCCTTCCTCGACGAGGAGGCCGAGCGCAGTGGCTGTGAAGACCTTGGTGTTCGAAGCGATGCCGAAGAGCGTCCGAGCGTCGACCGGGGCCGGATCGCCGAGCTTCCGGACGCCGTAGCCTTTGGCCAGGACGACGCGGCCGTCCTTGACGATGGCCAGGGCGAGCCCGGGGACCTCGAAGGCCTTCATGGCCCGGGCTACCGTGGCGTCGATCCCCGGCGGGACCCAGGCGGCGGTCTTTCGGGCCTGGGGGCCGCCCGACGGCGCGGCGCCGGGAAGCGGCGGCAGGGCTTGGGACAGGGCCAGGACGGCGAACGCGGCCGCGAGGGCGGCCCGGGAAAGGCGGCGGGATGCGGACATGGGGGCCTCCTTCTGGATGAGTGCGGACATCATATCGCCGTCCGAACGAAGCGGTCAAGAGAGCTATCGGTCGGCCCGCGGGCGGAACTCGATAAGCTCCACGGGGGCGCCGTTATCCACGATCATGGCCACGCGGACCCCCTCGGACGGCGAGGTGATCTCGCTCGTGACACCCAACCGGGAGAGCGCGGCCTCGAGATCGTCGACCTCGAAAGCGACGTGCGGCACCGTGCGGACGAGCTCCGAGACGCGACAACCGGGCTCGAAGCGCATCCATTCGATGCCGAAGGGGCTCGTCTCGAAGCCCGAGACATACAGCTTGAGATGCGGCAGGTAGACCTCGCCCGGGCGAGGGACCGACGTCGGGACGCCCAGGTGATGATAGCGCCATCCCAGCTCGGCGATGGCGGATGGGGGCTCGTGGTCCTGTCGTTCGCGTCGCATGAGGGCTCTCCTATCGTGCCCCCATGATATCGTCCGCCCGTGGCTGCGGTCAAGGACACCCCTCACCGGCGGACCTGTGGTATCATGGCCTAAAGAAAAAAAGCCCTGCGGCGCTCCCGCCGGAGGCGAGGGGGGACGATGAAGAAGCTCAGCGCGGCCAGAGCGGGGGGGGTCGGTCTCGCGGCGGGGATCGCGACGATCGCGGTGACTTATCTCGGACATCGCCTGGCCGGCCTGCCCTACCTTCCGTTCGACATCTTCGATTGGCTGGCCCGCGTCCTTCCCGGCCGGCTGGTCGCGACCTCGATCGATACCATGGTCATGATCATCCGGGGACTCAGGCTGGGGCCGACCGCGTCCACGGCCAAGCTGGCCGAGCAGGGCATGGCCTTGGCCCAATTCGCCGCGGCCTGGGTCGTCTTCGGCCTGGTCCTGGGCGTCGCGGGGCGGCGCCGGCCGGAGCGCCGGACGCTCTACGGCGCGCTCGGCGGACTGCTCCTCTTCGTTTCGGCGGCCGGCATCGAAGGGGCCCGGGGATTCGCCGAGGCGAAGCCGCTGGCCGCCCTGCCGTGGCTGGGCCTCGTCCTTATCGGCGGCGGAGCCCTATTGGGCCGGACGCTCTCGGCGGTCTCGGCGGCGCCCGGTGCCTCTCCCGAAGACACCGTCTCCCGGCGGCGGTTCCTTCGATTGGTCGGGACGGGCTCCTTCGTGGTCATGGTTACGGCCGCCGGCGTGAGCATCGTGTCCAAAAAGAAGAAGGCGTCTCTGAGTGAGATCGACCAGGAGGAGATCGTCAGGGCCGGGGGAACGTCGGGTCCCGCGGCCTCCCCCGCGGCGGGAGAGCTCGAGAAGAGGTTCTCGCCCGTCCCGGGCACCCGCGCCGAGCTGACCGCGAACCGCGATTTCTACCGGATCGACATCAACCTGCAGCCCCCCAAGGTCGACGGCAAGGCCTGGCGCCTGAAGCTCGAGGGGCTGGTCGAGAAGCCGCTCGATCTCTCCCTGGAGGACATCCGTTCGAAGCCGCGCCAAACCCAAGGGCTGACCCTGTCCTGCATCTCCAACCCGGTCGGCGGCGACCTCATCAGCACGAGCTTCTGGACGGGCGTACCCTTCAAGATCCTTCTCGACGAGGCGGGTTTGAAAGAAGGAGTCAAGGAGATCTACATCGAATCGGCCGACGGCTTCTACGAAAGCGTGCCGCTCGGCGAGGTCCTGGACGGCCGTACCCTGCTCGTGTATGAGATGAACGGAGAGCCCCTGACGGCCGATCACGGCTTCCCCCTGCGCGTCTTTATCCCCGGCCATTTCGGGATGAAGCAGCCCAAGTGGATCGTCCGGATGGAGGCCATCGACCGCAAGGGCCCCGGCTTCTGGGTCGACCGGGATTGGAGCGAAACGGCCCTCGTCCGGACGACGTCGGTCATCGATGTCGTCGCCGCGGGGGCCCCCGCCCCGGAGACGGGCCTCGTCCCCGTCGGAGGCATCGCCTACGCCGGCGACAGGGGCATCAGCATGGTCGAGTTGCGGGTGGACGACGGCCCCTGGGAGAAAGCCGCGTTGCGCCTGCCGGCCCTCAGTCCGTTGACCTGGGTCCAATGGCGCTACGACTGGAAGGCCACGCCGGGAAAACACGTCCTGCGGGTCCGCGCCTATAACGGCACGGGCGAGCTCCAGGTCACCGAGAACAATCCGCCCTACCCCAACGGGGCCACCGGCATCCACGAGAAGAGCGCGAGCGTCCGCGGCTAGTCTTTAGCTTTTTCGGCCGGTATCGTCCGGTTTCCCGGCCGTTCTCGTCGAAGAAGCGGACGAGGGCCGCATCAACAGACGAGCGGAGGCGTACCTCAGCTATCCGAGAGAAACCGGGTTTGGATGGATTTTTTGCCCATAAAGATTCCCAAGACCAATGAAACAACGATAAGTACGCGCATGCCGTTTGACCTCGTCGAGCTGGCTTCTGTTCTGTAACTTCTGCCCGTTCTATAGCCCGATTTCATGATATGACATCTCGGCAACATTTTTGCAAGAAGCGTGCCAACCGTCTTCGCGGACGGTCTTGAGTTGCTGAAGATTCTGGCACGAAAACGGCAATGGGAATGACGTCCTCTCTCGGCCTCCGTCTGTTTTCCGAAAAAGGCGGGGGCCGCGGGAGCGATAGGGCATGAATTAAAAGGAGTCCGAAATGAAGAAATTCCTGACCGCAGCGGCAAGCATTGTTTTCCTGGCCTTTCTCGTCCACGGCGTCGCCTTTGCCCAGCGGACGGCGACCGGGGACAGGAAGCTCGATTCCCTTCTGGGGAAGATCGACCGGGAGGCGGCGGCCGACCCGGACGGGTTTATCCGCCAGCTCAGCCAGAGGCACAACGTCCCGGAAGAAGAGATCCGGCAGGCGAGAGAACGGCACAACCTCAGTTATGGAGACACCTACATGGCCGCGTCCCTTTCCAGGATCTCGCAGAAGCGGATCGGAATGATCGCCGAAGAGTACAGGCAGAATCAGGGCAAAGGATGGGGCGTGATGGCCATGAGCTTGGGCATCAAGCCCGGTTCCCCGGAATTCAAGCGGATGAAGGCCGACGCCCGCGGCTCCTTAAGCCACATGAAGACCCTGGCCAAGGCCAAGAAGAACCTGCACAAACAGGAGCTGAAGAGGGAGCAGGAGCGCGACCGCAGGATCAAGGATGAAGCCCGGGGCAAGAGCCAGGGAAAGGGCAAGAAGAAATAATCGCAAGAAGGTGCGAGGTCAAAGAACATTAAGGAGGATAAGATGATGATGAAGAGAATTCTGACGTTATTGGTGGTGATGGTCATGTTGGTGGCCGCAGTCAACTGCGCGTCCTGGAGCAAGAAGGCGCGCGGCGCCGTGATCGGCGGCGCCGGCGGAGCCGTGGTCGGCGGAGTCATCGGCCACGCGGCCGGAAACACCATACTCGGGGCGATCATCGGGGCGGCGGTCGGGGGCGCGGCCGGCGCCATTATCGGGAGTTACATGGACAAACAGGCCGCGGAAATGCAGCGGGACCTCGAGGGGGCTGATATCCAGCGCATCGGGGAAGGCATCAAGATCACCTTCGACAGCGGGATCCTTTTCGATATCGACAAGTCCAACCTCCGGCCGGTCAGCGAAACGAATCTGACCAAGCTGGCCAAGATCCTGAACAAATACCCCGATACCAACATCCTCATCGAAGGCCATACGGACGACACCGGCACGGAGGACTACAACATGGCCCTTTCGAAGGACCGCGCCCAGTCCGTGTCCTTATACCTGGCGACCGTCGACGTGAAATCGGCGAGGTTCTCGATCGCCGGCTACGGCGAAACGCAGCCGATCGTGACGAACGATTCGCCCGAGGGCCGGCAGAAGAATCGCCGGGTCGACATCGCCGTCATTGCCAACGATAAGCTGAAAAAGGCCGCCCAGGAAAAGGCGAAGGGCTGAAACATTTAGCCTATCAAAGGAGGTCATATGGATATCCTGTGGATGATCGTCATCGGCTTCGTGGTTGGCGCGATCGCCAAGCTGCTCACGCCGGGAAGGGATCCGGGCGGATTCATCATTACGGTCCTTCTCGGTATCGGCGGGTCCTTTGCGGCGACCTACATCGGGCAACGCCTCGGCTGGTATCGCCCGGGCCAGCCGGCCGGGTTCATCGGGGCGATCCTCGGAGCCATCCTGATCCTCATCGTCTATCGTTTGATCAGGAGGAGATAGGGGCTGCAAGGAATTTCTCTCTGGGGGCTGGCGGGCCCATTTCCTGTTTAGCAGGACAGTTTCTCTTTTTTAGAAATGATCCCCGAGGCGGCGGGGACCGCTCTATCGGCGAAGCGTGTGCTTTGGAATGCCATGTCCCCAAAATCCTGTCGTTATTCCGAGACCGGATCGGTTTACAGGCAAAGCGAATGAGCGGGAAGGTATTGGCACGAAATGTGCAGTTGTTCAGTCCGTCCCCATGTGTAGTGACGTTCCGTAGCGGTGAGGGCGGGGCGGCGGGAGGCTTTTTAGAAATCAAGGAGGAGTCGAATGAAAGAAGCCGGAAGCTTTCTGCTGATGATCGCGATGCTCATTCTCGCCGGGGGCGTCCTCTTGGTGTTTTTGCTCCTCACCGCCCTCGCCAACGTGGCCTATCCGAAATCACGGGCTCTGCCGGAGGGGACGACGGGTCAGCTCTCGTTCCGGGAGTTCTCGTGACCGCCGTTCATGAGTTCCCATGAGTACGACAGAGCAAGCCCGGCCGACCCCGCCGGGCGGTGAGAAACTCAGCCCGCCGGGATGCTGGGCTCGAACGGACGGTCCGCCGGCCAAGCGGCCTCGAAAGAAAGCGCTCACAGCCGACGCCTCGGCGGCCAGGCGCCTGGAGATCGAGGGGGCGCTGAAGGCCTCAGAAGCCCGGTATCGACGGCTCTTCGAGACGGCCAAGGACGGCATCCTCATCCTGGACGGGGAGACAGGCAGGATCATCGACAGCAATTCCTATCTGGAAAAGATGCTCGGGTACTCCCACGCCGAGCTGCAGGGCAAAAGGCTTTGGGAGATCGGTTCGTTCAAGGACATCGCCGCCAGCCAGGCCTCCTTCCAGGAGCTGCTGCGCAAGAAATACATCCGGTACGAGGACCTGCCGCTCGAGACCAAGGGCGGCGAGCACAGGCAGGTGGAGTTCGTCAGCAACGTCTACCGGGTCGATCGCACGAAGGTCATCCAATGCAACGTCCGTGACATCACCGCACGCAAGCTGACGGAAGCGAGCCTGCAACGGGCTAACGACAAGCTCTCGTCCGTGGTGGCGACTTTACGGCACCGCGACGGTGAAATGACCCTGCTCAACCACATGAACGAACTGCTCCAGACATGCGAAACGCCGGAGGAAGCCTACCGCGTCATCCCCATGATCGCCGCCGAGCTGTTCGCCGGACAAAGCGGCTGTCTGGCCGTCTTTCAAGGCTCCGGCCAATTCCTTGAAACCGTCGCGCGTTGGGGCGACGGGACCCTCGTCGAGAACGTCTTCCCCATGAAAGACTGCTGGGCGATCCGCCGCGGCCGGCCCCATGAGGTCGTGGACCCGAAGACGAGCCTTCTCTGCGAACACTTTGTCCGCCCGCCGGAGCGAGGTTATCTGTGCCTCCCCCTGACGGTGCAGGGCGAGACCCTGGGGGTTTTCTATCTCGACGCCGCCGTCCCCGGCAAAGACGATCGTCCCGTCAATCAGCGTCAGCTGGCGCTGACGGTCGGCGAAACGATCAAGCTCTCCCTGGCAAACCTGAAGCTTCAGAAAACGCTGCACGAACAAGCCACGCGGGACCCCCTGACAGGGTTGTTCAACAGGCGTTATCTCGATGAAACTCTCCCCCGCGAGTTGCACGGGGCCTTGCGTCGGAACGCCCCCCTCTGTGTGGCGATGATCGACCTGGATCATTTCAAGAGATTCAACGATACGTTCGGGCACGACACGGGCGATCTGGTCCTGCGCGAATCGGGCTGCCTTCTGCGCGAGAACCTGCGCAAGAGCGACGTCGCCTGCCGCTACGGCGGCGAGGAGTTCGTGCTCGTTCTGCCCGATTCCTCCCTGGCGGACGCGAATCAACGCCTCGAGCAGATCCGCGTCCTGTTCGAGAAGCTCGAGATCCGCCAAAACGGGCATCTGATGGCCACGACAACGATTTCCGCGGGAGTCGCGGCGGCCCCCGAGCACGGCTCCACCATGGCTGGACTCCTGCGGGCCGCTGACGAGGCCCTTTATGCCGCCAAGGATGCCGGGCGGAACCGCGTCGCCGCCTACCAACCGCTGATTTGACGGAAACCCTTGGGGAGAAGGGCCAAGGTCCGGGCCGGCGGGAAGTCCTGTAGAACAGGAAAAGTGCTGTTCAAGGGGAGCGGGACGACGAATCCATTCGACCAGGGAGAAGATCTTTAATAATGCGCCGCCTGGGATCAGGCCATTTTTCCGGAGATATCTTCGATTTCCCGGCTTTCTGAGATAGCGGGGACCCTGGCACGAAAACGGCTATAGAGAGAATGGCTTCTCCCGAGTCCATCGTCCCTTCCCCAGACGGCCGGACGCAGGACAGCGAGAGGCGATAGAAAAAAGGAGGTTTGATATGTTAGAAGCCATTGTCGTCATCCTGGTCGTTCTGTGGGCCTTGGGGTTCTTCGCGTTCCATGTCGGCGGAGGCCTGATCCACGCGCTCATCGTCATCGCCCTGATCATCTTGATCGTACGACTGTTGAAGGGCCGGAAGGTCCTTTAGCCCGGGAAACGCCAAGATGATCGGGTTGAAGGGCCGGACCGCAAGACGGATATATGGGATCCTCGCCGGCTTGGGACTGATGACATCCGGGCTCTTTTCCGCGCAGGTCTTCAAGTACGGGAAAGCCAAGCCCGAGAACGGGCATCTGATCCAGGCGGTCCCTTTCGAGAAATGGCTGAAGCTCAATTATTGCGGTCCGGCCTGTTTGACCATGGTCCTCAACTCCTGGGACGAAACGCGCTCCTTCAGCCAACGGAGGATCGCGGATGAGATCTATGACTCCGGAAGCCAGTCGACCTATAACTCCGAGCTTGTCTTGTTTCCGCGGACCAAAGGATTCGAGAGCTACTCGTTCCAGGGAAGCCTGGAGATCCTGAAGGACCTGATCAAGAAAGACATCCCGGTCATCGTCCTGACGAAGACCATAAAGCAGGTCGGCAAAGGACATTACCGGGTGGTCATCGGGTTCGATGACGACAAGGGCCAGATCATCTTCCACGATCCCCTCTTCGGAAGCCGGCGGGCGATGAAGACCCGGAGTTTCCTGAAAGTCTGGGAGCTCGGAAAAGGCCGGAACCTGTCCCGATGGATGATGGCCGTGGTCCCTGGTCAAAGCGCATTCCCTTTTCCCGCCCTTCAGAACGACCCGCTGACGTCCATCAATCTGGCCACCGCCTATTATCGGAGGTCGGATTTCCTGAAGTCGAGTGAGCTGTGGGAAAGCGTCAAGGGATCCCTCGGCCAGGATCCGTATCCCCTGTACAGTCTGGGCATGATCAGCCTGCGACAGGGCAAGTTCGCGGAAGCCGAGCAATACGCCCTTGAAGCCCTCGGCGTGGACGCGAGCAGCGCTTACGCCCACGACGTCCTGGGCTTGGCCTATGCCAATCAAGGCAAGATGCTCCTGGCTCTCCAGTCCCTCGGCCAGGCTCTCCGGCTGGCCCCCAAAGAAGGGTTCGTCCGAGCGCATTATTTGCAAGTAAGGGCCCTCTATATCGAGAGGGCCCGGCTTGAATACATTCAAAATAAGGAGAAATCGAATGAAAAGATGGGTTAAGATCGGAAGTGTCGTCATGATGATCATGATGCTAGCCGCCTTCGCCGCGGCTGCCGTTCAGAAACCGGCGGCCCAGCAGGCGGGGGCGACGGGCCAGCTCGTCATCGGCGCCCAGGACGTGATCACGGCGTCGGATGCCGGGGGAGGCGCTCTCGCCACCAGGGACATCATCATCATCATCGCCATCATGGTCGGGGTGGTCATCCTGATCCTGGTCCTTTGACGAAGCCTGTCCGAAGCGGTTTGCGCGCAGAGGATCTGACGGGAAGTCGTCCTCTCGGTTGATCCAAGTGGGCGTCCTCCTCTCGGGGAGGACGCCCTTTCCTAACGCTTGAAGGAAGGCATCATTCCATGAAGCTTGCAGGCATCGTTCTCGTCGTGCTGGGGGCATTGGCCTTGGCCTACCAGGGCATCCGCTATACAACCCAGGAGAAGCTGATCGACATCGGACCTCTCAAGGTCACAGCCTCAGAGAGGAAGAACATCCCCTTGCCTCCGATCGTGGGCGGCCTTGCGCTCGTCGGGGGCATTGCGCTGATCCTTGCCGACAGAAAGAAGAAATAGGCCAGGCCGGGGATCGTTTTCGTCGAGCCTCACGATGGCCAACGTTCTGATCATCGATGATGACAAGCTCATTTGCGACTGGATCGCGAATGTCGTCACCCGTTTAGGGCATCACTCCGTCTCGGTGCATCTTCTCCGTGAGGGGCTCGAGAAACTCCGATCCGGGTCCTTCGATATCGTTTTTATCGACGTGCACCTGCCTGACGGGAACGGCGTGGAGAGCATGCCGAAGATCAAGAGCAGCCTATCCTCCCCGGAGATCATCGTGATCACCGGGCTGGGCCATCCCGACGAGGCCGAACTCGCCATCAAAAGCGGCGCCTGGGATTATCTGGAGAAGCCGGCTTCGTTCGATACGATCAAACTCCCCCTTCTCCGGGCTCTGGAATATCGGACGGAAAGAAAGCCGGGGAACCCGTCGGCCGGCTTGAAAAGGAACGGCATCATCGGGAATTCGGCGAAGATCCTGTCTTGCCTCGAGCTCATATCCCAAGCCGCGGGCAGCGATTCCAATATTCTCATCACCGGCGAAACCGGCACCGGAAAGGAGCTTTTCGCCAAGGTCGTCCATGCGAACAGCCGAAGGGCCGCGAGGAACTTCGTGGTCGTTGACTGCACGGCTCTCCCCGAGACACTCGTCGAAAGCGTCCTGTTCGGGCACGTGAGGGGAGCTTTCACGGGGGCTGAGACGAACGAGGCGGGGCTGATCAAGCAGGCCGATGGAGGCACTCTCTTCCTGGATGAGGTCGGGGAGCTGCCGTTATTGATCCAAAAAAGATTCCTCCGGGTCATTCAAGAGCACCGCTTCCGCCCCGTCGGAGGACGCCATGAGATCGGGAGCGATTTCCGTCTTGTGGCGGCGACGAACAGGAGTCTCGACGACATGGTCCGGGAGGGGCGATTTCGGGAAGATCTTCTCTTCCGGCTCCGGACCATTGTGATCGATTCGCCTCCGCTAAGAGAGATCCCCGAGGACATCCAGAAGATAGCGGCCTTCTATATGAACGATTTGAGCCAGCGCTTCGGGATGATCGCCAAACGGACTTCTCCTGAATTCTGGGAGACCGTGACCGCGTATCCGTGGCCCGGCAACGTGCGGGAACTCGTCCAGGGTTTGGAGAAAGCGCTGATCTCCGCGAGAGATGAGCCCATGCTGTTCCCGAAACACCTTCCGACGTATATTCGGATCCATGTGGCCCGGAGCCTTTATCCGGCGAAATCGGCAAGCCCGGGGAAGCCAGCCATCGGTTCGAGCCTTCCCAAGGTTCCGCCCCAGTTGAAAGAGATCCGCCAAGCGGCGGTATCTGAAGCCGAACAAAGATATCTGAAGGACCTGCTCTCTTTTGCGGGCGGTGATAACAATAAAGCGCGCCGGATCTCAGGCCTGTCGCGCTCCAGGTTCTATACGCTTCTCCGAAAACACCGGCCGGGTGTCGCGCCTTAGCCGTCAGTGGCCCTTCCGTAGCCCTTAAAAAGAAGTGATGGCGAGTGCTCATTTCCTGGAATGAGTGCCGGTTAAGAGTACACCTGGCTGCCGATCCCGGGTGTTATCGGATCGTCCCCCTTCCTCTCCCTCAGAATAACCCATCGCCCGGTTCTGGGGATTTGGCATGTTTCTTGAATATATCGCCAATGGGCACCACGAGGAACGGTCATGCAATTGCTTTTCTATTCGAGCACGGTCGATCAGGATAACGAGCGGCTCGAGGCCGCCGTTCGCAAGGCGGTCCCGGCAGGCCGGATCGAGATCTTCAAGCGGCTGGATGACTTGAGGGAGAGGCTCCGGACGCCTGTGGAACCGGATTCCGTCGCCGTTTTCTTGGCTTCGAGCCGGAAGGAGCTCCAAGACATACAGTCGCTTCGGGGGCTGCTCACGGAGATCTATGTCATCCTTGTTCTGCCCGATCTCACCAAAGGGACGATCAAGATCGCCCATCACCTGTTGCCCCGGTACTTGAGCCAGAAAGGCAGCGATTTCGCGGATCTCAAAGTCGTCCTTCACAAAATGTACGTCAATTCCCAGCGTTCCCATAATGGGGAAATCTCCAGGGGGTCATATAATGAATAAGCACATCCTTTCAAGAATCGGCCTCGGCGCCGTCGTCATCGTCCTGATCGTCTGGGTCGTCTCCTGCGCCTTGAACCCGGTCACCGGCAAGAGGGAGCTCATGCTCATGTCCTCAGCGGATGAGCTGGCGATGGGACAGCAGACGAACCCCCAGATCCTGCAGACCTTTGGCAAATATGACGACCCCGAGCTGGCCCGCTACGTCAACGAGCTCGGAAAGAGGGTGGGAGCGTTAAGTCACCAGCCGAATCTGGCTTATAACATTCAAGTGCTGGACAGCCCGGTCGTCAACGCGTTCGCCGTGCCCGGCGGGTATGTCTATCTGACTCGAGGGATATTGGCTTACATCAACGACGAAGCCGAGCTGGCCGGCGTCGTGGCCCATGAGATCGGCCACATTGCCGCCCGTCATAGCGCCCAGCAGTACAGCAAGGCCCAGTTCGCCCAATTGGGGTTGGGCCTGGGCTCCGTTCTTTCGAAGACCTTTCGCAAGTACGCCGGCGTAGCCCAGGTGGGGGTCGGACTGCTTTTCGCGAGCTTCAGCCGATCGGATGAACGCGAAGCGGACGCCCTGGGAGTCGAATATTCCGCCAAAGCCGGATACGACACGAATCACATGGCGAACCTATTCGTGTCATTGGAGCGGCTGAATCCGGGAGAGGGGCAAGGCGGGCTCCCCGGGTGGTTCTCCACTCACCCCAACCCGGAAAACCGGATCGCCGCCATCAAGCAGGACACCCTGGTCTGGCGGGAAAAGATCTCACAAACCCGATTCGCGGTCAATCGCGATCAGTATCTCAAGCAGATCGACGGGATCGTTTTCGGCGAGGATCCTCGCCAGGGTTATGTCGAAGGCAACGTGTTTTATCACCCGGAACTCCGCTTCCAGTTTCCGGTCCCTTCGGGCTGGAAGGTCAACAACACGCCCTCTCAAGTGCAGATGATCAATCAAGACCAGAATGCGGTCATTCTCTTCTCCATGGCGCCGGAAAAGACCCCCTCGTCAGCGGCCGAGGCGTTCCTCAAGGAAAGCCAGGCGGTTGTCGCGAGGTCGGAAAGCACCAGGGTCAATGGCATGCAGGCCCATCGGATCATCTCCGACGTCACGACAGAGCAGGGCGTCATTCGCGTCATGTCCTATTTCATCCAGAAGGGACAGACCGTTTATGCGTTCCTCGGATATACGGAACAGTCCCGGTTCAGCGGCTATTCTTCCGTTTTCGAGCAGACCATGGGTCGGTTCAACAACCTGACGGATTCCAGTAAGATCAACGTCAAGCCCGATCGACTGGACGTCAAACGGACCACGAGCCAGGGGAGCTTGCGCCAGGCGCTCCAGAGATTCGGCGAACCGGCCAATCAGGGCGAGGCCCTGGCGATCATCAACGGGATGAAGCTCGATGACGCGGTTGCGGGCAACACGTATCTCAAGGTCGTCGTGAAATAGGTTTGCGGGGGCGCTGTTCCGGCACCCTTACGCCCAGGTCCGGTCCGTCGACGCCAGGTCTTGACTTGGGTCGGTGGGGCCGCTGCTATCGTCGGCCACATCGAAATATGCCCAGGGGTCGCGCCGTGAAAAGAGCCGGGAAAGCCTGCGCACTGCTCGCAGCGGGATGCTGATCAGCAAGATCATCAACAGGGCGGTTCCGGCGAGAGGGAGCATCGCAAGCGTCGATAGGATGCTTCCGATCTTATTCATTCGACCTCTCCTTATCTTCTTTTGCCTCTCGGGTCCTGCTCCCGCGGCTGCCCGGCGCCACGATGAACAGGGCAAAACCACTGTATTATTTTGCAGTTTTCATGCCAGAATCATCCCGCGCTCTCAGAACATAAGGAATTTAACTTCTTCTCGGGAAGAATAGCGGGGTTTCCAGGGGAGAACATCGTTTCAGATGCCCCGGCTAGACGGATTAAGCCATCTTCCGGCCTTCTAATGAGGCCGGGAAAGGGCACTTTTCCTGCTTATTAGGACATTCCCCTGGGGGTAAGGGACATCCCCGCAGAAGGGGTCCGGTGAGCAGCGGGTTGGCACATGGCTTGCAAAGTCCCTATTCCGAGAACTTGATTCTAGGGGTTAACGCATGGCCAACCGTAAGAAAAAAACACTATTGATCGCAGGCGGGGCGGCCCTGGGGGTCGTCGTTCTCGTCTTCCTTGTCCTCCTTTTCGGCGCCAAAGCTCTCAAGCCCCGGATCGTGGCGACCGCGTCTAAGGCCCTGGGAATGGATGTCCGGGTCCGGGGCGGGGTGGGCGTGTCTTTGTTCCCGGCTCTCGGCGCGTCTGTCGCGGACATCGCGGTCACGAACGGGGGCTCTGACGTCGCCACCGTGGCCAAGGCGAAAGTCGGGCTGAAGCTCCTGCCGCTCATCACGGGCAGGGTCAGGATCAGCCGGATGGATATCGTCAAGCCCGTCATCACAATTGTCAGACAGAAGAACGGAAAGCTCAATATCGCGAACCCGGGGGGCCGATCGATAGGAACCCTCGTGTCCCTGAGAAAGCTGTCCGTTTCCGAGGGGAGCCTCCTATTTACAGACCTTAAGTCCGGCGGGGAAACCGTGCTGGAGGGTATTGAGATCACGGCCGGAAACATCCGAGCCGGGGGGACGCCGGGCGCGGGCCCGTTGAAGACACTGTCGTTCAGCGGTGAAATCCGCTGCCGGGCGATCCGGGCCGGGAACCTTGCGATAAACGACCTCATCATGGGGATCGTCGGCAAGAACGGCGTTTTCGATGCCGGCGATGTCCGCATGAGCGTTTTCGGCGGGCCGGGGAACGGCGCCCTGCGCGCGGACTTCACCGGAGCCGAGCCTCAATTCACGTTCAGCTTTGCCGAGAAGGCGCTCAAGATCGAGCAGCTGCTTCGAGGCTCCTCGAACGCGAAGAACATGGAAGGGCTGGCCGGCCTGTCCGCAGACCTGACCGCGAGGGGAAAAACCATTGGCGAAGTGAAACGATCCCTCCGGGGCCAGGCTTCCCTGAGCGGCGAGAATATCGTGCTCAACGGCTTGGACATCGATGACGTGACCTCGTCGCTCCTCCGGAGCCGGAGGTTCAACCTCGTCGATGTCGGGTCGTTCTTCCTCGCGGGCCCCCTGGGTCCGGCTCTCACGAGAGGATATCGTTTCGCCGACCTCTTCACGGATTCCCAGGGAGGGAAGAGCGTCATCACCAGGCTTGTCTCGGTCTGGAAGATCGAAAAAGGCGTCGCCGGGGCGGTCGATGTCGCCATGGCCACGGAAAAGCGAAGGATCGCCATGACGGGCGGGCTGAATTTCGCAGACAGCCGCTTCGAGGACGTCGTCGTGGCGGTCGTCGATCAAAACGGCTGCGCGGAGGTCAAGCAAAAGATCCGCGGACCCTTCAGCCGTCCGGAGATCGGCAACATCGACATCTTCAAGTCGCTCACCAAACCCGTTACCAACTTGTTGAGGAGTGCGGTGAACCTGTTCAGCAACAAGCCCTGCGAGGTGTTCTATTCGGGTTCCGTCGCGCCGCCAGAGGAAGCCAAGCGGCCGTAATCCTGTGAGACGAGCCGCGTCAGGCCGTTGACAACCTCCTGCCCCTTAGGTACGATTCTCATCGGCCCCACGGGAGAAGGACATGAAAAAAGCCGTCGGCCTCATCGTTGCGATCGCCGTGTGCGAGCTTGCGGGCATCATCGGCTCCCTCTTCACGGCGCCGTCCATCCCCGGCTGGTACGCGGGCCTGGCCAAACCCTCCTTCAATCCCCCGGGATGGATCTTCGGTCCGGTCTGGACGGCCCTTTATGCCATGATGGGCTTGGCGGCCTGGCTCGTCTACGAGAAGGGATCCAAACGGCCCGAAGTGAGAAAGGCCCTGGCCGTCTTCGGCGTTCAGCTCCTTTTGAACACGCTTTGGTCGATCGTCTTCTTTGGCGCCCATCAGCTCTTCGGAGCGGTCGTCGTCATCGTGATCCTGTGGGCGACGATCCTGTGGACGATCCTTCGTTTCCGCAAGATCTCGAAGGCGGCGGCCTGGCTGCTCGTCCCCTACATCCTCTGGGTCAGCTTCGCCACGGTCCTGACCGTATCGATCTACGTCCTCAACCGATGATAACGGGGAGGACCGGCCTGGGCCGCCCGTTCGTCAGGACCTGCGTTCTTTTTCTCGCGGCGGTGGCCCTCACCGCCGCGGTTCCCCGGGCCGACCTGGCCATCCGCAATGCCCGAGTTTGGACCGGCGACCCGCAAAAGCCGTGGGCCCAGGCCGTCGCCGTGGCGGGCGGCCGCATCATGGCGGTCGGGACGGACGGCGAGATCGCGACCTGGGTCGGCCCTTCGACACGTGTCGTCGACGGGCGCGGCGCCGCCCTTCTTCCCGGCTTGATCGACGCCCATTTCCATCTCCTCGACCTCAGCACGACCGCGGGCGAGGTTCCCCTGAATCTGCGTTTCGCCGCCGGCCGCGACGAGCTCGTCGAGATCCTGAGGGACTATGCCCGCACGGTCCCCGAGGGCGCCTGGATCTTCGGAGAGGGCTGGGACGAGCGAAAATGGGGCGGCGAGCCGCCGTCCAAGGCGTGGATCGACGGCGTGACCCCGCGCCACCGCGTCTGGCTGTTGAACTGGAGCGGCGATTCCGGCTTGGCCAACTCCGCGGCGCTCCGCGAGGCCGGGATCGGGCGGGAGACCGCGGAACCGCCCCCTGAGGGGATCGTCCGCGACAGGGGCGGAGAGCCCACCGGCCTCATCCGCGGCGGCCCCATGTGGCTCATGGACCGTGTCTTCGCCGACAAGGCCTTCGGGACCGCCGGCCGGGAGGCCGAGGGGATCATGGGCCGCCTCGCCGCGCTGGGGGTGACGTCCGTCCATCACACCGGAAATTGGCAAGAGCTGCTCGTCTTCCAGAGGTTGCGCCGGACGGGGAGGCTGAAGACGCGGATCTACGCCGGCATGCCGCTTCCCGCCTGGGTCCGGATGCGGGACTATGTCGCGTCGCACGGCCGCGGAGACGATTGGCTGCGCTGGGGGTCCCTCAAGCTCTTCAGGACGACCTGGACGCCCGGCCCGGCCGCGAACCGGGCGGGCCCCCGGGACCGCTGGGCCGTTCAGCCCTCGGCCGGCGAAGTTTACGGCTGGTTCGCCGGGGCCGCCCGGGCGGGCCTGCAGACAACGGTCCACGCCGGCGGCCTCGAGGTCCTGAGATTCTATGGACGGATCATGCGGCAAGTGAAGCCCCGGGACGCGAGGTTCAGGATCGAGCATGCCCACGACGTGCCGCCGGACTGGATCGCGCTGTACGCGTCGGCGGGAGTGATCGCCAGCGTGCAGCCGCCACTCCTGGCTCATATCGATGACCGGACGCGGGCCGGGGCGGCGCCGCCGCGGCATCTTTTCCCCTGCTGTGAGCTTCTCGACGCCGGAGTCAAGATCGTACTGGGGACCGACGCCGTAACGGCCTCGCCTCTGACCTCTCCGTTCGAAGTGATGGCGCAAGCGGTCGAACGGCCGGGGCCCGACGGGCGGCGCTTGACCCTGGACCAGGCCTTGATCGCGTACACGCGGGATGCGGCCTACGCCGAGTTCTCGGAGAAGGTCAAAGGAACGCTCGAGCCGGGCAAGCTGGCCGATCTCGTCCTGCTCGACCGGGACATCTTCGCGGCGCCGGCCGCGGAGCTGCGGCGGACCCGGGTGCGGCTCACGGTCCTCGACGGGCGGATCGCCTACGACATCGACGATCCGGCCGGGGGGATCACTTCCCGATCTCTTTTCTGATCGTTTCCAGCTTCTCTTTGAGGACAGGGGCGAAGGCGAAGAACTGCTGCAGGGTCGCGCAGCCGTAGTCCGCGCAATGGGCGCAGGAGACGACGCCGCGTCCCGAGGCGCAGACGCGGATGCCGCACGTCGCCGCATGGGCCGTGCTCGTCCTCCTGCCCGTCGAGCAGCCGTCGCAGACGCAGACGTCGGCGCCCATGTCCTTCCCGCCGTAGCGCGCCGACCAGTCTTTCGCGACCGCTTCGAGCGCGGCCCGGTCATTCTTCTGCGTCGCAATGTAGGCTTCGCATTCCCCGCAATCGAGGCCGCAGTAGGCTAGGATCTTGGCCATGTGTTATTCCTCCTATTTGTTCGCTTCGAGGAGCTTTTTGAAGGCCTCGTCGTCCGTTTTGAAATCGCGGGCGGCATCGCCCACGCGGACGATGCGGATGCTCCGGATACCGTCCCCTTTCTTCAGGGTCTTCAGGAGATCGAGCCCGGCGATCGTCTTCCCGATCGCGGTGGCCGTTCTGTCCAGCCCGGCGCGCTTCCGAAGGGTCAGGTAGAACGCGTTCGGCCCGGTGACGCCGAGAACGCCGGCGCCATCGTTCTTGAGGGCGGCGTTCCGCGACAAAGGCAGAGCCGGAACGGCCACCGATTTCTGAACATCGGAGACGACGAGCCCGGCGACGACACCGTCCCGCACGTCGATCTTGCCGATCGGCGGGATCTCCGGCCGCGGCCCCGCACCGGGCGGCCCGCCGGGCCGAGCGCCCATGCCCGGGCCTCTCTGGCCGCCGCCTTTCCCTTCGGCGATGCGGATGAAGTTGGCCGTCTGGAGGGGCGCGTTCGCGAAGTCGAGCGTGGTCATGATATGGACGGGCGCGTCGGCGGACCCGATGGCGATGTCGGCGTACAGGCCGTCGGCGAGATACACGCCCTCCCGCGGGAGCGGCTTGTCGAGGTTGGCCGCGCCGTAGGCGACGACGGCCGTGACCAGAGCGGAATGCTTCTGGTGCTCGGTGTAAGGCACGAGCTCGCTGTAGAGGTCGTGGAGCGTGTGCCAGGCGTGATTATAGGAGTAGTCCGTCTGGGTCTGGAAGCGGAGCGTCGGCACGCCTTCCATCTCGAAGGAGGACGAGTCGGTCCCGCCCGGGCTGGTCGCGTGGGCGCGCGGCACGCCCCGCTCGAGCTTGAACGGCCATTTCGGATGGAGCGAGACGAGCGGCGCGGTGATCTTCTTGAAATCGGCCAGCCAGGTCTCGGGCACCACGGCGCCGGTGATGGCGCTCGGGCTGCCGTCCCGGTTGACCATCATCATGATCTTGGGGGCGACGCCGGGGCGGTCCTTCAGCCAGTCCTGCGAGCCGATGAGACCGATCTCCTCGGCGGCGAAGAGGATGACGACGATCGATCGCTTGGGCCGCCCGCCGGCCGCCTGGATCAGCCGCAGGGCTTCCATGGCCGGGGCGAACCCCGACCCGTCGTCGACGGCGCCGGTCGCGGCGCTGAAGCAGTCGAAGTGCCCGCCGAGGACGATGTATTCGTCGGGGAATTCGGTCCCGCGCAGGGTCGCGACGACGCTGTGGTACTTGACCGGTCCCATCTTGAACCAGTTCCGGATGTCGAACTCGAGCTCGACCCGCTCGCCCTTCTCGACGAGACCCTTGATCTCGTTCCATTGCCCCTCGGCCAGCTTGATATCGGGCAGGACAGGAAGCTTGTCCCAGGATGCGACGTACCCGTCCAGCATCCTGAACGGGTCGGTCTTGGACGATTGGACCGTGCCGCGGGCCCCGGCCTCGACGAGCACGGCGGTCAGGGCGGGGATGAGCTGCGCGTCGGAGTACTCGGGAGTTCCGCGCCGGCCGTCACGGGCGAAGCCGGTGTTTTCCCCGGGGATGAGGACCCAGGCGCCCTTGAACGCGTCCGCGTTGGCGCGGACCTCGGCGATGGCGGCTTCGACGCCGGCGCGCTTCTTCTCCACGTCCTCGGGCTTGGCGTTGCGCCCCGGGATCGAGAACGGGTCGGACTTCAGGATGACGACCGGCCCCCGCTCGACGCCCTTGGTCCCCGCCGTGAAGCTCGGAGTCCCGAAATAGAGCGGCTTCTCGGCCGGCTTGACCATCTTGCCGAACCAGGGGCCGCGGTTGAAGCCGACCGGCACCTCTCCGGCCTCGTCGAGCTCGGCCTCGAGCCCCCACTCGCGGAACTGCCAGACGGCCCAAGCCGTGGCGTCGTTATAGGCGTTCGTTCCCGACTCCCGGCCGCCGAACCGGTTGCTGGCGTAGTCGGTCCAGGTCATGACCCGGTTGTCGGTCAGGCCGAGGTCGATGATCTTCTGGACGACGGGGTCTCCGGCCGGCCGGGCGGGCGCCTGGGGGCTCGCCGCCACAGAGGCCAGAACGGCCACGACGGTGACAAAGAAAAGAGCGCGTTTTCTCATGGGCCTTCCTTAACGGGTTCGTTCGAGGGCGGAATGATAGTCTCGCCTGCAAACCGTTGTCAAGGAACGGTGTCTTGTCTTGCCGGGCCGTATCCTGTTCCGCGATACAGGCCCGGGCGTCTCCCCCCTGGATCGCCCGGTGCGGGCCCTATCAGGGCGGTTTCAGGTCGATGGCCGGGACTTCGCGGGTTCAGTCTGGCACGGACCTTGCTATAGAATGATCAATGATGGAGTAATCCGTGAATAAGGCCCAACGAGCAATAAGGACAATCAAGCAGGTCTTGAGACAACTCAAGCGGAAACGGGTCTCGACCCTGGCCGCTTCGGTCTCCTTTTTCGCATTTCTCTCATTGTTCCCGTTCTTCCTCTTTGTGATCTCGGTGGCGAGCCTCTTCTTGGACAGAAGCGCGGTGCTGGCCAAACTGGAAGAGTACGTCCGGCTCTTCCCCCCGGCGGTTTCCGGCAGCGTGATGGACATCCTGCGGGGCATGCTCAAGTCCGGCGTCGTTCTCTCCGTCGTCAGCTTCCTCGCCCTCGTCTACTCCTCGTTCATGGTCTTCTCCCAGTTGCGTTCGGCCTTGAACCGCATCTTGGGCTTCACGCGCGCGGTGACCGGCTGGCTGGCGACGCTCAAGACGTTTTCGTTCTTCCTGATCACCGCCTTTGCGATCGTCCTCATCGTTCTGAGCGGGGGCGGGCTTTTCCTCATGGCCGAGAAGCTCGGACGCCTTCCCCTCGTCGGATCATATTTTTTCGTCCTGCCGGCCTATGTCCTCGTCGAGGGTTTCTTCATGGCCTTCTCTTACCGCTACCTGTCCTACGGCAAGTTCGGCTTCAAGCGCGCCCTGGCTGGGGGATTCACGGCCGCGATCCTCTGGGAAGCGCTCAAGCATCTGTTCGGCTGGTATGTGAGCGCTATCAGCACGCTTACCGCTCTGCCCGGAGCCATCGGATCCATCACCCTGCTCCAACTGTGGCTTCTCTTTTCCATCATGATCTATTTTGCCGGCGCCCAGCTGTGCCTCAGTCTCGGCCGGCCGTCGCCGCGGAGCGGGGAATGAGAAAACGCCTTCTCCGTCTCGCCTTGGCCGTCATCCTCGGCATGATCGTCATTTTCGCCCTGCTTCATACGCTTCCGGCCAGGAACCTGGCCAGGAAGTACGCCATTGGACTCCTCGAGAAGACGTTCGGCCTGGAGGTCGGCATCGAGCGCC
>Ga0209706_10000335_pt1 | contig 26892 bp, 15 predicted proteins | sample PPLLaktember2015_6_FD_187263 | JGI IMG/M metagenome (GOLD analysis project Ga0209706, IMG submission 187263) | Freshwater sediment microbial communities from Prairie Pothole Lake near Jamestown, North Dakota, USA - PPLs Lake P8 Core (1) Depth... | ecosystem: Environmental > Aquatic > Freshwater...
GCTGCCGCCCTCCTTCGAGGCGCTCGAGGCGCGGCTGCGGCGCCGCGGCAGCGACGCGCCCGCGGCGATGGCGGCCCGACTCGAGCTGGCGCGCCGGGAGCTCGCGGAGGTGGAGCGCTTCGACTACGTGGTCGTCAACGACGAGATCGAGGGCTGCGTCGCCGCGCTCCGCGAGGTGATCGAGGCCGAGCGCAGCGGACGCCCCGACGCCGCCCGCGCGCGCCACGGTCGCGAGGCCGTGCTGCCCCGCGTGCGCAGCCGCTTCGCCGCGGCGAGTCGCTAACCTCCGCCCATGCCGACCCGCAAGGATCCTCCGCTGTCGCGCACCGCGTCCGGCTCGGGCGCGCCGCTGCTGCACCGCCCCGTCGGCGAGGCGCGCCACCTCGACGAGCTCCTGGAAGGCTCCTACCCGTCCTTCGGCGGCGGTTTCCTGCGCCGGGTGTGGAAGCTGCTCGACGAGGCGATCGGCGCCGGCCTGCCGATGACCCTCGCCATCGCCGGCCCGGTGACGGCCTCGGGCCAGCACTACGCCTGGCTGAACCCGCTGCTCGAGACCGGCTGGTTCGGCTGGCTCTCCATCACCGACGCCATCTGCTACCACGACGGCCACCGCGCCCTGGCCTCGGTGCGCGAGAGCGACTTCCGCGAGGTGGCGATCTTCGGCGACGACGGCCAGCTCCGCGACGAGGAGATCATCCGCATCACCGACATCGGCTTCCCCGAGTCCGTGCTGCTCGACACGGACGCCTGGCTCCAGCACCTGCTGCGGCGCCCCGAGTTCCAGCGCAGGATGACGGGCTGCGAGTTCCGCAACCTGCTGGGCCGCCACTACGCCGAGGCGGAGCGGGCGCTCGGCGCGCGCGAGGGGCTGCTGGCGCTGTGCTGGCGCAAGGCGATCCCGCTCTTCGTCGGCGCGCCCGGCGACGGCAGCGTGTTCCTGAACTCCGTGAAGCTCTGGGCGCTACGCGAGGTGCTCGGCGAGGCCTACGCCTTCGAGCTCGACCTGCACGGCGAGGTGTTCGAGTCCTGCGCCTACCACCACTGGGGTCTGTTCGAGTCCGAGCCGAAGAACCTGGGCACGCTGATCCTCGGCGGCGGCGTGCCCAAGAACTTCAACCTCCAGCCCGAGCCGGCGCTCTCCCAGATCTTCGGCTTCGAGGACGCCCGCGGCTTCCTCTACGACATCCAGATCACCACCGCGCCGGTCACCGACGGCTCGCTGTCGAGCTGCCCGCCCGCCGAGGCCGTCACCTGGGGCAAGGTCGACAAGGACCACTACCGGCGCACCACCGAGAGCTTCTCGTGCGACTACTCGGTGGTGATGCCGATCCTCGCCAAGGCGTTGCTCGACAAGCGCGACCGGCTCGCCAAGCTCTGCGAGCAGATCGGGCCGGAGGCGCTGGCGGAGCGCCACCCCGAGGCCGCGGGCTACCTGCGCGACCCGGCGGGCTATCGCCTCTTCGACCGGCGCGAGGAGCTGCTGGCGACGCTGCGCGAGCGCGTGCGCAGCGAAGCGGAGCGGGTTCGCGGCTAGCGCCCACACGCTCTGGGGGGGCTCCGTTGAGATACTGGATCCTGGCGACGATCTGGCTCGGGCTGCTCGCCGTCCGCGCGTCCGCCGTCGCGATCGACTGGGTGCCGATCGGCGACCCGGGCAACCCCGCCGACGGGGACTCGTGCTACGCGGCGGGCTGCGGCTCGGTGGGGTACTCCTACTACATCTCGAAGTACGAGGTTACCAACGCCCAGTACGCGGAGTTCCTCAACGCCCGGGCGGCCTCCGACCCCCACGGCCTGTACGACGACTCCATGGGGTCCGATTCCATCGTGGGTGGGATCACGCGAAGCGGCGTGGCCGGGAGCTACGCCTACGCGGCGAAGCCGGGCCTCGAGAGCAAGCCGGTCGTGTACGTCAGCTTCGAGGACGCCCTTCGCTTCGCGAACTGGCTGAACAACGGCCAGGGGAGCGGCGACACGGAGACCGGGGCCTACACGCTCGGGAGCCCGCTCGTCGCACGGAACCCCGGTGCCATCACGTTCCTCCCCAGCGAGAACGAGTGGTACAAGGCTGCCTACTACGACGCCGCGGCGGCGACGTACTTCGACTACCCGACCGGGACGAATGCCGTGACCGCCTGCGCCCCGCCCGCTTCGGACGGCGGGAACTCGGCGAACTGCGGCGGCGTCGTCGGGGGGCTCACGGAGGTGGGGGCCTACGCCTCGTCGGACAGCCCCTACGGGACGTTCGACCAGGGCGGCAACGTGCGCGAGTGGAACGAGCAGAGGGTCCTCATCCTCTACCGGGGCGTCCGGGGCGGAGGCTGGGACAGCGCCGGCCTCGCCACGTACAGCAACTCGACCGTTCACTACGAATACGGGTGGGACGACGTCGGTTTCCGGGTCGCGAGCCTGGTTCCCGAGCCGGGCACGAGCCTGCTCGTTGCCGCGGGCCTCGCTGCGCTCGCCGCGCGCCGCAGCGGGCGCGCCGGCGCCTAGCGGCCCGTCGCCGTTTTCCCCGGCCCCCCGGAAGGCTACGATTCCAAAAGGGAATCACGGCCCGGGGCGGGCGCTCCAGCGTCCGCCCCGGCGCGCCGTTAGCCGGAGAGCATGCTGCGCTTCAACGACATCGCGGATCGCGTCCTCGAGTACGACCCCGAGTGCGATCTCACGCTGTTGCAGCGCGCCTACGTGTTCTCGGCCAAGGTCCACGAAGGGCAGGAGCGGCTCTCGGGCGAGCCCTACCTGGTCCACCCGCTCGAGGTGGCCGGCATCCTGGCGGAGATGCGGCTCGACGCCGTGACGATCGCCGCGGGCCTGCTCCACGACACCGTCGAGGACACCCTCGCCAGCGTCGAGGAGCTGCGCCGCCTGTTCGGCGAGGAGGTGGCGTTCCTGGTCGAGGGCCTCACCAAGCTCTCGAAGCTCGAGTTCAAGTCCGCCAAGGAACGCCAGGCCGAGAACTTCCGGAAGATGCTGATCGCGATGTCCAAGGACATCCGCATCCTGCTGATCAAGCTCGCCGACCGGCTGCACAACATGCGCACCCTCCAGTTCGTGGGGGAGGACTCGCGCCGCCGCATCGCCGAGGAAACCGAGGGCATCTACGTCCCGCTCGCCCACCGGCTGGGCATCGACTGGGTGCGCCGGGAGCTGGCGGACCTCGCCTTCCGCGCGCTCCAGCCGGAGGCGGCCGTCGAGCTCGAGAAGAAGCTGAAGGGCAGCCGCAAGCAGCGCGAGAAGTACGTCGAGGAGGTGATCGGGGCCCTCTCCGCCAAGCTGGCGGCGGCCGGGCTCGTCGCCGAGCTGCGCGGGCGCACCAAGGAGCTGGCCTCGATCCACCACAAGATGGAAACCCAGGGCGTCAGCCTCGACGAGATCTACGACGTGATCGCCTTCCGCATGGTGCTCGAGGGCGGCCGCGAGGCCTGCTACGCGGCGCTCGGCATCGTGCACTCCACCTGGCCTCCGGTGCCCGGACGCTTCAAGGACTACGTCGCGCTGCCGAAGCCCAACGGCTACCAGTCGCTGCACACCACCGTGATCGGCCCCTACGGCGAGCGGATGGAGATCCAGATCCGCACCCAGGAGATGCACCGCAACGCCGAGTACGGCATCGCGGCCCACTGGAAGTACAAGGACGCCGGCGGCCGCAACGCCCGGGACGAGGCGAAGTTCGACTGGCTGCGCCAGCTGATGGAGCGCCAGCAGGAGCTCGAGGACCCGCACGAGTTCCTCGACGTGGTGAAGGTCGACCTGTTCCCCGACTCCACCTTCGTGTTCACGCCGAAGGGGGACGTGATCAACCTGCCGAAGGGCGCCACGCCGGTGGACTTCGCCTACGGCATCCACAGCCAGGTCGGCGAGCGTTGCCAGGGCGCCCGCGTGAACGGCAAGATGGTGCCGCTGCGCCACCCGCTGCGCGACGGCGACACCGTCGAGATCCTCACCAGCCCGTCCCAGCGTCCGAGCAAGGACTGGCTCGAGTTCGTGGTCTCGGGCAAGGCGCGCAGCAAGATCCGCCACGCCATCCGCCAGGCCGAGAACGCCCGGGCCCGCGAGCTCGGCCGCACGCTGCTCGATCGCGAGATGCGCCGGGCGGGCCTCTCGCTGGCGCGCGCGCTCGAGCGGGGCGAGATCGACGAGGTCGCCCAGCAGAAGGCGCGCGGCGGAGCCGACGACCTGCTGGCGGCGGTGGGCTACGGCAAAGTGCCCCCGGTCGTCGTGGTGCGCGCGCTGAAGCCCGACTGGAAGCCCGAGCCGGAGCCCGTGCGCGAGAAGCCCGCGCGGGGCCCCAAGCAGCTGCTCGAGCTGTTCCGGCGCCAGCCGAAGGCCTCGAGCACGGGCATCCGCGTCGACGGCCAAGGCGACGTGATGGTGCGCTTCGCCAACTGCTGCACGCCGCTGCCGGGGGACGACGTGATCGGCTTCGTGACCCGCGGCCGCGGCGTCACGGTCCATCAGAAGGACTGCCGGCTGGTGTTCCATCTCGACCCGCAGCGGCGCGTGGAGGTGGAGTGGGATGCGGACGCCCAGGTCGCGCGGCGCATCCGCATGAAGGTGACCTCGCGTGACGAGCCCGGCCTGCTGGCGAAGATCACCAAGACGATCTCCGCCGCCGGCATCAACATCGGCGCCGCCCGGGTGACCACCCACCAGGACCGCACCGCGACCCAGAGCTTCGATCTCTGGGTGACCGACGTGCGGACGCTCGCCTCGGTGATGAAGGAGATCGAGCGCATCAAGGGCATCCTGTCGGTGGAGCGCGTGCGCGCGTGAACGGCGCGCCGCTCCGGATCCTGCAGCTCACCAGCGACTGGAAGTGGACGGGTCCGGCGGAGCCGATGCTCGAGCTCGCGGCGGGCCTCGAGGAGCGCGGCCACCGGGTCGCGGTCGCCTGCCCCGAGCCGCCGGAGCCCGGCGCGCGCGGCGTGGCGAGCGAGGCCCGCGCCCGCGGGCGGGAGCCGGCGCTCCTGCTCGCGGCGAGCCTCGGCCGCGGCGACTGGTGGCTGCGCGGCGGCGGCGAGGCCCGCCGCCTGCGGGCGCTGCTGGAGAGCGGGCGCTTCGACGTGGTCCACGCCTGGCACACCCGCGACCACGCGCTGGCGCTGCGCGCCGCGGGGATGCGGCCCGGCGCGCGCCGCGCCGCGCTGGTGCGCTCCTGGCGGAAGGGCGAGCCGCTCCCGGCGGCGCCCTGGAGCCGCTGGCTGTTCGGCCCGGGGAGCGACGGCGTGCTCTGCGTCGCGCCGGGCGTCGCCGATCGGTGTCGCGCCCAGCGCGCGGGCCGGCCGACCCGCGGCTGGTTCGGCGCCGTCGACCTGGAGCGCTTCGCGCCGCGCGCGCCGGACCCCGCGGTGCGGCGTGCCTTCGGCCTCGCCGATGAGCACCGGGTGGTGGGGATCGTCGCCCGCGTCCAGCCCCACCGGCGCTTCGACCTGCTGCTCGCCGCCGCGGCGCAGCTCTTCGCGCGCGATCTGCGCGCCCGCCTGCTCGTGATCGGGCGCGGCACGCGGCGCGCCGAGCTCGCCGAGGAGCCCGCCCGGCGCCTCGGCATCTCCGACCGCGTGATCTTCGCGGGCTACCGCCGCGAGGACTACGGAGAGGTGCTGCGCTGCTGCGACGTGTTCACCTTCCTGGTGCCGGGGAGCGACGGCACCTGCCGCGCGCTGCTCGAGGCCGCGGCCTGCGGCATCCCCGCCGTGACGACGCGCCGCGGGGCGCTGCCGGAGATCGTCGCCGACGGCGAGACCGGGCTGCTCGCCGACGAGACGCCCGAGGCCCTGGCCGGCGCCTTCGAGGCCCTGCTCGCCGACCCGGGCCGCCGCCGCAGCCTCGGCGGCGCCGCGCGCAAGCGCGCCGAATCGCACTTCACGCGCGCCCGCCTGGCGGGCGAGGTCGAGGCGCTCTATCGCGAGGCGCTCGCGGCGCGCTGAGCCCGCTCCCGCGGCGCCCGGGCGCCGGACGGCTCAGGCCGGTTGCTCGATCAGCGCGCCCTCGCCGGTCTGCAGCGAGACCAGCTCCTGGTAGAGCGGGCTCCTCTCGAGCAGCTCCGCGTGGCTGCCGACCGCCGCCACGCGCCCCTGCTCGATCACCACGATCTTGTCCGCGTGGCGCACCGTCGAGAGGCGATGGGCGATCACGAAGGTGGTGCGGCCCTCGAGCAGCGCGTCGATGGCCTGCTGCACGATCCGCTCGCTGCGGGCGTCGAGGGAGCTGGTCGCCTCGTCGAACACCAGGATGGCGGGATCGCGCACCAGGGCGCGCGCGATCGTGACGCGCTGGCGCTGGCCCCCCGAGAGCTTCACGCCCGCGTCGCCGACGTCCGTCTCCCAGCCGTCCGGCAGCGTGTCCACGAACTCCTTCACGTGGGCGGCGACGGCCGCGGCCTCGACCGCGGCGTCGCTGGCCGAGGGCGCGCCGTAGCGGATGTTGTCGCGGATCGTGCCGGCGAACAGGAAGGGCTCCTGGCTCACCACCGCCACGCGGTCGAGCAGCGAGCGCCGCTGGAGGCTCCGCACGTCCACCCCGTCGATCGTGATGCGGCCGCTCTGCGGCTCGAAGAAGCGCAGCAGCAGGTCGACCAGGGTGGTCTTGCCGGCGCCGGTGCGGCCGACGATCGCGATGGTCTCTCCGGCGCGTACGTCGAGGTCGACCTCGCGCAGCACCGGCTCGCGGCCGTAGGAGAAGCTCACCTTCTCGAAGCGCACGCCCTGCTTCACGCCCGCGAAGGGCATCGCGTCGGGCACGTCGGGCGACTCGCCCGGGGTGTCGATCAGCTCGAAGAAGCGGTCGGCCGCGGGCATCGCGTCCTGGAGCTGGGTCCACGCCTTGGTGAGGTCCTTCACCGGCCGATAGGTGGCCTGCATCGCGAAGGCGAAGGAGAGCAGGGAGCCGAGGGACAGGCCCCAGTTATCGAGCACCAGCAGGATGCCCACCAGCACGATCACGACGCCGATCGCGTTGTTCAGCGACTCGACGAAGGTGCGCGCCAGCGCGCGGTTCTTGACCACCTTCATGTTGCGCCGGAAGTAGCGCAGGTTCTCGCGCTGGAAGTGGCTCGCCTCGACCGTCTCGGCGCGGAAGGCCTTGATCACCTTGATGCCGGTCAGGATCTGCACCAGGCGCTGGGTGACCTCGGCCAGGCTCTCCTGGCGCCGCTTCGAGGCGCGCCGGATGCGCCGGCCGAACAGCGCGATCACCGCGGCGATGCAGGGCACCACCAGCGCCAGGCTGAGCGCGAGCTGCCAGGAAATCCAGCACAGCACCGCCACCCCGATCACCAGGGCGAGGCCGTTGTTCACCAGCTCCGCGAAGATCAGGTCGAGGGCGGTGTGGGCGCGCGTCGCGTCGTTGATGGTGCGCGAGAGCATCTCGCCGCGCGCGGTGCCGTGGTGGACGCCGAGGGGCAGCGAGAGCAGCTTGGCGCAGAGCTCCTGCTGGATGTCCACCAGCACCCGCCCGAGGGTCCAGTCCACCAGGTAGAGCTGGCCGAAGTGGGCGAGGGGGAGCAGGAACACCAGCACGGCGGCGACGGCCAGCACCAGGCCGAGGCTCTGCCGCGCGCGCTCGGCGATGCCGGCGCGCGCGGCCGCCTCGGCGCGGGCCAGCTCGTCCTGGAGCGCGGCCCCCGGCGGCGGGCCGGCCTCGGGGCGGGCCGCGCCGAGACCGGGGACCGAGCGCAGGACGTCGCGCAGGCCGAGGTCGGCGCTGCTCGTCGCGTGGGGGAGCACGTCGTCGACGAGGGGCTTCACCAGCCACGCGCGCAGGTAGAGCGCGCCGGCGTAGGCGCCCGCGCACGCCATGCTGAGCAGCAGCACGCCCACGTACGGGCGCACGAAGCGGAGCAGGCGCAGGTAGGTGCGAAACGCCGAGCCGCCGTCCGTCGTGGGGGCTGCGCCGTCCGTCGTGGTCACCGCCTGGGCCGTGTCCGCTCCTCCGGCCCGCGGGAGCGGGCGCTCGGGATCCGGGCGCGAGGCCATCGCAGCCGGCGGGCGCGCCTCAGCCCAGCGCCGGTCGCGGCAGCGCCGCGGCGATCGTGTCGCCGGCCTGCCAGCCGAGCAGAAGGTCGCCCTCCGGACCGAGCCCCGCCAGCTCCTCGCGCGGCAGCACGAAGACCGGCGCCCGGGTGGGGACGCGGATCTCGACCTCGGTCGGCCAACCGCCGCCGGCGCCCGCCGGGTCTCCGAGCGAGAGTTCATCGTCCCAGCCGGGCACCGGCGCCTCCGCCACGCGGGCGGCGCGGCGCTCCGAGAACGGCAGCAGGCCGCGCACCACGCGCTCGAGGGCGTCGTGCACGCCGGCGAGGTCGGCGGCGGCGTCTACCGCGCGGAGGGCCGTCACGTCGACGTGTCGGGGCTCGCGCTCCAGGGGGTGCACCGCCACGCAGATCGGGTCCGCGCCTTCCTCGTCGACCACGATCAGCCGCTCGCACATCGCTTCGGGCAGCACGTCGCGGGCGGCGCGGAGCTGGAGCGCAGCCCGGCGGCGCGGCGGCGGCGCAACGCGCAGGAAGTCCGGCACCTCGCTGCCGTGCTCCTCCAGGGCCGCCGCCAGCCGCCCGGCGGGCGCGTTCAGCACCAGCGCGCGCCCGAGCCAGGCGTCGCGCTGCCGCCACAGGGCGATGCCGGGGTGCCCGTCGATCTCGACCAGCTCGAAGGGCGCGCCGGCCACGCGCAGCTCGCCGTGCACCTGCTCGAGCCGGCGCCGCACCAGGGCGCGCACGCCGCGGCCGGGCGCGAAGCGCACGCCGCCCTCGAGCGGTGCGCCGAGCAGCCGGGCGCGGGCCTCGGGCGAAGGCTGGGACGAGGCCAGGTTGGAGAGCGCGCGCACCTGCACCTCCAGGAAGCGCGCGAGGCCCGGCTCCGGGCGCGAGAGCGACGCCGGCAGACCGCGCAGGTGGCGGCCGCCGACGCGCCCGGTCGGAGCGGGGCGTGCGGGCGTGCGGCGCACGCCGCGCCGGATCAGGGTGGCCTCGAGCAGCGCTTCGGCCTCGGCCTGCGCGGCGGACTCGAGACCGCGCACGGCGTCCCGCGCCAGCTCGGGCTTCGCCAGCCCCCAGGCGACCCACTCCTCCTGGGTCCGCGCCGGGTGACCGACGTCGATGCGCGCGTCGGGCAGCAGGACCTGGTAGGCCAGCTCGCCGCGCTCGCTCCCGCGCCGCTCGATCGGCGGCACGCCGAGCGCCGTGAGGCAGGCCTGCAGCACGCCGTCGGGGCGCGCGGCGGCCAGGTAGAAGGGCTCGAGCAGGAGCGGGGGGGTCTTGGCGGCCGCCTCCTCGGCGACGACCAGCACCCGCGCGCCGGCCATGCCGAGCCGCACGGCCGCCACCAGGCCGGGGAGCGCGCTGCCGAGCACCACGACGTCCCAGCGGCGCGCCCGCAGCCGGCCTTCGGGACCGTCGAGGGCGACGCTCCTCATGCCCCCCGGCTCTCCGGGGCGCCCTCGTAGAGCAGCGGCGGATCGTCGTCCTTGGCCTTGCGCTCGATCACGCCGATCTCGTAGGCGCGCTCGCCCATGCCGTTCAGCCGCTCGCGCACGTCCTGGGCGTCGCTGCGGCGCACCACCAGCACCATCCCGATGCCGCAGTTGAACACGCGCAGCATCTCGGCTTCGCTGATCTCGCCGTGCCGCTGCAGGAAGCCGAAGATCGGCGGGCGCGGCCAGGCGCGCGGATCGATGCGGGCGCGCACGCCGCGCGGCAGGACGCGCGGCACGTTCCCGTCGAAGCCGCCGCCCGTCACGTGCACCAGCCCGTGGAGCGTGAAGTCGCGCAGCAGGTTCAGCACCGGACGCACGTAGATGCGCGTCGGCGCCAGCACCGCGCTCGCCAGGGAGGTGTTGAGCTCGGGCGGCGCGTCGCGCAGGTCGAAGCGCTCGGCGCGCACGCCCTGGTCCAGCACCGCGCGCACCAGCGAGAAGCCGTTGCTGTGGATGCCGTTCGAGGCCAGGCCGATCAGCACGTCGCCGACGCCGATCGAAGAGCCGTCGATCACCTTCTCGCGCTCGACCACGCCCACCCCGAAGCCCACCAGCTCGAGCTCGCCCTTGGGGTAGGTGCCGGGCATGGTCGCCGTCTCGCCGCCGAGCAGCGCGCAGCCCGCGCGCTTGCAGCCCTCCGCGACCCCGCGCAGCGCCTCGGCGGCGATCGCGCCGTCGAGCTCGCCCATCGCCAGGTAGTCGAGGAACACCAGGGGCTCGGCGCCCTGGACGATCAGGTCGTTCACCACCATCGCGACGCAGTCGATGCCGACCGTGTCGTAGCGGCCGAGCTGCGCCGCGAGCTTCAGCTTGGTGCCGACGCCGTCGGCGCTCGCGACGAGCACCGGGTCCTTGTAGCGGTCGGGCGCCTTGAACAGGCCCGCGAAGCCGCCGATCGACGACAGCACCTCGGGGCGGAAGGTGCTCTTGGCGATCTCCTTGATCTCGCCGATGAAGCCCTCGTCGTGGTCGAGGTCGACGCCGGCGCGCGCGTAGGAGGGCGCGCTCGGCTCGGCGGGCTTTTCGCGGCGGGGGACCACGCCGCTTGGATAGGCTACGGCGAACGGCCGGTCAATCCGAGGCGGGCCGCATGCTATCGTCGGCCGGGTGCAGCTCGCGGTCGTGATCCCCGCACTCGACGAGGCCGACCGCATCCGCGCCGCGATCGAGAGCGCCCGGGCGCCCGGCGTGGAGGTCCTCGTGGTGGACGGGGGCAGCCGCGACGCGACCCGCGAGGTCGCGCGCGCGGCGGGCGCCCGCGTCCTGGTCAGCGAGCCCGGCCGGGCCCGGCAGCTCGCGGCGGGGACGGAGGCGACCGCCGCCGAAGGGCTCGTATTCCTGCACGCCGACAGCCGGCTGCCGCCGGGCTTCGCGGGGGCGGTGCGGCGCGCGCTCGCCGATCCCGCCGTGGCGGGCGGCGCTTTCGGCTTCCGCTTCGAGCGGGGGGCCGGGGCGAGCCGCGCCGCGGCCCTCGGCCTGCGGGTGGTCGAGGCGGGGGTCGCGCTGCGCGTGGCGCTGCTCGGGCTGCCCTACGGCGACCAGGCCCTGGTGGCCCGGCGCGCGGCCCTCGAGCGGGCAGGGGGCGTGCCGCAGGTCCCCATCCTGGAGGACCTCGATCTCGTCGCCGCGCTCCGGCGCACCGGGCGCTTCGTGGCGCTGCCCGGCGAGGTCGTCACCTCGCCCCGCCGCTATCTGGCGCGGGGCGTGACGCGCACCTGGCTTCGCAACGCCGCCGCCCTCGCCGGCTGGCGCCTCGGTCTCGACCGGGCGCGCCTCGCCGCCTGGTACCGGAGGTGAGCGCCCCCGCTGCAGCCCTCCCGGACCGGGAGGCCATGGCGGAGAGCCGCCGGGCGATGTTCCGGCGGCTGGCCGGCTACCTCTCCCGGCACCGCCGGCTCTACGCGCTCGGCGTGGCCTCCACCCTCGGCTATACCGCCACCTTCGTCGCGGTGCCGATCCTGGTGGGGCGCGCGGTGCAGGCGATCTTCGAAGGGCTCGGCCCCGCCGAGATCGGCCGCCGCTGCGCCTGGCTCGCGGCCGCCACGCTGCTGCGCGCCGGGCTGCGCTTCCTGTCGCGCACCCAGATCTTCAACGCGGCCCGCGAGATCGAGTACGAGATGCGCAACGACCTGTTCGCGCACCTCCAGCGGCTGCCGCAGTCCTTCTTCTTCCGCTGGCGCACCGGCGACCTGATGAGCCGCTGCGTGAACGACCTGACCGCCGTGCGGCTGCTGCTCGGGCCCGGCCTGGTCTCGATCATCCAGAACCCGATCCTGTTCGTCGCGACCTTCGGCGCGATGTTCACCCTCGACCCGCGCCTGGCGGCGCTGGTGCTGCTGCCGTACCCGCTCTTCGTCCTGATCGCCCGGGGGTTCGGCCGCGCCATGCACGGCACCAACCTGGCGGTCCAGATGGGGATCGCCGACCTGTCGAGCCAGCTCCAGGAGACGGTGTCAGGCATCGCGGTGGTGAAGGCCTACGCGATGGAGGACGTCGCGCGCCGACGCTTCGAGGCCGCGAGCGACGAGCTCTACCGGCGCCAGCTCCGCGTGGTGCGCGTGAACGGCGCGATGCCGGCGGTGACGGGCCTGCTGCCGATGCTCGGCATGTGGATCGTGTTCGCGATCGGCGGCGGCGAGATCCAGTCGGGCCGCATGCAGGTGGCCGACTTCTTCACGTTCACGATGTACATCTACGAGCTCACCTTCCCGACCTTCATCATGGGCTGGGTGTTCGCGCTGGTGCAGCGCGGGACGGCGGCCATGCAGCGCATCGACGAGGTGCTCGGCGTGGTGCCGTCGATCGCCGACCGGCCGGACGCGCTGCCCGTGCAGGCGCTGCGCGGCGAGATCGAGTTCCGCGGGCTCACCTTCCGCTACGAAGGCGCGGGGCGCGAGCCCGCGCTGGAGGACGTGTCGCTGCGCGTACCCGCCGGCACGGTGCTCGGGATCGTGGGCCCGGTGGGCGGAGGCAAGACCACCCTGGCCTCGCTGATCCCGCGGCTCTTCGAGGTGGACGACGGCATGGTCTTCCTCGACGGGATCGACGTGAATCGCATTCCGCTGCGCACCCTGCGCTCCGCCATCGCGATGGTCCCCCAGGACTCGTTCCTGTTCTCGATGAGCCTGGCGGAGAACGTGGCCTACGGCCTGCCGGAGGCGGACCCGCTGCGGGTGCGCGAGGCCGCCGAGCGCGCCCAGCTCGCCAAGGACGTCGCCGAGCTGCCCGACGGCTACGACACGGTGGTCGGCGAGCGCGGCGTGATGCTCTCCGGGGGCCAGCGCCAGCGCACCGCCCTGGCCCGCGCGCTCGCGCTGCGGCCCGGCATCCTGATCCTCGACGACACGCTCTCGAGCGTCGACGCCGAGACCGAGGCCGCGATCCAGCGCGGGCTCGCGGAGGTGTTCCGCGGCCGCACCGTGGTGGTGGTGGCGTCGCGCGTCTCGACGGTGCGCGGCGCCGACCAGATCGTGGTGCTCGAGCGCGGGCGGATCGTCGAGCGGGGGCGTCACGCGGAGCTGGTGGCGGCGGGTGGCCTCTACGCGCGGCTGGCCCAGGAGCAGGAGCTGGAGGCGGAGCTCGAGGAGGTCGGCGACGCCGAGGTCGGCGCGCTCGGCCGAGCGGAGGGAGCCGCATGAGCGCCCCGGGTTCCGGCGCGTCGCGCAGCGGGCTCGACGCGATCCTCGAAGAGGAGTCCCTCGGCAAGGCCGTCGACCGGAGGCTGCTGGCGCGCCTCTGGCCCTTCGTCGCGCCCTACCGCGCGCAGGTGGCGGCCACGATCGCGCTGGTGGTGCCGATGTTCGCCCTCGAGCTGGTCCCGGCCTGGCTGGTGAAGACCGGCCTCGACCGCGTGATCCTGGCCGAGCCGGTCGCCCCCGGCTCGGGCGCCCTCGAGCGGCTGCTCCAGCCCCCGGCGGGCTGGGCCCCGCTCCCCTGGCTCGGGGCGCTGTTCCTGGTCGTGGTGCTGTGCCATGCGCTGCTCCAGTACGTGCACATGGTGCTGATGGCCACCACCGGCCAGGCGGCGATGCGCGACCTGCGGGCCGCCGTGTTCCGCCACATCGAGAGCCTGCACCTCGGCTTCTTCGACAGCTACCCGGTGGGGCGCCTCGTCACCCGCGCGACCAACGACGTCGAGAGCGTCTCCGAGATGTTCTCCCAGGGCATCGTGGCGTTGGTGACCGACGTCTTCAAGATGGTCGGCTTCGCGGTGGCGCTGTTCCTGGTGGACGCCCGGCTCGCGCTCGCGACCTTCGCGGTGGTGCCGCTGCTGGCGCTCGCCGCCGTGATCTTCCGGCTGAAGGTGCGGGACGCCTTCCGCACCACCCGCGTGCTGCTGGCGCGCATCAACGCCTGGATCCAGGAGACGGTGACGGGCATGAAGGTGGTGCAGCTCTTCACGCGAGAGGAGCGCAACCTGCGCGACTTCGCGCGGCTGAACGCCGAGCACCGCGACGCCTGGAAGCAGTCGATCCGCTACGACTCGGCGCTGTTCTCGACCGTCGAGCTGGCCGGCGGCATCACCGTGGCGATCCTGCTCTGGTGGGGCACGGGGGCCGCCACGCCCGGGGTGCTCTACCTCTTCATCCAGTGGATGCGGCGCTTCTTCATGCCGCTCTCCGACCTCTCCGCGAAGTACTCGGTGATGCAGTCGTCGATGGCCAGCGCCGAGCGCATCTTCCAGCTCCTGGACCGCCAGCCGGCGATCCGCGATCCGGCGCCGGAGCGCGCGGCGCGGGCGGCGGACGGCGCGGCCCGCGGCGCCGTCGAGTTCGACGACGTCTGGTTCAGCTACCAGGCCGAGCCGCGGCGGCCGGAGGACTGGGTGCTGCGGGGCGTCTCCTTCCGCGTGGCGCCGGGCGAGCGGGTGGCCTTCGTCGGGGCGACCGGGGCCGGCAAGACCACCCTCATCAAGCTGCTCACCCGGCTCTACGAGGTCTCCCGCGGCCAGGTGCTGCTCGACGGCGTGGACCTGCGCGCGATGCCCCAGCGCGAGCTGCGCGGGCGCGTGGCGATGGTGCTGCAGGACGTGTTCCTGTTCAGCGGGACGATCGCGGAGAACGTCGCCCTCGGCCGCTCCGACATCGACCGCGCCACCGTCGAGCAGGCGGCCCGCGCCGTCGAGGCCCACGACTTCGTCGAGCGCCTGCCCGCGGGCTACGAGACGCCGATCCGCGAGCGCGGCACCAACCTCTCCGCAGGCCAGAGGCAGCTGCTCTCGTTCGCCCGCGCCCTGGTGCACGGCGCGGACGTGCTGGTGCTCGACGAGGCCACCAGCTCGATCGACACGGAGACCGAGGGGCTGGTCCAGCGCGGGATCCACACGCTCATGCAGGGGAAGACGGCGCTGGTGATCGCCCACCGGCTGTCCACCATCGAGGACGTCGACCGGATCTACGTGCTCCACCACGGCCGGATCGTCGAGGCCGGAACCCACGCCGAGCTGCTCGCCGCGGGCGGCGTCTACGCGCACCTCCACCGCCTGCAGTCCGCCCAGGATCGCGCGGCCTGAACGAGCCGGTGACCGGCGTCACCGGCTCGGCGGGACGGGGACGGAGTCAACTAATCAACTAACTCTCCCCCTGGGTGCATGCCATCCACAGCAGGGCGGAGTTAGTTGATTAGTTGACTCCGTCCCCGTCGGCTGCCAGAATCCGGCCACCCCCCAGGCGAACCGTCTCCTCTGCGAAAGCGGAGTGATCCACCACGCGCGTGCCCTGTATCCCCACGGGTAGGCGGGTGACGGAAGAGAGGTTCGGTTGAGGATCAAGTCCCTCGAGATCGCCGGGTTCAAGAGCTTCGTCGACAAGACGAGGTTCGAGTTTCGTCCCGGCATCACGGGCATCGTCGGGCCCAATGGCTGCGGCAAGTCCAACGTCGTCGACGCCATCCGCTGGTCGATGGGCGAGCAGTCGCCCCGGCGGCTGCGCGGCAAGGGTATGGAGGACGTGATCTTCGCAGGGTCGGAGGACCGCCCGCCCGTCGGCATGTGCGAGGTCGTGCTCTCCTTCGACAACTCCGCGGGCGACGCGCCGCCCGCCTTCGCGGGCTTCGCCGAGATCCAGGTGTCCCGCCGGCTCTACCGCTCCGGCGAGGCGGAGTACCTGATCAACAAGGTGCCCGTGCGTCTGCGGGACGTGCAGGACTTCTTCCGCGATACCGGCATCGGCACCCGCGGCTACACCATCGTGGAGCAGGGCCGGATCGCCGAGATCGTCTCGGCGAAGCCCGAGGACCGCCGCTCGCTGATCGAGGAGGCGGCGGGGATCAGCAAGTACAAGGCGCGCCGCCAGGAGGCGGAGCGCAAGCTCGAGGCCACCGACCAGAACCTGGTGCGCGTGAACGACGTGCTCGGGGAGATCCGCCGCCAGCTCTCCTCGATCGAGCGCCAGGCCAGGAAGGCGGCGCGCTACCGGCGGCTGCGCGACCTCCAGCGCCTGCTCGAGCTCTCCCTGGCGAGCGACGAGCGAGCCGCGCTGCTGGCCGAAGTCGAAGACGCGCGGCGGCGGGCGCTGGCGGCGCGCGACGCCGCCACCGCCGCCGAGACCCGGCTCGCCGAGTGCGACGCGGTGTTCGAGGCCAAGCGCGTCGCCGTGGCCGAGGGCGAGCGCGCCGCGGTGGAGAAGAGCGAAGCGCTGTTCCAGGCGCGCTCCCGCATCCAGGAGCTCGAGAGCCGCATCGCCTACGAGCGGCGCGAGCGGGCGGCGCTCGCCGAGGCCAACCTGGCGCGCGAGCGCGAGCGCGACGAGCTGCTCGCGCAACGCGCCGCCGCCGACGAGGAGGCCGCGCGGCTCGCCGACGAGCTGGGAGGGCTCGAGGCCGCCCTCGCCGCCGAGGCGCGGGCGGTGGCCGAGGCCGAGGCGGAGGCGCGCGCGGCCTCCGAGTCGCTGCGCGAGCGCGAGCGGGAGCGCGACGCCGCCAGCTCTGCGCTGGTCGACGTGCTGACACGCGTGGCGCGCACCGAGGACCGGCGCGCGGCCCGCGAGGATCGGCTCGCCGAGATCGACCGCCGGCTGCGCACCGCCGAGGAGCAGCTCGAGGTGCAGGGCTCCGAGGCGGCGCAGGTGGAGCGCGCGCGCCGGGACCTCGAGGAGGGGCTGCGCAACCTGCTCGCCGAGCGCGATCGACTGATGGGCGCCCTGCGCGACGCGCTGGAGCGCCACGCCCAGCGCGGCGAGGACGCGCGCGCCGCGGCGGCCGCGCTGCGGGAGGCCGGCGAGCGCCGCGAGACCCGTCGCGCGCGCCTCGCCTCGCTGCGCGAGATCCTGGAGCGCCGCGAGGACGTGGGCGAGGCCGCGCGTCACCTGCTCGGCCAGGAGCCGGGCGAGGCGCAGCGTCAGGGCCTGCGCGCGCTGGTGCGCGACGTCGTCGAGGTCGAGCGCGACTTCGAGGCGGCCGTGGAGGCCGCGCTCGCCGAGCGCGCCCAGGGTCTGGTCGTCGAGCATGCCGAGGGGGCGCTGGCGGCGATCGAGGCGCTGCGCCGCGCCGAGGCGGGGCACGGCGTCTTCGTGCTGCAGCCCGACGAGGAGCCGCTGCCCCAGGGATTCGTTCCGCTCGGCCGCCCGCTGCTGGAATGCGTCCGCGTGCGCGAGGGCTTCGAAGCCGTGGCGCGCCGGCTGCTGGGCGGGATCCAGCTCGTCGACGACCTCGGCGAAGCGGTGCGGCTCTACGGCCGCGGCCGCATCCCCGCGGCGTTCGTGAGCCGGGCCGGGGACTGGCTCGGGCGCGACGGCGTGATGCGCGGCGGCGCGGGCGCCGAGGGCGGAATCCTGGCGCGCGCCCGCGAGGTCCGCGAGCTGGCGACCGAGGTGGAAACGCTGGACCTGGAGGTGGCCGCCGCCGAGGCGCGCGCGCGCGCGGCCGAGGCCGCCCTCGTGGCGGCGGGCGACGAGCTCGAGAACCTGCGCAACCGGCACCACACCGCGGCCCTCGCCGTCGCCAACCACGAGAAGGACCTCGAGCGCACCCGCGAGCGCGTGAAGGCGATCGGCGAGGCGCGGGAAGGCCGCGTCGAGGAGCGCGGCACGCTGCTGGCCGAGGCCGAGGCGCTCCGCGAGGAGGGGCTGCGCGCCGACGAGCTGCTCGCCGCGGGCCGCGAGGAGCGCGCCCGCAGGCAGCGCGAGCTCGAGGCCCTCGGCCTGCGCATCGGCTCCACGGGCCGCGAGCTGGCGCGGCTGGAGGCCCAGGCAAGCGAGCGACGCGCCCGGCACCGCGTGCGTGCCGAGGGCGGCGAGCGGCTGCGCGCTTCGCTCGAGGCCGCGCGACACCGGGCCGGGGAGCTCGCCGAGTGGGCTGCGCGTCGCGAGCGCGAGACCCTCGCCGCCGAGGCGCGCCGCGAAGAGCTCGCGCGCTCGCTGGCCGACGCGGAGGGCGCCCTCGCCAGCCAGCTCGAGGGCGAGGAGCGGGCGCGGCGCGGCGCCGAGGAGGCCCGCGACGCCTACGAGCGGCTCGCTGCCGAGGCGCGCGAGCTCGAGGAGGAGGGCCGCACGCTGCGCGCCCTGCTCGCCGAGGAGCGCGAGCGCGCCCAGCAGGTCGAGCTCGATCTGCGCGAGCGCGAGCTGCGGCTCGGCCACCTCGAGACCCAGGTGCGCGATCGCTGGAACGTCGACCTCGCCAGCTGGAAGCCGCCCGTGCCCGCGGAGCCGGGCGCGGAGCCGGCGGTCGCCGAGGGCGCCGAGGCCGCGACCGAAGGCGCGGAAGAGGGCGAGGAGACCGAGGCCCGCGAGGCGGCTCGCGCCGCTCGCGAGCAGGCGGAGGCCCTCGCGGCGGACGGGCCCGCGCGGCGCGAGCGGCTCGAGGTCGTGCGCGGGGCCCTCGAGGCGCTCGGCGAGGTGAACCTCTCGGCGATCGAGGAGCACGAGGAGCTGCGCGAGCGCTTCCGCTTCCTCTCGGAGCAGAAGACGGACCTCGAGGCCAGCATCGGCCAGCTCCGCGAGGCGATCCAGCGCATCAACCGCACCAGCCGCAAGCGCTTCCGCGAGACCTTCGACGCCGTCGACGAGCGCTTCCAGAAGAACTTCCCCCGGCTGTTCCGGGGCGGCAAGGCGAAGCTCTCGCTGACGGAGCACGAAGACGTGCTCGAGGCCGGCATCGAGATCATGGCCCAGCCGCCGGGCAAGCGGCTGCAGACCGTGAACCTGCTCTCCGGCGGTGAGAAGACGATGACCGCCCTGGCGCTGCTCGTCTCGGTGTTCCAGGTGCGGCCGTCGCCGTTCTTCCTGCTCGACGAGGTCGATGCGGCCCTCGACGACGCCAACGTCGGGCGCTTCAACGAGGTCGTGGTCGAGCTGGCCCGCGAGTCGCAGTTCCTGCTGATCACCCACAACAAGCGAACCATCGAGATCGCCGATCTGCTCTACGGGGTGACCATGGAGGAGAAGGGCGTCAGCAAGCTGGTCAGCGTGGAGCTGCGCTAGCCTCCCGCCTCCCATGGACCCCTCCCTCGCCGAGGCGCTCGGCGCCGCCATCGCCTGGATCGACGCGAACGCGGCGGTCGTGGGCCACGCTTTCAGCGCGGCGATGCTGGTGCTGTTCGAGGTGATGCGCCGGCGCTTCGTGCTGCGCGCGCCAGCGCCGGCTCCGGCGGCGCCCGCTCCGCGCATCGAGGCCCCGAAGGCTCCGGCGCCGGCCCCGCAGCCGGCGGTGGCCGCGCCGGTCGCCGTGGCCGTCCCGCCCTCGCCCCCCGCCCCGGAGCCCATCGCGGCGCCGCCGCTCGCGCCGGTGCGGCCCGAGGCCGCGCCGCGCCCGCTCCGCGAGCGGCTGGCTCGCACCCGGGAGGCGCTGCTCGGGGGGCTCGGCCGCGTGCTCGGGACGCGCCGCGTCGACGAGGGCGTGCTCGAGGAGCTCGAGGCCCTGCTGTTCTCCGCCGACCTCGGCGTGCGGACGGCGGAGAGCCTGCTCGAAACGGTGCGCAAGCAGGCCAGCGGCGGCGACGCCGACGCCGTGCGCCGCGTGCTCCGCGAGGCGATCCTCGAGCGGCTGCGCAAGGTCGAGCCGGCGCAGGGCGCCCCGGGCCTCGGCGGCCCCCTCGAGGCCCGGCCCCACGTGATCCTCGTGCTCGGCGTCAACGGCTCGGGCAAGACCACCACCATCGGAAAGCTCGCCGCGCGCTATCGCGAGGCGGGCCACCAGGTCGTGCTCGGCGCGGGCGACACCTTTCGCGCCGCCGCCGCGGAGCAGCTCCAGATCTGGGGCGAGCGCTCGGGCTGCGAAGTGGTGGCCGGCGCTCCCGGCGGCGATCCCGCCGCGGTGGCCTTCGACACGGTGAAGGCCGCCAAGGCGCGCGGAGCGGACGTCGCGATCGTCGACACCGCGGGTCGGCTCCAGACCAAGGCGCCGCTGATGGAGGAGCTCGGCAAGATCGCGCGGGTGATCGGGCGCGAGCTGCCGGGCGCGCCCCACGAGACGCTGCTGGTGCTCGACGCCAACACCGGCCAGAACGCGCTGTCCCAGGCGCGTCTGTTCACCGAGGTGGCGCCGGTCTCCGGCATCGCCCTCACCAAGCTCGACGGCACCGCCAAGGGCGGCGTCATCGTCGGACTCGCCGACGAGTTCGGCATCCCGGTGCGCTGGGTCGGCGTCGGCGAAGGCGCCGCCGATCTGCGCGAGTTCCGGGCCGACGATTTCGTGGAGGCGCTGTTCGCGAGCTAGGAGGGGCCGCATGAACCGCTACGTGATGGCGCTCGACCAGGGCACCACGTCGTCGCGCGCGATCCTGTTCGACGCGCAGGGGCGGGTCGCGGCCGTCGACCAGCACGAGTTCCGGCAGCACTTCCCGAAGCCCGGCTGGGTGGAGCACGACCCCGAGGAGATCTTCGAGAGCCAGCTCCGCGCGGCGCGCGGCGCCCTCGCGAACGCGCGCGCCCGCGCCTCCGACGTCGCGGCGATCGGCATCACCAACCAGCGCGAGACCACCGTGGTGTGGGAGCGCCGCAGCGGCCGGCCCATCTATCCGGCGATCGTCTGGCAGTCGCGCCAGACCGCCCCGCTCTGCGACGAGCTGCGCAGCCGCGGCCTCGAGGAGGAGGTGCGCGCGCGCACGGGCCTCGTCATCGACGCCTACTTCTCCGCCACCAAGCTGCGCTTCATCCTCGACGCGGTGCCGGGCGCAGAGCATCGCGCCGCGCGCGGCGAGCTGGCGTTCGGCACGATCGACTCCTGGCTGCTGTACCGGCTGACGGGCGGCCGCGTCCACGCCACCGAGTACTCGAACGCCTCGCGCACCATGCTGTTCAACATCCACGAGCGCCGCTGGGACGACCTGCTGCTCGACGAGCTGCGCATCCCCCGCGAGCTGCTCCCGGCGGTGCGGGAGTCGAGCGAGGTGCTCGGGGAGACCGAACCCGCGCTGCTCGGGGCCCCCATCCCGATCGCCGGCATGGCGGGCGACCAGCAGGCCGCGCTCTTCGGCCAGGGCTGCGTGCGGCCCGGCTCGGGCAAGAACACCTACGGCACCGGCTGCTTCCTGCTGGTGAACACCGGCGACGAGGCGCCGCGCTCGAAGAGCGGGCTGGTGACCACGATCGCCTGGGGCCGCGGCGGGCGCGTCCAGTACGCCCTCGAGGGCAGCGTGTTCGTGGCCGGGGCGGCGGTGCAGTGGCTGCGCGACGGCCTGCGGCTGCTCGGCGACGCCGCCGAGAGCGAGGCCGCGGCGCACTCGGTGCCGGACACGGGCGGGGTCTATCTGGTGCCGGCGTTCGTGGGTCTCGGCGCGCCCTACTGGGACGAGGCCGCCCGCGGCACGCTGGTCGGCATCACCCGCGGCACCAGCCGCGAGCACCTGGTGCGGGCGGCGCTCGAGTCGATCGCCTACCAGACGCGCGACGTCGTCGAGTGCGTGCGCGCGGACGCCGGGCTCGGCCTCGAAACGCTGCGCGTCGACGGCGGCGCCTGCCGCAACGACTTCCTGATGCAGTTCCAGGCCGACGTGCTGGGCGTGCCGGTGCGGCGGCCGCCGATGCTGGAGGTGACGGCCCTCGGCGCCGCCGCCCTCGCGGGCCTCGCGGTCGGCTTCTGGCGCGACGAGTCCGAGCTCGAGCGGGCGCGCGCCGCCGAGGCGCGCGTCTTCGAGCCGCGGCTGCCCGAGGCCGCGCGCGAGTCGCTCTACGCGGGCTGGAAGCGCGCCGTCGAGCGCTCGCGCCGCTGGGCGGAGGCGCCGTGAGCCGGCCGCCGCGGCCCCTCGTGATCGCCCACCGGGGCGCGTCGGGCGTGCGCCCGGAGAACACCCTGCCGGCCTTCGAGCTGGCCGTGCAGCAGCGCGCCGACATGATCGAGGTGGATCTGCACCGCACCCGCGACGGCGCGATCGTGATCACCCACGACGAGGAGCTCGCGGGCCTCGGCGGGAAGGGCGAGATCGCCGCCGCGACGCTCGAGGAGGTACGGGGCCTCGACGCAGGCGGCGGCGAGCGGATCCCCACCCTCGACGAGATGCTCGACCGCTTCGGCGCGCGCATCCGCTTCAACCTCGAGCTCAAGCGCGGGACCGCGGCGGAGTATCCGGGCCTCGAGGCGTCCGCCCTCGGCGCCCTCGAGCAGCGGGGCCTGGTCGAGGGGACGCTGTTCTCGTCCTTCTACGACCCGGTGCTGCGGCGCCTGCGGGAGCTGTCGGAGAGGGCCCGGATCGGTCTGCTGATCTCGCGCCGCTTCCCGGACGGCGCGCTGGAGCGAGCGCGGACCCTGCAGGCCGAGGCGCTCCATCCGGAGCGGGCGCTGGTGACGCCCCGGCTGGTGGAAGAGGCGCACGCCGCCGGCCTCGCCGTCTACGTCTACACGGTCGACGACCCCGCCGACATGGAGCGCCTGCTGGAGATGGGGGTGGACGGGATCTTCACCAACCATCCGGAGCGGCTGCGGGCGCTCTGTGGTCCCCCGGGGGAGATTTCCTAGCTTTCTCTTGACCTTGGTGGGCAGAATGCCGTATTCATTCGGTCTGGAGGCCCACTCCCCCTAATGAAATTCGACGGGAACGCTCCCGAGCTCGACCTGATCGATTACCTCATCCTCGAGCAGCTCCAGGAGAACTGCAAGCGCCCGCTCGCGGCCATCGGGGAGAAGGTGGGGCTCACCGCGCCTTCGGTGCTCGATCGCATCCACAAGCTCGAAGAGGCCGGCGTGATCCGCGAGTACGTGGCGGTGCTCGACGCGCGCCGCCTCGGCAAGGACGTCACCGCGTTCATCGGCGTCTCGGTCGCGAGCCCGCGGGCGCTGGCGACCTTCGAGCAGGTCGCGGAGCGCATCGACGAGGTGCTGGAGTGCCACCACGTGACCGGCGCCTGGTCGCTGATGCTGAAGGTGAAGGCCGACGACACCGAAGGCCTCGAGCGCGTGATCGACTCGCTGCGCGAGATCGACGGCGTGACGCGCACCGAGACGATGGTCGTGCTCTCGACCCAGACCGAGCGCACCCGCATTGCGCTGCCCGTGCTCGAGGGGACGCCGCCGCCGCGGCGCGCCCGCCACGGTGGGCGCGTGCGGCGAGCGGACCCGTCCGAGTGAAGGGCGCGCAGGAGGGACCCAGGATGAACGACGTGCGGTCGACGCGGGACGGGCGGGGGCTCTACGACGCGGCCTTCGAGCACGATGCCTGCGGCGTCGGCTTCGTCGCGAACATCCGCGGCCAGCGCTCGCACGACGTGGTCGCGAAGGGCATCCGCGTGCTCGAGAACCTCGAGCACCGCGGCGCCTGCGGCTGCGATCCCGAGACCGGCGACGGCGCCGGCATCCTGATCCAGCAGCCGGACGCCCTGTGGCGGAGCGAGGCGAAGCGGCTGGGCTTCGAGCTGCCGCCCGCCGGGGCCTACGCAGTGGGCAACGTGTTCCTGGCGACGGATCCCGCCGAGGCCGCCTGGCAGGTCGAGCACGTCGAGCGCGCGATCGGCGAGGAGGGCCAGCGGCTGCTCGGCTGGCGCGAGGTGCCCCACCAGCCCGCGGCGATCGGCCGCGTGGCGCGCGAGGCGATGCCCACCATCCGACAGGTCTTCGTCGGCGCGGCGCCCGGGCAGGACCAGGACGTTTTCGAGCGCAAGCTCTACGTGCTGCGGCGGGTGGCGGAGAATCGCATCGCCCAGCGCAGCGGCTTCTTCTACGTGTGCAGCCTGTCGACGCGCACGATCGCGTTCCCGGGGATGTTGAAGGCGACGCAGATCGAGCCGTTCTACCCGGACCTCACCCGGCCGGAGCTGGAGTCGGCCCTGGCGCTGGTGCACTCGCGCTACAGCACCAACACCATGCCGAACTGGAAGCTGGCGCACCCGTTCCGCTATCTGGCGCACAACGGCGAGATCAACACGCGCGCCGGCAACCGCAACTGGATGCACGCGCGCGAGGGGACGCTGCGCTCGGAGCGGTTCGGCGACGACCTGCGCAAGCTGTATCCGGTGGTCACCGACGGCGCCAGCGACTCCGCGCAGTTCGACAACGTCCTCGAGTTCCTGGTGCTGACCGGGCGCGAGCTGCCCGAAGCCATCCTGATGATGATCCCGGAGGCCTGGGAGAATCATCCGTTCATGGACGAGGAGCTGCGCGCGTTCTACGAGTACCACTCGTTCCTGATGGAGCCGTGGGACGGGCCGGCCTCGCTCGCCTTCACCGACGGTCGCAAGATCGGCGCGGTGCTCGACCGCAACGGCCTGCGACCCTCCCGCTACGTCGTCACCAAGGACGGCTTCGTGGTGATGGCGTCCGAGGTCGGCGTGCTCGAGATCCCGCCCGACCAGGTGCTGAAGAAGGGTCGCCTCGAGCCGGGCCGCATCTTCTTCGTCGACCTCGAGCAGGGGCGCATCGTCTCCGACGACGAGGTCAAGCAGCGCTACGTCGCGAAGCGCCCCTACCGGCAGTGGGTGGAGGCCGGGCGCGTGCGCCTGGCGGAGCTGCCCGCCGCGGAGCCCGAGCCGCCCTTCGCGCCGGAGCTGCGCTTCCGGCTGCAACAGGCCTTCGGCTACAGCCTCGAAGACCTGCGCATCCTGCTGGCGCCGATGGCCGCCCAGGGCAAGTGGCCGCTCGGCTCGATGGGCGAGGACGCGGCGCTGGCCTGCCTCTCGGACCGGCCGCGGCTGCTCTACTCCTACTTCAAGCAGCTGTTCGCCCAGGTCTCGAACCCGGCGATGGACTCGATCAACGAGCGGCCCGTGATGTCGCTCTACTCGACCCTCGGCAGCGAGCGCAACCTGCTCGAGGAAACGCCCGAGCACGCGCGCATGCTGCGCGTCGAGCACCCGGTGATCCAGGACGAGGAGCTGGCGCGGCTGCGCGCGGTGTCGCTGCCCGGCTTCCGCTCGCGCACCTTGTCGTGCCTGTTCAAGGTCGCCGAGGGCGGCGAGGGGCTGGTCGCGGCCCTCGACAGGCTGTGCGCCGAGGCGGCCGCGGCGGTGCGCGAGGGGTTCAACATCCTGATCCTCTCGGACCGGGGCGTGTCTCCCGACCTCGCCGCGATTCCGATGCTGCTGGCCACCGGCGCCGTCCACCACCACCTGGTGCGCGAGGAGCTGCGCACCCAGTGCGGCCTGGTGTGCGAGACGGGCGAGGCCCGCGAGGTCGCGCACCTGGCGCTGCTGATCGGCTACGGCGCCGGCGCCGTGAACCCGTACCTCGCCTTCCAGACGATCGACGAGCTGGTCGAGGACGGGAGCTACGTCCCCGCGGACCTCGACGCCGCGACCGCCCGCAAGAACTTCGTCAAGGCCTGCGACAAGGGGCTGCTCAAGACTTTCGCGAAGATGGGGATCTCCACCCTGCAGAGCTACCGCGGCGCGCAGATCTTCGAGGCGGTCGGGCTCGACCGCGCGCTGGTGGCGCGCTGCTTCACCGGCACGCCGTCGCGGGTCTCGGGCGTCTCCTACGACGTGCTCGCCCAGGAGGCGGGCCTGCGCCACGAGCGCGCCTTCCCCGGCGACTCCTGGACCTATCCCGAGCTCGATCCGGGCGGCATCTACCAGTGGCGCGCCCGCGGCGAGCGCCACACCTTCAACCCGGACACGGTGGCGCGCCTGCAGCACTCGGTGCGCAGCCCCGACCAGGATCGTGGCTACGAGGCCTACAAGGACTTCAGCCGCGCGGCCGACGGCGACGCCGAGCGCCTCTGCACGCTGCGCGGGTTGTTCCGCTTCCGCTACGCCGAGCGGCCCGTGCCGCTCGAGGAGGTGGAGCCCGCCAGCGCCATCGTGAAGCGCTTCTGCACCGGGGCGATGTCCTACGGCTCGATCTCCCTGGAGGCGCACCAGACCCTCGCCGTCGCGATGAATCGGCTCGGCGGCAAGAGCAACACCGGCGAGGGCGGCGAGGATCCGGAGCGCTTCACCCCCGACCCGAACGGCGACCTGCGGCGCAGCGCGATCAAGCAGGTGGCCTCGGGCCGCTTCGGCGTCACGAGCTGGTACCTGGTGAACGCGGACGAGCTCCAGATCAAGGTCGCCCAGGGCGCCAAGCCCGGCGAAGGCGGCGAGCTGCCCGGGCACAAGGTGAACGAGACGATCGCCAAAGTGCGCCACTCGACGCCCGGCGTCGGCCTGATCTCGCCGCCGCCTCACCACGACATCTACTCGATCGAGGATCTGGCGCAGCTCATCTACGACCTGAAGAACGCCAACCGCTTCGCCAAGGTGAGCGTGAAGCTCGTGGCGGAGACCGGCGTCGGCACGATCGCCGCCGGCGTGGCCAAGGGCAAGGCCGACGGCGTGCTGATCAGCGGCCACGACGGCGGCACCGGCGCCTCGCCGCTCGCCTCGATCAAGTACGCCGGCGTGCCCTGGGAGATCGGCCTGGCGGAGACCCAGCAGACGCTGGTGCTGAACGACCTGCGCGGCCGCATCCGCGTCCAGACCGACGGCGGCCTGAAGACCGGGCGCGACGTGGTGATCGCGGCGCTGCTCGGCGCCGACGAGTTCGGCTTCTCGACCGCGCCGCTGGTGGCCCTCGGCTGCATCCTGATGCGGGTCTGCCATCTGAACACCTGCCCGGTGGGCATCGCCACCCAGGACCCCGAGCTGCGCAAGCGCTTCGCCGGCCTGCCCGAGCACGTCACCCGCTACATGCTGTTCGTGGCGGAGGAGGCGCGCGAGTACATGGCGAAGCTCGGCTTCCGGACGGTCGACGAGATGATCGGGCGCGTCGAGCGCCTCGACGTCGACGGCGCGGTGTCGCACTGGAAGGCGAAGGGCCTCGACTTCTCGGAGCTGCTCTACAAGCCCGACGTGCCCCACGCGATCCGCCACTGCCAGAAGCAGAGCCTCGAGCAGGAGCTGCGCGCGGTGCTCGACATGAAGCTGCTCGAGCTGGCGGCCCCCGCCCTCGAGCGCGGCGAGAAGGTGAACATCGAGCTGCCGATCCGCAACGTGGACCGCACGGTCGGCACGATCCTGGGCTCCGACGTGTCGCGCAAGTACGGCGAGGAAGGCTTGCCCGACGACACCATCGTGTGTC
>Ga0209706_10000336_pt1 | contig 26882 bp, 11 predicted proteins | sample PPLLaktember2015_6_FD_187263 | JGI IMG/M metagenome (GOLD analysis project Ga0209706, IMG submission 187263) | Freshwater sediment microbial communities from Prairie Pothole Lake near Jamestown, North Dakota, USA - PPLs Lake P8 Core (1) Depth... | ecosystem: Environmental > Aquatic > Freshwater...
GGATAAAGCTTATCTTGATGCGATAACAAAGATATGGGAAGATATTGTTTACGGAAAGATGTACATAACGGGCGGAATAGGTGCAACAGGAGGAAACGAAGGCTTTGCCGATCCATTTGTTCTGCCTAATATGACAGCTTACTGCGAAACATGCGCTTCGATAGGAAACATCTTTACCAACCACCGACTCTTCCTTCTGCACGGCGAAAGCAGGTATATGGATATTCTTGAGAAGACATTGTATAACTCAATGCTTTCGGGTGTGTCACTATCGGCTGACAGGTTTTTTTATCCCAATCCGCTATCGTCGAATGGTCAGCATGAAAGAAGCGCCTGGTTCGGATGTGCCTGCTGCCCTTCGAATATAGCAAGATTTGTGCCCGCTATACCGGGATACATCTATGCAGTTTCTGATAAGGATCTGTACGTCAACATGTTCATTTCAAATGATGCAGGAATTATTCTTGGTAATAACAAGGTAAGAATCACACAGGTGGCAAATTTCCCGTGGGATGGTAAAGTCAGTATTTCAGTATTTCCTGACAATGTTGAAAAATTCTCAGTCAGGGTACGTATCCCCGGTTGGGTGTTGAATGAGGCAATCACAGGAAATCTGTACAGGTTCGATGATCAGATAACTGAAGGTTATAAGCTTATAGTGAACGATGAAGCTGTAAATGCGGAAGTTGATAATGGTTATGCAATAGTTGATAGGAAATGGGAAAAAGGCGACCGGATCGATATTGAATTTCCAATGCCGGTACGAAGGGTAGTGGCAGATGAAAGGATCGAAGACGACAGGGGTAAGATTGCTGTTCAGCGCGGTCCGGTAATATATTGTGCCGAATGGCCTGATAATAATACCGGGAATGTACTTAACCTTGTAATAAATGAGGAGACTCCCTTTACCACGGAATTTAGTCCTGAACTCCTGAATGGAACACAGGTTATCAGAACTACAGGTTTCCAGACCAAAAAAACTGTGGAAGGAGGTATTGAGAAACTTGTTGAAGAACCCGTTACGCTGATCCCTTATGCATTGTGGAATAATCGCGGTCCCGGGCAGATGACTGTATGGCTTCCGGTGGTACCCGAAAGTACACGTCCTCTGCCTGCCCCTACTATTGCCTTCAGGAGCAGGGTGAGGGCAAATAAGATCACAAAGGCACTTTCCGCTGTCAATGATCAGGATGAGCCCGGACATTCAAACGACCGGTCGGTACCGTACTTTCACTGGTGGCCTGACAAGAACCAGTGGGTGTGGGTGCAGTATGATTTTGAGAAACCTGAAACTATTTCAGAAACAAGCGTTTACTGGTTTGATGATGGTCCTGACGGCGGATGCCGTATTCCCGATGCGTGGGAGATACTTTACCTCGCAGGCAATATATGGACATCTGTCAGAGCAACCTCAAGATATAAAGTTACGAAAAATAGTTGGGATACTCTGACTTTCAGGCCGGTAAAGACCTCTTCAATTAAGATAAAAGTGAAGCTGAATAAGGATTTTTCGGCCGGGATCTACGAATGGATAGTTAAATAAAATAACCTGAATAACTGGAAACCTATGCAAAAATCAACATTGTATATCATTATGGCTGCAACTCTTACAGTTGTTTCATGTCAGCCCAAAAGCACATTGAATCTGAATGAGCTGGACATTACAAAAGTACAGTGTGCCAGAAGTGAGGCAAAAAAAGACAAATCCGTTTCAGAAACTCCTTTGATAATTGCCGGTACCGGGTACTCCACCGGGATCGGTACGAATGCAGTCAGTAAACTACTTATAAAGCTCGGCGGTAAGGGGATCAATTTTACCGCTTTTGCAGGAGTTGATGATGCATCACGCGGTGATAAGAATATTGTGGAATTTTTTGTTGTCGGGGACCAAAAAGTTATCTGGAAAAGCGGTCCAATGACAAAGGGGGATACGGCTAAGAGAATTGATCTGAGTGTACGGGGAATTGAAAAGCTTGGCTTGCTGGTTACTGATGGAGCCGATGGCAACAGGTTTGATTATGCCGACTGGGCAGACGGGCATATTACATTCAGGGGAGAGACGCCTCAGGCAATTGATAATAAATACCTTGCTGAAACTGAGGAGATACTGACCCCGCCTGCTCCTGCACAACCCCGGATAAATGGTCCTGAAATATATGGTGTCCATCCCGGATCGCCGTTTCTGTACAGGATTCCTGTTACGGGAGAACGGCCGATGACATTTTCCGCATCCGGAATGCCTGCAGGACTTTCCCTTGATAAAAACACGGGGATCATAACAGGGAAGGTAGAAAAGGAAGGTGAATATCTGGTTGAACTAAAAGCACAAAACAGCCTGGGAAGTGCAAACCGCAATTTTAAGATAGTCGCCGGCAGCAAACTGGCACTGACACCACCGATGGGATGGAACAGCTGGTATATTTATTATCAGAGAGTGAGCGATTCGGTAATGAGATTATCAGCTGATTACATGATAAGCTCCGGAATGGCCGATTATGGATACCAGTACGTCAATATTGATGATTGCTGGATGATAAAAGACAATTCCGACGATCCGGAGACAGGAGGTGAAATGCGGGAAAAGAACGGGGAAATAAGAACCAATAAGCGGTTCCCTGATATGAAAGCGATGACTGATTACATTCATGCAAAAGGCCTGAAGGCAGGCATCTACATTTCCCCGGGACCAACGACCTGCGCCGGTTATGCGGGTAGTTACCAGCATGAGGGCCAGGATATGCGGACATTTGCACGATGGGGATTCGATTTTTTGAAGTATGACTGGTGTTCATACAGCCGGATTGAAAAGGAGAGAACACGGGAAGCATGTATGAAACCCTATCAGCTGATGTGGAACGAACTTCAGAAGGTGGACAGGGATATTGTTATGAATCTTTGCCAGTACGGCATGGGCAATGTATGGGAATGGGGCGGCACTGTCGGCAATTGCTGGAGAACGACCGGCGATCTTGGGCTTGCGCCCGGATCGTCAATGCCCGGGTTCTACTATATAGGATTATCCAACGCACAGCACTGGGAATATGCCCGCCCGGGAGCATGGAATGATCCGGATTATATTCTTATCGGATGGATCCGGAATGCATTGAAGGAGGAGAAATTCGAAAAGGCTGACCTTACCCCGAATGAACAGTATGCTTATATGTCAATGTGGTCACTCATGGCCGCTCCGTTAATCTACAGCGGGGAGATGAGCCGGCTCGATCCGTTCACCCTTAATGTTCTTTGCAATCATGAGGTGATTGATATAAACCAGGACGTCCTGGGAAAGCAGGCGAAAATAATAGGTGCGACAAAAGAAGAGCTTGTTCTGGCTAAAGAATTGGAAGGCGGATCAGTTGCTGTTGGACTTTTTTCTGTATCAGGGAATGCGAATTCGGAAATTATGGATCTTGTTGATGATGAGGCTGACGGATTATCGGATGAATTAAAAAATAACATGAATGTGGTTGACAATTTTGTCTGGGATAATACACTAGTACCTAAAAAAATGAGTATCAAAGCTTCCGATATTGGAATTACCGGAAAATTCAGTGTCCGGGATGCCTGGCGGCAGAAAGATCTGGGTGAATTTGAAAATGCCTTTGAAACAGAAGTGCCGTTCCATGGGGTTAAACTTCTGATAATAAGTGCGATAAAGTGAATATGTCTTCTCCCCCGATAGGGGAAAGAAAAGGGTAGTTTCAGACACAAAAAGTGTTATTTTTGAGGTCTGAGAATAATCCTCTATGCCTAAAGAATATTTTGTATTTCTTCCATCGGTTTCCGGGAGTGTTGAGGAAGAATTGAACCAATGCCTGAACCAGATCATTAAAACCCGGGATGCGGGCTATAGACCTGTTAAGCTTAATATTTTCACTGACATGCCCGGTTTTGAAACCTTTATCTCAGTCAGGCAAAAAATACTAAGTAATGTAATCACTGCATTTGGGAACACATGCCCTGCAGTGAACATAACTGTCCAGCCACCGGAAAAGCCATGGAAAACTGCCATTGAAGCAATATTTGTGGTTGAAGATTCGCCAGGTATTACCTCGAAATTACATAATTCAATTCCTTATATCGTTCTTGAATCTGAAACAGGAAAAGAACTCTGGTCAGGTGGCGTCAGCAGTTATTCCGATCCTGCAGATACCAGACGGGCAGCCGAAAAGGCGTTTGACCTTATGGTTAATATCCTGGATAAGGAACAGATGTCCATGAACAATGTTGTAAGACAGTGGAATTATATAGGTGATATCCTGAAAGTAGACATGGGGTACCAGAACTACCAGATCTTCAATGAAGTAAGAAGCGAATATTATCAACGGTACAGAAGTAAAACGGATTTCCCGGCTGCGACTGGTGTAGGAATGAAACACGGCGGGGTGATTCTTGACTTCTGTGCGATGCAGCCAAATAAGCAGGTCTTCATAAAACCTGTTGAAAATCCAAACCAGGTCAATGCATACAGTTACGGTCAGCAGGTTTTGATGGGAGTGCCTGACAGAGGCAAAACCGGAATGCATCCTCCCCAGTTCGAACGGGGACTTCTTATTGCAAATGAACATCATTCGACACTGTATATATCCGGGACGGCATCTATTGTCGGCCAGGAAACCATTGGTACAGGAGATATAGAAAAGCAAACACTGGTAACAATCGAAAATATCAGGAAGTTATCCGATCCCGGCAGAATCAGCAATATGATTTCCAGACCGGTTCCGTACAAAGGTTTTTTTTCAATGCTAAGGGTCTATATAAAACGGCCGGATGATTTCAGCCTGGTACGACAGATCTGCAACAAACATTTCCCGGGAATTCCTGCCGTTTTCATCGAAGCTGATATCTGCCGGACCGATCTTCTGATTGAAATAGAGGGGGAAGTAATATTGAAATAACAGATATTTTCTCATCATTTGCATATGATCTGTATCTAAAATAAACAATATGAGAAACCTGATTCTGGTATTGTCTGCCCTGGTTTTATTTGCTTCCTGCTCTGAAGATGTGTGGGAAAAGACCGGGAATGGTATCGTTATTCATCTGAAGGATCAGTCCGGTAAAGGAGCCAGGTTATTGAAGCTTATACCAGTTACCGGAAGGATAATCCAGGTAATTGCATCTCCCGTAGGGGACATTTCAGAAGATAAAAGTCTCTGTGTATTCGACAGATTGCCTGCAGAAATTGAATATGATGTCAGCGTCGAGGGTGATACACTGATCCTTTCCACATCAGAAATAAAAGCACAGGTTTCGCTGACGACTGGTCAGATCATTTTTAAAGACAAGAAGAATGCTGTCCTGCTTGAAGAAACTGCCGGAGGTGGAAAATTATTTTCACCAAATTCAGTTGAAGGAACCGACGGTTATGCAATGAGCCAGGTATTTGATTCTCCTGTGGATGAGGCATTCTACGGACTCGGACAGCACCAGTCGGATGAATTCAATTACAAGGGATTAAATGAAAGCCTCTACCAGTACAATACAAAGGTTTCAGTTCCATTTATAGTTTCGAACAAAAACTACGGTATCCTGTGGGATAATTATTCACTAACAAAATTCGGGGATAAGAGAGATTATTCCCAGATTGAGATTTTTGGATTATTCGATGATTCCGGTAAAAAAGGTGCTCTTACTGCCATTTACAGAGATTCTAATGATCCCAGTGATGTATACCTCCAAAGGAGAGAGTCAACTATTGACTATGAGAATCTTGAAACAGTTAAAAACTTACCCGGAAATGTACCTCTTGAACGATCAGAAGTAACCTGGACGGGACAGATTGAACCGGCCGAATCGGGGCTTTATCATTTCAAGCTTTACTATGCCGGGTATGTAAAACTATTTATAGATAATGAGCTTATCGTTGCTGAGCGTTGGAGAACTGCCTGGAATCCAAATACATACAAATTCACCATGAACATGGAGAAGGGACAGAAGTATTCACTCAGGCTTGAATGGAAACCTGACGGTGAAGTTTCATACATTGGTTTGAAGGTGCTAAGTCCGCGGTCACCTCAAGAACAGGGTGCACTTTCGTTATATTCTGAAATGGGTGATCAGATAGATTATTATTTCATAAGTGGAGAGAATACAGATGAAGTCATAAGCGGCTACAGGACTCTTACCGGAAAGGCGCCCATCATGCCTAAATGGGCGATGGGTTACTGGCAGAGCCGGGAAAGATACAAATCACAGGCAGAGCTTCTGGATGTGATAAAAGAATACCGCCAGCGGAATATTCCACTCGACAACATTGTGCTTGACTGGTCGTATTGGCCGGTTGAATCATGGGGTTCACATGAATTTGACCCGAAATATTTCCCTGATCCCGCAAGGATGGTTAACGAAGTCCACAAGCTTAATGCGAAAATAATGATCTCAGTCTGGCCAAAATTTTACCGTACAACAGATCATTTCAAGGAATTTGACCGTAACGGATGGATGTACCGGCAGGCAATCAATGACAGTGTTAGAGACTGGATAGGAAGAGGATACATAGGTTCTTTCTATGATGCATATAGTCCCGGTGCAAGGGAATTATTCTGGGAGCAGATAAGAGAACATCTCTATACAAAAGGCTTTGATGCCTGGTGGATGGATGCGTCAGAGCCGGATATACTTTCAAATTCAAGTATCGGATACAGGAAATTGCTATCGACACCAACTGCCCTCGGACCTTCGGCAAAATATTTCAATACATATGCTCTTGTAAATGCCATGGCAATTTATAACGGCCAGCGTTCTGTTGATCCGGACAAACGTGTATTCCTGCTGACACGATCAGGATTCGCCGGATTGCAAAGTTATTCGACTGCAACATGGAGCGGGGATATTGGAGCCCGGTGGGAAGACCTCAAGGCACAGATATCGGCAGGCCTCAATTACTCGCTTTCAGGGATACCATACTGGACGATGGATATTGGCGGATTCTGTGTTGAAAGCAGGTATGTCAGGGCAGAGGAAGGCTCGGAAGCTTTGAACGAATGGCGGGAACTCAATACCCGGTGGTTCCAGTTCGGCTCATTTTGTCCCCTTTTCCGAAGTCATGGACAGTATCCTTTCAGGGAGGTATATAACATTTCACCTGAAGGGCATCCTGCATATGAAAGCATGGTATATTATGACAGGCTTCGTTACTATCTGATGCCATATACCTATTCGCTTGCCGGCCTGACCTATTTTAATGACTATACTATCATGCGTGCCATGGTAATGGATTTCGGGGGTGATAAAAATGCAGAGAATATCGGTGACCAGTATATGTTCGGGCCCTCATTGCTTGTGGCTCCGGTGTACACTTACAAAGCCACGGCCCGAAATGTTTATTTCCCGGCTTCAAACGGGTGGTACGATTTATACTCAGGGAAATACTTAACAGGAGGACGGAATCTTGAAATTGAAGCACCCTATGAACGAATGCCCTTGTTTGTCAGAGAAGGTTCGATTATACCGGTTGGTCCCGGAATACAATATACTGACGAAAAACCTGCCGATCCCCTGACATTGTTTATATATACAGGAAGAGATTGTGCATTCACACTTTATGAAGATGAAGGAGTGAATTACAATTATGAGCAGGGAGCCTGCAGTACTATAAGGTTCAGCTTTAACAATTCAACTGGCGAACTTACAATCGGTGAACGAAAAGGAGAATTTGACGGGATGCTCAAATCAAGAACTTTCAGGATTATCCGGATAACAAAGGAGAAGCCTGTTCCCTTCAACCCTGAAATCCGTCCAAATAGCTCAGTTGATTACGATGGTAAAGAAGTAATCATAACTAAATGGTAATTCTAAAATTTCAACCGCACAAGACGTTATGAATAAATCAATATTTTGCTTATTGTTAATTCTTTTTCTTGTTTCGGTTTCAAATGCTAATGACACCAGTGATAAGATAAGGCTTAACCAGACAGGATTCTATCCCGGCGCACCGAAAATTGCGGTAATAACCGGTGATGCGGAAGAGGTTTTTTATGTTGAAAACAATAAATCAGGGAGGAGAGTATTTTCCGGGAAGCTGGGAGATCCTGTAAAATCTCAGTTTTCCGGAAAAGTAACAAGAATTGCTGATTTCTCGGAACTCAGGAAAAGGGGAACCTATAAAGTAGTTGTTCCGCAAATCGGATCTTCATACACCTTTGAAATTAAGAAAAACATATTCAGAGAGTTGACTAAAGGCTTGATTAAGAATTACTATTTTCAGCGCATGTCAACACCTCTGTTGCCCGAATTTGCAGGTAAATGGAGTCGTAAAGCAGGACATCCCGATGATGAGGTACTTGTTCATTCTTCAGCAGCATCGCAGGAACGCCCGGAGGGAACGGTCATTTCGGGCTCTAAAGGCTGGTATGATGCAGGTGATTATAACAAATATATCGTTAACAGCGGAATCACAATGGGAACCCTTCTCTCCCTATATGAAGATTTCCCGGCTTTCTTCAATAAACTTGAACTCAATATTCCTGAATCGGGGAACAAAATTCCGGATCTTCTGGATGAGATCCTCTGGAATCTGAGATGGATGTTTACAATGCAGGACCCTTATGACGGAGGTGCATATCATAAACTTACCAATGCCGGGTTCGACGGGATGGTGATGCCTTCTGAATGTACAGCACCAAGGTATGTTGTACAGAAAGGGACAGGAGCGACCCTGGATCTTGCCGCTGTTATGGCGCAGGCAAGCCGTATTTTCAGGAAATTTGATAAAATGCTGCCGGGACTTGCCGATTCATGTCTGAGATCTGCTCTCATGGCCTGGGAGTGGTCAATTGACAATCCTAAAACAATTTATAACCAGAATGCCAATAACAGACAGTATAAACCCGAAATATCCACGGGAGCTTATGGCGATAATAACTTCAGCGATGAGTTCATCTGGGCGGCTTCAGAATTATATATAACCACAGAAGATGAAAGTTTTTGCAGGGAAGTGAACCTTTTCCCCGACACACTGATGCCATTGCCATCCTGGGGAAATGTCAGATTATTAGGCTATTATTCATTGGCAAGGTTTGAGACGAAACTTGGTAGTCCTGTTAAGGACATTTTTCCGGCGATAAGGGAGCAGCTTATCTCCGAAGCTGAAAAAATAATCCGCGGAGTCGGGGAGAGAGCTTACCGGACTGTCATGGGCAGGTCGGCACGGGAATTTGTATGGGGAAGCAATTCTGTGGCTGCAAACCAGGGGATACTGCTTATTCAGGTTTATCGTCTGACCAATGACAGGAAATATCTGGGGTTTGCAGTATCCAACCTTGATTATCTGCTGGGAAGAAATGCAACAGGCTATTCATTTGTCACCGGATATGGTCACAGAGTGCCAATGAATCCACACCATCGCCTCTCTGAGGCAGATGGAATAGATTACCCGATACCAGGGATGCTTGTTGGCGGGCCCAATCCCGGGAGGCAGGATGGATGCGAATACCCTTCGTTCATAGCCGATGAAGCCTATATTGATTCAGTATGTTCCTATGCTTCCAACGAAATTGCTATAAACTGGAATGCACCTGCAGCTTACCTCGCTGGCGCGCTGGAGGCGATAACTGGAGGTAAGAAACATGTTGATATACAATAATATAAGTGAATTAATAGTATTCAATTTTGTCAGGGGAATATAAATAATTATTTTAGCAATAAATAACAATTGAAAAAATGAAAAAAGTTTTATTATTAACCTTATCATTTGCAGGAGTTGCTTTAATCATATCATCCTGCAATCAATCATCAAAAAGAAAAGAAATGATCAAACAAGAGATTTACGGTACCCATAAGGGGAAGGAGGTTTACATGTTTACCCTTACGAATAAGCCCGGTAATATTGTAAAGATCACCAATTTTGGTGGCAAGATCAACTGGATTGAGGTTCCCGACAAAAATGGACAGAAAGAGAACATCACTTTTGGCTATGACACCTTTGAAGGTACCATTACGGGTGACATGTCGTATGGATCTGTGGTTGGAAGGTATGCAAACAGGATAGCCAAAGCGAAATTTACTCTCGATGGAGTAGAGTACACTCTTCCAGTTAATAATGGTCCCAACACACTGCATGGCGGCCCGGGTGGATGGCACAGCGTTGTGTGGGATGCTGAGGTACTTAAGGAAAGCGAATTTCCTGCAGTAAGGCTGACATACACAAGTCCCGATATGGAAATGGGTTTCCCCGGTTCGGTCAACGCTGAAGTAATCTATACCTGGACCGACGATAATGAGATCGTTATGGACTATAAATGCACAGCTGACAAAAAAACAGTAATCAATATAACAAACCATGCTTATTTCAATCTGCATGGAGCCGGTAACGGCAATATTCTCGAGCATGTACTGACACTCAAAGCATCTGCATTTACACCGGTCGATTCAGTTATGATACCCACGGGCGAAATCCGTCCGGTTGCAGGTACACCTTTCGATTTCACAACTCCGCATGCTATCGGTGAAAGGATAAATATGGCCTATGATCAGCTTATCCTTGGCAAAGGGTATGATCACAACTTTGTTCTGGACAACAAGGAACCAGTCGATGTTATAGTTCATGATCCTGTGAGTGGTCGTGTTCTTGAAGTAATCACTGACCAGCCCGGTATGCAACTCTACACCGGCAATTTCCTGGATGGAACCAGGATCGGTCATGGTGGAAAAGCATATACCCACAGGTCAGGATTTTGCCTTGAATCAGGTCATTATCCCGACAGTCCGAATCATCCGGAATTTCCGACAACTGTTCTCAATGCAGGTGAAACATTTACATCGCAAACTATATACAGGTTTTCTGTTAAATAATTAACAGCAGAGATTTTGTTGCCTGCCATGAATGTTTCGTTGCAGAAACATTTTCGAACTACCTCATCGGTTTACTTAACAGGTAGGTTTATTCAATGTTATTTAATCTGGCTTGATAGCTTTTCTTTTGAAATACGGACTTCTTTTTTTTACACTGCTGTTTCCTTTGCTGACATCGTTCCGGGGGGAGATCCGGTTTTCTAAAATCGATATGAAGAGCGGGCTGTCGCACAATTCAGCATTGTGCCTTATTCAGGACCATAATGGATTAATATGGATTGGTACCAGGGATGGTCTAAATAAGTTTGATGGCATTGATTATACTATTTACAAGCATAAATTCATTGATTCATTAAGTATTTCAAATAATCAGGTCAATTGTATTTACGAGACGAGTAATAATGAATTATGGATCGGGACCGCAAATGGTCTGAATAAATTTGACTCTGACCGTCAGTGTTTTACTGGTTTTCTTGCCATTGAGGATTCTACAGGTATTTCAGATAATTATATTTGGTCAATTCTTGAAGATTCTGATAAGAATATTTGGATTGGCACTACCTCAGGCATCAATATATATTCCAGTAAGTATAATAGCTTCAGGCGATTGTTTGTTAATAGTGAAATATCTGACAATTCGAATACAATAATTACTATTTTCAGGGATAGCGGGGAAAATATGTGGGTTGGGACAAGAAACGGGTTATACCGGAAATCGGGAGATGGATTTGTCAGATATTATCTTGAAAAGGAGACAGAATTAAATTCAAAACGCTTTGAAATAAGGAGTATTTGTGAATGCCAGAATGGAGAGATGTGGATTGGTACCGAAGGTTTCGGGCTCTATGTTTTTAACAGGATTGATAGTACCGGGACTAAAGTTAGCCACTTATCAACTAAGAACAGCCGGTTAAGTTCGAACAATATCCGGAAAATTATTGGAATAGATGAAAAGACTCTCTGGTTGGGGACAATGGAAGGATTGAGCATCTTTGACAAGAGTACCTCAACTCTTGAGAATATAATTTATTCCGATGAAAATCCGGAAGGTATCAGCAATAATTCAGTACGTGATATTATTAAAGATAACCAGGGTGGAATATGGATTGCAACTTATGCAGGAGGAATAAACTATTATCATCCTAAAAAAGTTTTGTTTACACTTAGCTCGGACTTTGTTGATCCGGGGAGTACAAATAAAATAAAAATTGTTTCGGCTTTTCTGGAAGAAAGCGGGGGCAACCTCTGGATTGGAACAGAAGGCGGTGGATTGCATTATTATGACCAAAAAAATGACAGTTACCTCCATTATATGCAGTCAAATGGCAACTCTATTACAGGAAACAATATCAAATCACTTGCTAAAGACAGCAGGGGAAACCTGTGGATAGGTACTTTCAGCGGGTTAAGTTGCCTGAATATTAAAACACAGCGTTTTACTAATTATTATAACAAAAAAGGTCATACGAATACGTTAAACAACGACCAGGTACATGCAATATATGTCGAGAATGACAGGAAGATTTGGATTGGGACAAATGGTGGAGGACTTCAGATTCTGGATCCGGTGACTGATAATTTTCTTACCATTCCCGGAATAATAAGGGAGAACATCAACGACATTTTTGTCGATAAATTCAACCAGCTTTGGATTGGGACTCAGGACGGAATCCGGTGTATTGATAAAGTTACACTAAAAGAGATAGATATCTCCTCATTATTAGGAGAATATAAAAATTCGATCATCTATGTAAACTTTATTACCGAAGATTCATCAGGAAATATCTGGATCGGCACACAGGGATACGGATTGTATCTGAAACAAGGCAGTAGTCTTTATTGGTTCAATACAAGTAACGGGTTGAACGATAATACCATAAATGCCATCTTAGAAGGCGAAAAGAGGCAATTGTGGATTACAACTAACAAAGGTCTTTCAATGGCGACATTGTTGGATGATGATTCGGGCAGAAAATATCTGAAATTGATAACTTACACAACCAGTAACGGTTTACAGGGTTCACAGTTTTACCCGCGAAGTGCTATTAAAAGTAGGACAGGTGAATTGCTTTTCGGTGGTGTCAACGGATACAACCAGTTTTTCCCCTGGCGGGTAAGTGATACTATTTTCTTTCCACCAGTAATTTTGTCTGACCTTAGTATAAAATTCAAAATAAGTAAACCAGGTGATATTAATTCACCAATTCAAAAGTCTTTAAATGAGACTTCGCATCTGTTTCTTGACTATGATCAACGCGACTTTACGATATCTTTTCTGAGCTTGAATTACATATCTCCTGAAAATACTTTTTACAGGTATATGGTCCAGGGCCTTGATAAAGGATGGATTGATCTGGGGACTCAGCGTATTATAAATTTTACATATTTCCCTTCCGGAACTTACGACCTCAGATTAAAAGCGACTACGAATCCTGAAAAATGGGGCGATACTTTCAAAAGTCTGCAGGTAACTATCCTGCCTCCCTGGTGGAAAACAGGCTGGGCATTAGCAATTTATTCAATATTTTTAGGTTTATTGTTATTTGCTTTTTTCTGGTATTCCCAGAGATGGGCTAAACTTAAAAATGACCTTGAAATGGAGCACTTTAAACTGGAAAAGGAAAAGGAGCTCCACCAGGAAAAACTGAAATTTTTCACTGATGTTTCACACGAACTTCGGACTCCTCTGACATTGATATTAACCCCACTTGAGAAAATAAGTATGCAACCGGGTATTTCAAACAGGATCAGGAATCAGTTTTTAAACATTCAGAGGAATGGGTTCAGGATGATGCAATTGATCAAACAGATACTCGACTTACGCAAGCTGGAAACAGGACATGAAACAATCCGGGTGGCAGAAGGAAATATAGCAAGGTTTTTAAAAGAAATCAGTCTCGGATTCAGGGAGATTGCTAAATCAAAGGAAACTTCATTTGAGTTTGTATGCGAATACGACAATTTACCACTCTGGTATGAACGCGAAAAAATGGAGGTTATTTTATATAACCTGCTTTCAAATGCCTTCAAGAATACTCCGAAAGGGGGGAAAGTTAAACTTCAGCTGGAGGTTGTTGATCGTGAAGCCTGCAGGTTTATTTCAAAAAATGACAGGATTTCCAACATGTATGCCAGAATAATTGTTGTTGATAATGGGAAAGGTATCAAGGCTGAAAACCTGGATACTATTTTTAACAGGTTTTACACGGTGAAAACGGAAACAAATAATCTAAAGGCTGGCACAGGTATTGGTCTGGAATTAACAAAACGCCTGGTCGAGTTGCATCATGGGGTAATTACGGTTGAAAGCCGGGTACCAGTTTTCGACACTGAAGGTGAAACAAAATTTACGGTCTGGTTCCCGTTGGGGAAAGATCATTTTAGATACAATGAAATAGCAACTGATTTTAGAAACAGTGAAGACCCGAGTTTATATACATGGGAGCTTCAGGAACGTGAATTTGATTACGATGAATTTGACAGTGAAACGGCTATCAGTAATTCTGATAATAGGGAAGAAAAGCCACAATTATTAATTGTTGAAGACAATAGCGAAGTAAGGAGTTTTATTAAAACCCTGTTTGTTCCTGATTATTCTGTGGAAGAGGCAGATAATGGAGAAACGGGTCTGGAAGTCGCATTGAGGACGATCCCTGATCTTATTATCAGTGATATTATGATGCCGTTAATGGATGGCATTGAGTTTTGTCGCAGAGTTAAAACTGATTTAAGGACAAGTCACATACCTGTAATCCTTTTAACCGCCAGGACAGCCATTACTTTCAGATATGAGGGATTGGAAACGGGTGCTGATGAATATATAACGAAGCCATTCAGTGCAAAATATTTACTTTTAAAGGTAAGGAACCTTATTAAACAGCGTGATATATTAAGAAGCCATTTTAGGATTGAATCCTTATGCGATCCTGGTCCTGTTACCCTGATTTCATTTGATGAGAAATTGTTAAAAAAGTCAGTCGATTATATTACTGAGAATATCTCCGATCCATCAGTCAATGTAAATAAACTAAGCAAACATGTCGGTTTGAGCCGGGTTCATTTTTACAGGAAAATAAAAGCTCTGACCAATATGACAGCAGTCGAATTTATTCGCAGTGTTAAATTAAAAAGAGCCGCTCATCTTTTAAGTCAGCATAAACTAACAATTAAAGAGGTCAGAACCCTGTCCGGATTTGAAGGTGCCGATCATTTTCGTGATGCCTTTAAAATCCAATATGGTGTTCTGCCTTCCGACTACACTTCTGAAAACCCTAAACTCGACAGTTAAGATATTGATTCGATTGCTGATACTTCGGTTCATAAATGTATCATGTTACCCTTTGAATAGTTACACTTTATATTTATTAATGTAACATTTACCCTGTCTTGCTGTAACATATTTCTGTCCTTTAAAGACGATTCATTATTTAAATTTGTTCATCTGTTAACCAATCCGTTTCAAAAACTCATGAGCAAATTATTAAAAAAACGACTGATAATTTCAATGATTTCGCTGGCAGCCATAATTGCAATATTCTATCTTCTTTTGATTTATCTTGTATTATAAGTTATTAAAATATTAATAATATAACAAGTATGAATTTAAATTCTAAATCCTATGAAAATCACACACAGTACAAAAAAAATGTGTATTCTTTTATTCCTGTTGCTTTCAGGAATTAATTGTTTAGCTCAGCAGAAAACTGTAACGGGTACCGTGAAAGACGCAGACGGTATTGTTTTGCCCGGGGTAAATATAGTTTTGAAAGGGACTAACATCGGCGCATCAACCGATGAAGATGGTAATTATTCGATCGTGATAACCGGCGAAAATCCTGTTCTGGTCTTCTCCTTTATCGGGATGGAAAACCAGGAGATCAGGGTCACCGGCAGTTCAACAATTAATGTGACCCTCAGAGCCGGAAGTATTACCATGGATGAAGTTGTGGTTGTAGGTTATGGTACTCAGAAGAAAAGGGACATAACCGGAACCGTGGCTTCATTGAATGAGGACAGGCTTGAAGTGGTTCCTAATTTAACCATATCCCAGGCAATTCAGGGGGCAATTCCAGGTGTTATGATGAACACCAGCACTGCGGGGTCTTCACCCGACGAGGTTATAATGATCAGGGGACGTAATTCCATCACGGCAGGAAATAGTCCTTTAATTGTTGTTGATGGGGTTCCTTATGGAGGGAATTTACGCGACATTAATCCGGTTGATGTTAAGTCCATAGAGGTTCTAAAAGATGCTTCTGCTTCTGCAATTTATGGTTCCCGTGGTTCGAACGGTGTTATACTTGTTACAACAAAACTGGGGAAGATTGGAAAACCCATCATATCATATGACGGATACTACAGTATACAAAGTTTCGTTAAAATCCCAAATACAATGACTGGTCCCCAATTTTATGAGTTTAAGAATACCCGGGAACCTGGTTCTATATCTGCCTCGGAGCAAGCTGTATACGACGCCGGTACATGGATTGACTGGTACGATCTTGCCTTACGCAAAGGTCATAGCACACAACATAACATTTCTGCGTCAGGAGGTTTCCAGAATACCAGTTACTATTTTTCAGGTGGTTTAACAGATGTGCAAGGTCTGGCTAAGGGTGACGACTATCAGCGTGTGTCGATAAGATTCAATCTGGACACCAAAATAGCAGAATGGTTTACTATTGGAACACGGACACAGCTGACTTACGATGACAGAAGCGGACTGAATGTTGCCTGGGACGGAGGTTCTGGCTATGATGGGGTTTTCTGGATGAACCCGCTGACCACTGCTTATGATGAAAATGGCGACCTGACAATTAATCCCTGGCCGGAACAAACCCAGATTGGTAACCCCTTACAACGTCTCCTTGCAGATAATATCGATAAGTCTTACCAGGTTGTGACAAATAACTATGCCATCCTCGATTTCCCTTTTGTAAAAGGATTACAATACCGGATAAATACAGGAGTCAGGATGAGGTTTACCAACACCGGGACCTATTGGGGAAGGAACACTTTAGTTGGATTGAGTGTTCGTGGTGAATCAAGCACAAACAGAGGCCAGTCCGAAAATTATACAATTGAAAACATCCTGAATTATAACCGCGAATTCGGAAAACACAATCTATTCTTTACCGGTGTTTATTCTTTCGAGAACTATGTAAGTTCAGACAATAGCCTTGATGCTACAGGTTTTCCGAATGATTTCCTTACCTGGTATTCAGCCGGACAGGCTGAGGTGCGTAATCCTGATTACGGGTATAGTTCAAACACATTGATTTCTCAAATGCTCAGGTTGAACTATTCGTATAATAGCCGTTATCTGTTGACCCTCACGGTACGCCGCGATGGCTATTCCGGGTTCGGAGCGGAAACGAAATGGGGGATTTTCCCGTCGGTGGCACTGGGGTGGAATGTTGCTAATGAGGATTTCTTTGATGGTCTATTTTCAAATCAGGACCTTATCAGCACGCTTAAACTGAGGGCTTCCTATGGGTTAAACGGAAATCAGGCTATCGGGGCTTACAGTACCATAGCACGCATGTCGGAGCAAAATTATATTGATGGGATCAATACTATGCCCGGCTATATACCAAGTACTTTAGGGATGGACAATTTAGGCTGGGAATCATCGAAAACAATGAATGTAGGATTGGATTACGGACTACTGTCAGGAAGATTTTCCGGAGATTTAAACTTCTATGTCACAAATACTTTCGACCTCCTGCTTGAACGTACTATCTCCTCCGTTCATGGGATGACAGATATAACGCAAAATATTGGAGAAACAAAAAATGTCGGCTTCGAGGCATCAATTGTTTCCAGGAACATAGTTAAAGGTAATTTTTCCTGGACTACCTCCGCTAACTTTAGCACTAACAAAAATGAAATTGTTTCATTGTATGGAATAATGGAGGATGTTCTGGATGAAAACGGTAATGTCATTGGGCAGAGGGAAATCGACGATGTCGGTAGCGGATGGTTTATTGGGCATCCAATAAGGGTAAACTATAACTATGTCTGGGATGGTATCTGGCAATTGGGAGAAGAAGACCAGGCTGCTGTTTATTATAAATACCCGGGAGGAAGTAAGGTTGTCGACCAAAATAACGACAATGTGATCGACCCGGATCACGACAGGGTAATTCAGGGCCAACGTGACCCTAAAGTTATCTGGGGAATGGACAATACATTTAGGTATAATGGTTTTACTTTTTCATTCTTTATGTATGGGATAAGTGGAATTACCACAACTAATCCTTTGGAATCCGATAATGTATTTGGAGGTGTATACCGGAACACAACATTGAAGAACTGGTGGACTGTTAACAATCCAACAAACGACTGGATTATTAATGATCTGAATGGGGGTTCCAATGGAGGGATAAATGCACCTAAATACTATTCAAAAAATTTTGCGCGTGTAAAAGATATTACCTTCTCCTATGATTTCTCAAGTATCCTGAAATCAGCAGGTTTTAGCAAGCTGGAATTTTATATGACAGGAAGGAACCTCATTACCATTACCAAATGGCCCGGACTTGATCCTGAGTTGGATGCACAACTGGCCCTCCCTCTGCAGAAAGAATTTGTGTTTGGGATAAACGCTTCATTCTAAATGATTGATAATCACAAAAATATGAATATTATGAAAAAAATATTAAACTATATGGCCGTAATGCTAACTGTAGTTTTTTTATATACAGGTTGCTCGGAGAATTACCTTAAAGAAGAACCCCCCCAGATCATTACTACAGTAACACTCTATACAACCTATAATGGGTTCCAATCCGGGATAAATGGATTGTATTCTCTTGTTCGTCAAGACTATGAAGGGAGAAGTAGCTCCAATTATTTGAGAATGGAGATGTGGATGGACGGGAATGATAATATGACGTCTAACCACCGGGATGGTTTTGCAAGGGTTGCAGAAAGCTGGCCAAACAATAACTCCACGTATATTGAGATATACGACAATTTTCATTGGCTCTATCGTATTATCAATTCTGCCAATACAATAATTATTCATGCCGAAGATGAAGAAGTCGATTGGAGTGGTGGGAATGGAAGTCGTGATGAAAACAAAAACATGGTAATAGCGCACGCCAAAGTCCTCAGAGCGTGGGCATACAGATATCTTACTTATGGCTGGGGGGATGTACCGTTAAACCTTAATGAAGCATTGGGTTCAGAAGTTAAAACAGACTGGGTCCGTACACCGGTAAGAGAAGTAAGGGACCAAATAATTGAGGATCTTTTATTTGCTGAACAATATATAGGTGTTGAGCCTGAATTTCAGGGAAGGATTACCAAAGGTGCCATTCAAACCTATCTGGCAGAGATGCACCTGCTGCAGGACAATCCTGCAGAAGCATTGGTATGGGCAGACAAATGTATTAATACATCGGCTTATAAATTGATTACTGCCCGTTATGGTGTACGGAGCAGTCAGCCCGGGGTTCCATTTATGGATATGTTTTATGATGGTAATTCGAACAGAAGTGAAGGTAACACTGAAGCATTGTGGGTATTCCCGTTTGAATTTGAGATTACCGGAGGAAGTGGGGCTATTTTACGCCGCTGGCATGTCACCAGGTATGAAACAGCCAGGTTTGCCGGTAAAGCAAATGTATTGAAAAAAACAGTCGAAAGAGGGGGCAGGGGCCTGGCCCGAATGTCGTTGACGAAATGGGCTATCGACAACTACGAGGAGGGAGACGACAGAGCATCCAATTATGCTATAAGGAAATTCTTTATTCTTAAAACCGATGAAGAGAATGGTGGAGCTGGTGCCGATGTTCTGCCCACTGGCTATGCCTATGGTGATACGGTTTGGATGGATTGGGCGCAGGATATTTCATTTAACTCCCGGAACAGGACCAACTGGCCCTACTCAAGAAAATGGGATTATGCTTATAGTTCATTCGTGGACGATGTATTCCAATATAATGATTTGATATATCTGAGGTTGGCTGAGACGTACCTTTTAAAAGCTGAGGCACAGCTGGCCCTGGATGACAGGATCGGAGCGGCTGTAACTCTTAATATAATCAGGGTCCGGTCAAATGCGAGTCCGATAACCGAGGCCGATGTTGACATTGATTTTATTCTTGATGAACGCTCACGTGAACTGCTTTGTGAAGAACAACGGAGATGTACACTTTTAAGGACCGGAAAATGGCTTGAAAGGGTCAGAGCATACAATCATAACGGAGGTGAAACTGCCAGGGATATAGATACCCTCTTTGCGATTCCACAAGATGTGATCGATGCCAACCTGACATTAAAGATGGAAAATAACCCGGGCTTTTAATTAAGTTTAATTTATTAAAAAATTTAATTTTCCAGGAATTCAGAGTCTCAGCAAAATGAGGCTCTGAATTATCCGGCTTACATGTTTTTACAACCCATAACAATGGGTACTTTTAGACATTATTTAGGTATCCGGTATGCCAGGGAGATGTTAAAACTAAAACAATTCTGAATCTAAAGTTATGAAATTCAATCAATTCTTTTTAAGTTTCCTTTTCCCTGTCAGTCTGTTTTTTGGATGTACGCTGACCGGTAATTCTACTGCCAGGGAATATAATGAAATAAAATTCTTTGTGAAAACGACTTCTGATTTTCTTTTTATTGATATTATCGAAACAGAGAATTTTATTAATCCGGAATTAAACGTTTCCATTCGGAACAAAAAGGATGATCAGATTTTATGGGAAGGATTGCTTAAAAGTGAAAAAGCTGAGGGTAAAATTAAGTTTCGAACTGCAAAGTTAAATCCGGAATTGTGGTCCCCCTCAAGTCCGGTTTTGTATCAGTTAAACCTGTCCCTGACCGAAAATGGGACAGAAATCACAACATATTCAAGCCGGGTTGGCTTCCGTGATTTTGGATCAAAAGGAGGTCAGATTTACCTTAATGATCATCCCATTTTTCTGAGAGGTATTGCCATCAATCCCCCGGGCCGGGGTATTCCAGCCGAAGTTGAAACCAGCAGGGTATTTGCTGAGGATTATATTGCTTTTATGAAAAGCATAAATGTCAATATAATTCGTATTCCCGACAATCAAACGTGGTACGATGTATGCGATGAACTGGGGATGATGGTTTTTGGCGGAAATTATTCAGCGATGGTTGCGGGTGAAAATCCACCAAAAAATTACGCCGACGGTGTTTCCTGGTATGAAAACGAAAAGTTTCAACCCCTCATGCACCACCCGTCCCTGATGATTTATGCTCTTACCAATGAAGTTCCTTACACTGGAGAAATTGCAAAGAAATGGCAGGATTTTTTAAATTATGCATATAAGCAGCTAAAAAAATGGGATGATACAAGGTTATATATCGGGAATGCAGGTTACGGTTACGGCCGTGGAGGTGATATCTGCGACCTGCACAGGTACTGGGGATGGTATTATGCATCACCTTTTACATTCTTAAATATCCGGGATTACGACAGGATAACTTCTCCTGAAACAATGCAACCTCTGACTTTCACTGAATGTGTTGGAAATTATACTGGTCCTGATGGCCGGTACAATCTGACACCTAATCATAAAAACCCGGTTTCGCAGTTAAACTGGACCGGTCATGCTCCAATGAATGAACAGGCTCAACTGGCTGACCATCATCAGAGTTTTGTATTTAAACAGGCCACAGAACTTATGCGTAGATTACGCAGGATAAACCCTGAATCGTCCGGGGTATTCCCTTTTACAATACTCTTTCTTAACTGGCATACAGTTAAGACTTTTTCTGACATGGACCCAAAACCTGTTGCATGGCAGGCCAGGATCTCATATCAGCCGGTATTGCTGAGCTGGGAGAACTGGCAATCCCAGGTCTATAGTGGGACAACCATACATCCTATTGCTCATGTAATAAACGATTCTGAGAATTTTTCCGGACTTGTAAAGGTCAGCCTGGTTGTCCGTCTGCTTGACAAGGCATATACCCAATGGTTATCAGATACAATAAATCTGCCGGATATTCCCTATTACGATATACATTCAGAAAAAATCAATATCAGACTTCCGGATAATCTTTTTTCAGGTTATTACAAACTGGAAGGACTTGTTTTGGCAAATGGAAAAGAAGTATCACGAAACTCCGAATCTCTTTATATCGGAAGACCTGAACATGGAGAAATAACTGGTAATGGGAAGGTTTTACTTTATGACTTGCAGGGGGCTTCCCATAAAGCTTTGAATAACAATCAAATTAATGCTACACTAATCAAAAGTTTTTCGGGATTGAAACAAACTGAATGTCTGGTGATTGGAGAAAATTCAGCCAATGAAACAGTGGGGAAGTCATCCACGTTAATAATGGATTTCGTGCATAAAGGAGGTCGTTTGATAATCCTGAGGCAGGATTCAGTCCATCAACAATTTTTGAAGCAGATCTTACCTGTTAAAGTGGGATTTCCTAAAATGGATATTGACGATCCGTCTTATCCTCCACCTCCCCGTCCATCAGGAAATTCATTCAATGTAAATCCTGAAAGGCCAGGTCATCCGGTTTTTTCCGGGATTACACGTGCAGCACTAAGAGAATGGTCAGATTATACACAGTGGGATGAAACGAAAAAAGGTTTTCCGGCGATTTATCCGGTTACTAACGGGTTTACATTAGAAAATAAAACTGATATAGATAAAACGGCAATCCTTGCCAATTATAGTGTAGGACTTGAAGGAATTACGCTGGCTGAAATTTTTCACGGGAAAGGCTCAATACTTCTTTCAGGTTTTGATATCTCAAACCGGGCAGGAATTGATCCGGTTGCAGACCGGTTATTATCAAACATGGTTAAATATATGGTAAGCCAAACACCACATGAGAAGTATGTTTATATTGATTCACCTATCCTCTGGGGTGACTATGAAACAGAAAAAGGATTACTGACCGGAATAAACAGTGGTTTTATGCTGAATTCAAAACCGGCATTGTTTGGTTCGTACGAAGGCCTTCCCCTCATCCTGCTCAAAGATGGGCATCTGTTCGGTGAAAAGGGAGGTGGCTGGAATAATGCGGCAGGTAAAGAATATGTCCCGTATGGAAGGCGTATGTTTGGCCCTTATATTCATCGTGATTTTGGCGGGGTTCCTTCTCCGATTTACATAGACAGCAGCCAGGGGGAAGGAGTATTCTGGTGCCGTATTCCAGCAGGGGTAAACACAATGGAGACCATTGTATGGAATCCATCGGAACAGGAATTAGCCGTTAAAATAGAAATAAACGAGACAGAATTAACCAATGAAACTGTAAAGAAAGGTGAGTACAAGGTAATTCAAACTGAGATAAAACCAGGTTCTTCCAGCCTGAAGATCGCCCTGAAAGGGGATCGCAGACTGGTTATTCTTGAGACCTCATTTAACTAAACTAATTAACTATGAAAAGAACCTCAGAAATTGTGGCTGGAATTGTATATATCTTTCTCCTCTTAACCGGAATTTCTTCTTGCCTGGATCAAGAGGAATCTACGCAGATTAACCTTAAAGTGGCAGGGAAAATAATCCCTAAGCGATCAAGCGAAATCACATCTTCCCCCTTCGGTATTCAGGCGGGTACTCTTGACCAGAGTCTGGTTGCAAAAGCAGCAGATATTGGTGTGAAATGGACCCGGCTGGGTGCATCATGGTCCTCTGTCGAAAAAGAAAAGGGTGTCTATTCCTGGGAAAATCCCGACCAGGCATTTGAGGTGGCCCTAAAAAATGGGATTACACCTTTCATTACTCTTGGTGATGGCAATAAGCTTTATTCCAGACTCACCACTTACGACAATCCGGAGGAAGCTGAAATCTACGGGTATAAACCTGAGCCACCCATTAAGGATCCTGTGGCAATGGAGGCTTATTTGAATTACATCCGGGCAACTGTTGAACGGTATAAAGATAAAATCGATTACTGGGAAGTATGGAACGAACCAAACCACAGGAATTACTGGGGCAGCGTTCCCGATGGAAAAGAATATGGCCGGTTGCTGGTGGAAACAGCAAAGCTGATTAAGGAACTCGATCCGGAGTCTAAAGTCATTGGTGGCTCAATGGCAGGTATAAATCCACAGTTTGCCGATGATTTTCTAAGTGTTGGAAGTGATGAATTCATTGATATAATTTCGTACCACAATTATGGAGCAGTTCCTGAGGAACGGGTTTATGCAGCTATTGAATTGTGGAATGTAATCAATAGATACAATCCATCAATAGAATTATGGCAGGGTGAATGCGGCTATCCCTCACACAGCAGCACCCGCGATTACCGGGGACGGGCTCCATGGGGTTTAAATATTCAGGCAAAATGGTTATTGCGGCAAAGTTTTGTGGATACCTATTTTTGCAGAGCTACTCTTAGCAACTACTTCAAATTGGTTCATACATCCGGTAAAGGCGATAAACCAACGCGTACCAATTTAAGGCCCATTGATGAAATCTTTGGCTATCCGGAAAGGGGCGGCTCAAGGGTAAAAACAAAAGGGGTAAATGAAAAATGTCTGTTAACCAATCCCGAACTGACTGAAAAACCGGCTTTTCATGCTTATCAAAACCTGTGTGCAATCTGGCAACCCTCTTATAAACCACATGAAAAAAGATATCAGGTTGACGTTTTGGACCAGGGTATTTTTTACGGCATAGGAGAGGAGGACGATGCTTTTCCTTCCGTTCCTCTGGTTGCTTCTTACTCTGATAATTCAGGTAATAACCTGGTTGCGTGGTGGCTTCCCTGGAATGCCCAGGAAGACCTGTCCAAACTGGCATTGATTAACCTCCGGCTTAAAGGGATTTTATTTGATGATCCGGTGCTCATTGATCTGCTAACTGGAAATGTATTTGAATTTAAATCATTTAAAAAGGAAGAAGGAATGCTGATCTGCAATAACTTACCACTAGCTGATTACCCATTGATATTGGCAGAACGTAAAACGGTTAATTTTAAGTAATCCTTGCATATGAAACCCACATCCCGCTTAAGCGGGACAAGCACTTATAAATTAATTCTATTAACATGTGGGTTCCATCATACAATTTAAATCAATATTATACGATGATGAAAAAGTATATCTGGTTTATTTCTCTCCTTAATATTATTTATCTTACATCATTCTCACAAACTACCTGTTATATTGACGATATTTCAGGTAATGATTCAAACAGTGGCATAAGCTCTTCTTTAGCATGGAGAAGCCTGAAGAACATTAACAATATTACATTAAAGGGGGGTGATTCCATTCTTTTTCGCAGAGGGGGGAAATGGAAAGGTAATCTCTTTCCAACAGGGTCGGGGAAAGTGGGGATGCCTATCGTTTTTAGTGCATATGGCAATGGGCCACTTCCAGAAATTGATGCGGCTGGGGTAATTGCTACCGGAGAAACAGCTTCATATACTGTCAGGTTATTTAACCAGGAGTACATTGAATTCAGGAATCTGAAAATTAAAAACTACAAACCGTTTGAAGTTCCGGTACCTGTAAAAAGTGGAGTGAAGGCAGCTTATGCCTGTTCCGAAAAAACCGGCATTTATGTAGAAGCCAAAGATGTCGGTACACTTCACCACATTTGGTTCGCAGGACTGGAACTTTGTGATATTAACGGTTCTATGGCCACAAAAGACAACGGTGGAATTTTTATGGAAGTTACCTGGAATAATGACGAAAGCCTGCGTAAACCTACAAATTTTGAAGATATTTGTCTCATTGGGTGTTACATCCACGATGTTGATCGTACGGGGTTTTCAAACACTTCGGTGTGGTGGAATCGATCACTTTACAGCCTGTGGGGGGAACCATTCGGAGACCAAAAAACCGATAACTGGTTTCCATCAAAAGCTATTATCATCCGTAATAACAGATTTGAACGGACCGGAGCTAATGCCTTAATAGTGAGGGTGGCTGAGAGTCCGCTGATAGAATATAATCATTTTAACCAATGTGCCTTGAAAGGAAGCGGAAATGCCTCATTCCCGTTCAATTGCAACAATGCCTTGTTTCAATACAACGAAGCCTGTTATACAGTTTACAATACGGAAGCTGATAGCTGGGATGGGAAAAAAGATGCTGATGCCGGAGGGTTTGACGGCGACTGGAATTGTAAAAATACAGTAATACAGTACAATTACAGCCATCATAATGGATTTGGCGGAATATTGTTCTGTCTTAGCGGAGGTGGAAATAACTTTAATGATGGAACCGTAATAAGGTATAATATTTTTGAAGACAATAAGAACCATGTAATTCGCGGGTCAGGTCCAACGACGAATACCAGGGTCTATAACAACCTTATTTATTCAGGTCTGGGAATTGATTCTATTAAGTTTATTTTCCATAAAAGCTGGGGTGGATATTCCGATTCGACATTGTACCAAAACAATATTTTTGTTTCAAAAGGGCAGAATAATTTTTTCGATTTAGGAAAAAGCTCGCGGAATTATTTTCATGCTAATCTGTTTTATGGGATGATGAAAAGCAAGCCTGCCGATCCGGAAGAAATTATTGGTGACCCTTTATTTATTGACGAAACAGGAGTTTCAGGTTGGAATCCCTGGCTACGGTTTATTCTTCAGGGAAATTCACCGGCAATAGATAAGGGCATACCCTTAAATGATCATCAGGAGTATGACATGAGAGGTGCCAAAATACATGGGAAACCCGATATAGGCCCGATTGAGCACATCTTTTAGCCTGTTGAGAGATAAATTGCAGCCACAATCAACCATATTTCTCCGACAGATTGTATGATCACTATATACCTCGGTTCAGGAAAATTTCTCTTTTCCTTTCCTCCTTTTTTTATATCTTGTCAATCATAAAAAATAATACGACTATCGGCAATCATGAATAAGAAATTGCAAATCACTTGAAAATCAATTTATTTACCCCGGCCCCACTTTGCTTCGCTGAAGCTACGCGAAAGCGAAGAGGGGAGTAAATTGATTTTCTTCGCTCCCCATGGGGCCGGGGTAAACGAAGAAAATCAATGGGTTTTTATGCATGATTCCTGATACTCATAAAAAATAGTACCATTGAAACAAGCATTAAAAAAACCATTATTTTTTGCACAAACAAGAATGATTATATCTTTAATGCGGTTCCA
>Ga0209706_10000337_pt1 | contig 26860 bp, 14 predicted proteins | sample PPLLaktember2015_6_FD_187263 | JGI IMG/M metagenome (GOLD analysis project Ga0209706, IMG submission 187263) | Freshwater sediment microbial communities from Prairie Pothole Lake near Jamestown, North Dakota, USA - PPLs Lake P8 Core (1) Depth... | ecosystem: Environmental > Aquatic > Freshwater...
GTCCGTAGCACCCCGCGTGTGGATCGTTGCCTAGCGTCGTTCGCTTTCTTGTATCTCCTACTACGTCTTTGGAGGGTGCGAGGGGCGGAGTTGCACGCCGTAGCCGCTCGATCCGGCGTCGGAGGTGCGTAGTCGACCCGCTCCGGACATGACGCCCTCCCGATTGCGGACGTGTTGCCCGCACCCGAAAGCAGCCGCCGAACCGAATGACCGCCCGGGATGTCCCCTGTCCGCAGTTCACGACGACCCACGGGGGGACTATGGCTTGCTTAAGATCGGTCGGTCGGTGTGATACGGGGGGACAAGTTGCGGGCGCGCTTTGGCGGCTGGGAAGCCAGCGACGCACGGTTGCTGCGTAACGTCCAGGCCGTGTGCGATTCACAGACATCATTGCACTTCGGCAGCGGTCGCGCCAGAGATTGAGCGATGACGTCGTGCCTTGAAGATTGCTGCCACAGCACGATCGACTTTCCAATCTGCGCACCGCAAGCGCTCTTTTGATCTTCTCGTTCAGTCGTCGCGCCGAAGGGAGCGTAAGACCATAGGCTGACTGTTACTGCCGAGCGTTGTCGAGCCGGTCGAATTCCAGGCCGCTGGCCCCTTGCCCGCGCCCGGTTTGCTTGCGCCGGCCTATCCACGTGAACACCTTGCCGTCGAACCAGCGCGTGCGCTGGAACCCGCGTGTAACGATGGCGCCGGCGCGCGGAACCTGCTCCTGGTGCAGGAAATACGGCTGGCGCACTGTGACGCCATCAAGGCCGACGCGCAACACTGCGCCGCGCGGTTCGACACGGGTGTCGGGAATGGCGTCCGTTAGGCGCTGCATCGACCCGCGCTGCAGGCGGATCAACCGCGTGGAGCCGGGCTGGCGAGTGGCAATGAACGGTATCCAGTTCTCCGGCACAGTGTTGCCCAGCCGGTAGCGGATCGTCGCCTCAGTCTCCTCGGGCGTCACCTCGCTCGGCGGCACTCGCTGGAGGAAGTAAGCGGACATCGCAGTGGCGCGCTCGAAGCCGTCGAGGCCGAGGCCGAGTGCACCGGGGATCCGGTCTTCGACGCCCCACACCATGTTGGTCATCTCGTCGCGCGCGAAGATGATCCGTTCGATGGGCTCACCCTCCTGCGCCTTGGCCAGCGCGGGCGCGAGCAGCAGCCGCGGGTCGACGACCCCGGGCTCGGCGCGCGCACTCAGGCCAAACATCGACCACTTTTGCCAGTCCATGCCCTGATCCTGTCCCGCCGCCCGCACCAGCGTTCGAACACCGAAGACGTCGCTAACGATGAGCCCCTTGATCTCGGCCAATGAACCGACGGGCAGGTTGTAAGGCACGACAAACCAGTCATTGCCGTAGACCAGCCCGAACTCCGCCAGCAGCAGCAGCGGCAGGTCGGTGGTGCTCGCATTGATGCTGCCGAAATCAGTGCGCCGGTCCTCGAATTCCCACCAGCGCACATTCGGCATGCCGTTGAACTCGATCTGCGTCGGCACGAAGGCCACGGGCTTGCGTGCGTCGAAATTGCCACCGGGAAATTCACCCGTTGGCGAGTCTTCGAGATTGCCGCTTCGGTCCACCTCGAACGCGAACCAGTCGAGACGCCCGTGGTGGTACTGCGCCGCGACCAGCGTGATGCGCTTTTCCTCCGTCACGTCGGCGGGCGCGGACGAGGCGAACTGGTACTCCAGGTAGGGTGGCGCCCAGGCATCTTCCGCCGGCGAGCCGGGCTGCGAATAAAGGCGCTGGAACCAGCGCTGAAAATCGCGTGCCAGGTCTTTCACCGCCTGGCGGAAGGGGGCGGCGACCCGGTCGTCGACGAAGGTATCGAACGCACCGGTGGCGATGGCCTCCTGCAGGCGTCGACCATCGGGCAGCCGGCGGAGCAACGCGACCAGGCACTGCCACGCGGCAGGATCGCTCTGCACATGTGAAGCCTCGAGCCGTTCCGCGTTGCTCGTGCCGTCGTCGCGCACATCGCGAAAGCCATACTCGTCCACGAATATTTCCCGCAACGATTCGCGGCCCGCGGCGCGCAACAGCCGCAGCCAATGCCGGCCCATCCGGGCGCGCAGCGCCAGGTATTCATCCGCGGCGGGCAGCGTCGTCTGCCAGATGGATTCGCGCTCGACCTGCACCTCCAGTGGCGTGCCCTGGTCGTAGGGCACGGCGGGCTGAAATTCCCCGGACTCCGGGTCGCGCGCTTTCACGGCGAAACGGTCGAGACGCGCAGCGTCGATCTGCACGCGTACCTTGGCCGCGGATCCGCCATCGGAGCCCTTGAACTCGCCCAGCTGCCACTGCCGGGTGAGCATCCAGAGCGGATCGCGAATCTCGGCGCGCAGACTTCGGGAGAACTCCGCCTGCCGCGCACGTCCTTCGAGACGATTCCAGAGAGTGATCGCGGGACGGAAGGTATTGCTCAGGAGCTGCAGCTTCAGCGCCGGGTCGATGACTTGTGCCATACCTCAGGGTCCTTCGTTGACGACCATGGACGCCGTTTGCGCGGCCAGGTTGGTGGATATCGTGCCGAACGGGAAGCTGGTGAAGGTGCTGAGCACCGCCGGCAGCAACTGCGCGTACGGAGTGGTTCGCAGGAAGTCCGGCTCGACGGCGCGGCGTTTGGCGCGATCGAAGGTGTCGATCAGCGTGTCCACGAGATCATTCCATTCCCAGTGGCCCTTGAAGGTTGGGCTCACTGCCACGAGCACGCATTGCGGTGGCTCGGTGTTCGGCTGATCGTAGTGGCCCGCGATGCCGGTGGTCTCGAAACGGTTCGGGATCACTTCGCTCCATTCGTCGATGAGCAATCCCGCCTGCGCATCGTCCTCGTCGTGGCCCTCGGGCAGTTCCCTGACGATGGACAGGAGCTCGCCGCGCGGCACGAATACATTCGGTTCATCCAGCGCTTCGATCGCTACTTCCGGGTACTCCACGGCGATCCAGTGCGCCTTCTTGTCGAAGGGGAGCTGCAGCGGCTGCAGCGCTGCCGGTTCACGGTCGAACAGCGAGCCATAGGTGTGCAACTCGTCCAGCAGGCGCGATGGGGCACGCACTGCGGCGACTCCCTGCAACCACTCATCGACGGCCAGGCTGCGCCAGTCGGAGATGGTCGAGCCGGTGGCCTCTGCCGCCAGTCGCGCCTGGGAGAATCGCAGCAATCCGGCCTCGGGCTGTGCGCCACTCGAGAACGCACGCGCCGCCGCAAGTTCGATGCCATTTCTGAATTGGAACGTGGGCGTCAGGCGGAATGCCTCACCGAGCAACAGCGCGGCGGCGCGCTGCAGGATGCCGGCCTTGTCTTCGGCGGTCAGCCGGTTGCGCTCTTCATCGGTCAGTCCGCTGAATTCGCTGAGTGCTGCGGCCTGCTCGCGCCGCGCCACGCCCTGTTCGTGGACCTGGAATCCCTGTCGGATGATCGACTGTCGCGCGCGCAGCAGCGAGAGCACGGACTCGGGGGAATCCGACGAAGCCTTTGGCGCAAGCGGCTGCCTTGGAAACGCATTTGCGACACCGAAGTCCGCGATGCCGATGAGTGCGTCGATCAGCCCGTCATAGTTCACGCCCTCGAGATCGGGTACTTCGGCGGGGTCTTCGTTCAACGCGCCTTCTGGAACGTCGTTCAGTGCGAACTGCAGCGGGCTGAGTCTCGACTCCAGCGTGGCGCCGGCAACATCGAGTGTCTCCTTCATCTGCTGCAGGTCCCAGTCCTGCAGGTTGCCGCCCCGTGCCGGGTCGGTGTTTTGCTCCGACGGCAACTGGTAGTCGCCGGCGCCGAGCGGGCGGCAGGTCGTGACGATCCGGCGCAAGGTACGCAGCAGCGGCAGCATCTCGAACCAGGTACGGACGTCGAGTGGGAACCCATCGCGATTCATGAACAGGATGGTGGTGCGGCCTCCCGCATCGAATCCGGGATCGGCTGCCTTGCGCGCGACCCGGTAGGCCCGATCGATACGTACTTCGAGTTCCGTCAGATCGTTGACCTGGCGCTTCCCCTCCATGGCCCCGGCTTCGTCGTTGACCAGGTAGATGAGGTCGATGGGCTGCAGGCCGAGGTCGGATAACGCAACGGGCCGTGTAACGCCGTCCCGGTCGTAGGTCACCGTGAATCGCAGGGATTGCGGTGGCCCGATGCGCTCCGCCAGCCACTGGTTCAATCCCGGCACCGCGAGCGAACGCGGTGACTCGGGCGAGCCCCATGGGCTGGCGACAGTGCCGGTCTGAAGGTGGATCGCGATCCGGTGGTTCACGACGGCGCCACCGCGCGGTGTGTTGATGACCTCCGTCTCCGGCGGCGCGTGCCCTTCCGACATCGCCTTCAGCGTGGCGCCGGCACGCTCGTAATTTCCCTGCGTTACCTGGAACACGCCTTCCGCCAGCGTGAGATCGGAGATCGCATCGAGCGTCACGGCGAGATTCTCGACCTCCTTCACGATGGCCTGGCCGGCAGCGCTGGCCACATCGGGAAGTCCTTCGACGCCGTACGGATAGGCGAGCGCAGGCTTGGTCAGGAAGACTGCCTCGAGCAGCGCGTAACCGTCGACGACCTGGTACGCCTCTTTCAGATCGATGGATTCGTTGCTCGCATCCGGAGTGATCCTGTCGGCGACCAGCGGGTACTTCTTGCGGAAGGCCAGGATGAACTGCGCCAGCGCCACGCCTTCGATGATGTAACGGTCGTGCAGCGCGCGTTCGAACTGAAACCCCAGCAGGGCGCCGAGATCCTGGCCGTTGCGCACACCTTCGAGGAAGGCAACCGCGGTGCGCACGCGCTCCGAGGTCAGGTTGACGGCGAAATGACCGGCGTTCTGCTGATCGGCGTGCGTCAGGTAGCCGTTGCGCAAGACCGCGGCCGCGACCGCATGGTTGATCGAGGGTCCGTGGATGTAGCCGCCGTTGTTTGGTTGCTCGACCACGGCCACGCCATCTTCGCGCAGATCGACGGGAATCTGCTCCTGCGGCACAACCGCCGCCGGTGGCGCCGGCCGCAGGTTCTCGAGCCAGCCGTAGGCGCCGAGGTGCACGCCGCGCCTGGAAACACCCTCCGGGTTGTGGCGCATCCTGTTGAGCGCATCGAGCCGGCGCGCGAACAGCGCGGATTGCCACGCGTCGAGTCGATACGAGCAGAGGTCGATGTGCTCGGCCGTCAGGCGCTCCAGGTCGGCGGTGGACAGATGCTCCAAGTCCGCAATCGACTCGCGCACTTCGCGCAGCAACTCCGCCGCGGGACGCGCGAGTCCCGCCGGCGTGGCCAGGAAGTCGCCGATCGCGAGGTTCACATTGCCGAGCTGCGGCATCACCCGGTTGACGCGCGCCTCCATGAACTCCCACCGCGTCACGGTCCGGCCGGCTTCGACGTTGGTGAAGTCCTGCTCGCGGCGCACGGCGGCGTCGACCAGCTGCAGCTCTTCGTACAACTTCATGGTCGCGTCGTGACTGGCGAGCAGCAGCGAGCGATGCAACAACCGGTAGAGCAACGCCGCCGGCGCCGGCAGCGCCGTGCCATCAGCCTTCACGAATGTCTGTTGTTTCAGCGTGTCGAGCGTGCTGCCGACGATCCAGCCGATGTAGTTCCGGTCTTCGGCCTCTTCGGACTCGTCTTCGCCTGCTGCGACCGAATATTTCGCCGGCAACTCCGCGTTCTCCGCCAGCTTCTCTTCGTCGGCCGTAGTTACGTCGTCGATCAGCGGCCCATTCAGCGGCGAGGTCGTGCTTGAGAACAGCAGGCCAAACAATTTCGGCAGACGCGGAAACTGGAAACCGAGCTCGTTCAATAACTGGATGCCGCGCGAGGAGATGTCGTGGAAGTAGCGGACCATCGGATTGTCGCCGCCGAAATTCCCGCCGATCATCAAGTGCGCGAGATTCCACAGGAAGGCTTGGTACGTGCCGATGCGCCGCTGGTAGTCGACGGAAGTCGCCTGCAACCCGAGGATGTTGAGCAGGTGCGCGAACGAGTCGCCCGGCGCATCGACATTGGACACCTGGCCGGTGAGCTGTTGCCATTGTGTCTCGACCTTGGTCAGCACCTCATGGACCTGGCGCAGGAACACCGCTTCGTCGCCATCTATCTTCTCGTTCACCTGCCAGCGATTGAAGGCGCTGGTGACCAGTGTGCCGTAGGGCTGCTTCCCCACGCGGATTGCCGGCAGGCTGCCGCGCGCGACCACATCCGAGGTGAAGAACCGCCGCACCCGATCGTTGTCGGCCGCATTGGTTTCGAGCAACTCCTCGAGGAAGTAGCCGATGGTGGTCGGCCACAGGGCGCGGTTCATGAGCTTCGCCTTCGCGACGTCGCATTGACCGGCGTTCGCTAGGATGGCGAGGCGCTCGTAGTCGACGTCCCAGGCCTCGGCCAGCCTCTGTGCGTCGGTTTTCTCGAGATCCTCCGCCGCCGGAGGGACGGGTGTGCCCGTCTCCAGCGCAAAACTCGCATCACCCTCCGCATCGTCCGTCGAGAACCCGGACGGCGCATCAGCGGTGTGATTAGTCGGAGTGCCCTGCGCGATGAAGCCCATACCGACGGGTGAGTAGTGATGGTTGTCGATCAGCTCTTCGAGCAGTAGTTTGTGATCCGACGGTTCGCCGGACACGTGAATGCCGAGCACCATCAGCCGGTCGAAGCCCGCGCTCGCGAACGGCTCGGGCAAGGGCACGCGCAGCGCCATGCCCACTTCGATCGCGGCCTCGAAATCCCAGATCCAGGCAAAGTCCTCGCCGACAACCAGGTCACCGGCGTTCTGCGCCAGCTCGGATTCGAGTTTCTGGGGATTGGGTCCGAGGATCAGCGTGCTGGGCACAGCGTTCGGAAAGGGGAACTCGCGCCTGATGCCGTCGGTGACGCCGATCAGCACGAACCGATCGGGCATGACGCCGCTGCGCGGTGCGCGGCTCCAGCTTTCGGGCTTCAGCGCTTCGAGGTCGAAGCCCAGGTACATGAGCACGGCCGTGCTCACCTGTTGGGCAATCGCCTGCCGCGACGCGTCGGTGAGGTCCTCGTCCTGCTGCAGCAGGGTGGTCACAGGATCCCGGATGGCCACCACGTATGGATGGGAGTCGCCGAGCAGCGCCAGGATCGCGGAGCGCTTTTCGGATGCCGAGGTCTGCAGGTCTTTCAGCAGGCCCAGAATGCGCGCGCGGGCGATGAATGGCAGGTGCGGGTTCTCGGGCCTGGCCACGGCGCGCCGCCGGATCTCCGCGGCGATCCACCCCGCCCGCGTGCCGCCATAGGCATTGGCGAAAGATCGCCACGCGCCCTCTTCGATGCGCTCGCGTTCGTCCGTATCCGGCAGGGAAGCGGCGCTCAAACTCGTGGACCAGTACTCGACGCCGGTGTCGGCTTCATCCCGAGTGAGCTCCTTTTCGTGCGTGTGCACGGCGATGTCGTCCGGATAAACCCGAACCCACAGTTCGCGCCCGTTCGCGCCCGCCATGAATCGCGTTTCGATGCGCAGCGGGAACAGCACGCAGGGGAGGGCATCGTCGAGTCGCGCGACGAGTTGCTGCGGCGACTGCTCGAGCACCAGCCCGCCGACCAGCGTCGTGAGCCGATCATTCAGCGATCCGATGTCGGCGCGCTGCCGCACCACCGACTCATTCAATTGCGCAATGTCGCGCTCCAGCGCGGCGGCCTGCTCGGCGAAGGCGGTCCCCTGCCGCCGCAACGCCGCGAGCTGAAGCTCACGGGTGCGCACGCGATTCTGCTGCGCGAACAAGGCGTCGTCCGCGGCGCGGATCGACTCACGAACCTTGCGGATATCGTCGAGCAATAACGCGCTCATGGCAGCATGTCCGCGGCGTGGAAAGCGACCATCACCGGCACCTGATAGAAGATGTAGGCCACGTCCGCGCCATTCCGCCCCCACCTGAACTGGCTGTCGGGTTGCGCGGTGATCGCCGATTCATCCGGCACGTGCACGCCGAAGTCGACGCACCCCAGCGTTTCCGATTGGGCGAGATGTTCCCAGGCGAGCTCGTTCCAGTTCGTCGGCGTGGCGGGCGATTCATCATTGAGGTCGTCCAGTCCGAAACGCGGCTCGCCGGGACGCTCCTGGATCACGAAGAACCAGCCCGGATTGTCGACGGCTGGATCCGCATCGCCCTTCACCTTGCTGGAGGTCAGGTCGAAGCCGAGGAAGCGTACGTCCGGATCGATCTCCGCTTTGAAGATCGGTGTCTTGATGAACTGCTGCGGATTGCTCTCATCCAGCACGCGCAACTGGCGACCCTGGTCGTCCGTGATCCATTTCGCCTGCTGCGCGTAAATCACGGCGGTGGGGTATTTCTTGAGGAGATCGCCTCGCACCACCAGCACCAGCCGCGCTTCGCCGGGCTCGGCGCCGGTGGGCAGCGGGCGGTTGGCATGAGTGGGATCGCCGAGCTGCGTCTCGCGTCCCCAGGTGTGCACCTTCGAGATGTCGAGCAGATCCTCTTCGGCTTTCGCCGGCGGCTTCGAGGCATCCCGCTCGATGGTGTCGCCGACGTCCCAGAACTGGCGAAAGTAACTGCCGCGCTGATCGGTCGGGAACTGACGCCACAGCAGCTCGCGGCCCATCTCGTCGTTCAATCCGACCATGTACGCCTCGATGAATCGCTGATTGGTTTCCAGCAGCGAGATGGTGTTGTTGGGAATCAACCCGAGATTCGGCGCCAGGAACTCGGCCGAGATGTCGCGCAGCGCGCGATACATCGGCTCGGCGAACACGGGATGCGCCATCACCGTCACCAGCGTCGGCTGCGGCCGCAGATATCCGTCCTTGATGCTGGCGGGGATCTTCAGCAGGAATTGTGCGCGCCGGGTCACGCTGACTGCCGGATCGATGGCCTGTCTCAACTTCGTGACCGCGTTTTCCAGTTGCAGCGGCGGCGGGATCGGTCGTGGCGGAGGGGCCGAGCTATACACGTTGAATGCATCCTTCAGAGCGACGCGAAAGTTGGCCGCTTCGGCACTGTCCGCTCTGCCGGCGTCGGGGACCGCGGGCATCTCGACGCCGAAGTCGGTGAGCGCAAAATTCGCCCGCGGCGCGATCCTGTCGACGGCGGCAAGCGTGAAGGATTTTTCCTGGAAGGCTTCTCGCAGCGTGTCCGCCTCTTGCACTCGTTGTGCCAGCCGCCGGAGGGCAAACCAGACGCCGATCAACGCGATTCCGAGCACCGCGAACCCGATCGACAGCAACCCGAGCGCCAGCGCAACGATGGCTAACACTATGAGAATCGTCAGCGCTCCGCTGCGCAGCAGGCGGAGCAGCCATTCCGGCAGCGGCGGTGGCTCGATCGAATTCGCGGCGTCGTCGAGCGCGATCTGGCCCGTCGGATCGGGCGGTGCCGGCGCGGCCGTCAGCGAACCGTCGTTCAGCTTCGCGAGTACCTGCTGCGGTCGCGGTGCTTCGGCCGGAACCACTTTTTTCATGATGGCGCCGCGCGGCCGCGCAATCTTGCGAAAGCCGGGATCTAGGGCCGCGCGTGGCAGGCGGCTGCCCGCGACCTGCATTGCAATCGTCGTCGGGCTGCCGAGAATCCTGGCCTGCACCGCGTGCGTGAACATCAACAGCTGGTCGGTGGGCTGCGGCAGCACGTGTCTTTGGTAGCTCACGAAAGAACTCATCCACGCAAGCTGAAGCTGGCGGATCTTCTGGTTGGTCTGCGCCAGTTCGCCGAGCTGTGCCCATGCCTGCTGCATGAACTTTTCCTGCTCCTTCTGTATGACTTCGGTGCCCGCGCCGGCCGGTGTTCGCAGACGCGGATCGCGATTGAGCTCATTCACCCAGCCAACACCCGCGAGCGCCTCGAGGCGCTCGGCCCTCGCATACCACCTGCCATAAAGCGGCGGGCTGACGATGGGATCGGGATGAGCATCGACGGAGGGCTGCTGCAGATCGAACTGCAGATTGACCTTCTGTTCGAGCTGCTGCAGGAATCGCCCGGCTGAACCCGCCGGCGGATTGTTGAAGTTGGTTCCGGGCGGCGGCCATTGCGCCGGTGACGGTTCCATCTCCGTGCTCTTGAGAGCTCCTTCGAGGCCCATCACACGCAGTGAGCCCGACATCCCTTCGACCTCGTAACCGGGGTTCTGCATGTCCATCGAGCGCACGCCGACCCGTTTGTCCGCGGGACGCGGATCGAGCAAGTCGACGAGGAATTCGAAGTCGCCCTTGTCCCCCGTCCGGAAAAACCAGCGGAAGTAGACAGGGTGGAGGCGCTGCCCATTCGCCCACGAGCAAAGCTGTCCGCTGCTGCCCTGCGGAATGTCGAGCCCCAGCCCCGCCAGCCGCCCGGTTTCGAAGGCCGGGATCACGAAGGCGTGGTACGCCGTGCTCTTTTCGAGCTTGCGCGCGCACAGCAGGCGCGAGGAGGCGACGTCGGGATTTACCCCAAGCGTCTGCTGCAGGTTCTGCTCGACGGCGGCTACCTCCTGGGCGGACTGCGTCTGCAGCGAGTTGCCGATGATGTTCTCGCTGACATGCACATGCGCCCACGCCCAGGTCTGCTCGGGACGCCCGAATATCAATCCGGGATCGAGACCTTCCAGCAGCTCGAAGGCGGGCAATGGGCCGCTGCGCCTGGGCTCGAGGAATTCGCCTTCCTTGAGCACGACCAGGAAGATCCACGGACGCAGGCGGCTTTGCTCGAGCGTGTTGGCCGCGGTGGCCGGAGTAAAGCGCCAAGGGAAATCCTCTTCGTAGAATTCGATGTAGGGAAGGTAGTTGGCTTCGAAGTCGGTCACCCAATTGCGCGGTTCTGTCTTGACGATGGCACGTGGGTTGATGCCAATGACATCGCCAGGCCCGAGCACCTCGATATCCTTGCCAATCGGTTCGGCGTTGATGTTGAAGCCCACCGAGACGGTGGCGCGCTCGGCCGCGGCACTGCCCGAGCCGAGATCGTCGGGCACGGTGATATCGGCGCTGAGACCGCGCCGCGTCCAGGGGAGAAAGGTGTAGTTGCGAAGCGTGTCCATGGATGGTTTCCTCAGCTTTGCCCCTGTCTCATGCGCTCAGCTCGAACGCGGGCACAACCTGCAGCGACCCGCGCAGCGCCGGATTCGCGGCAATCAGCGCATCGCGTCGCCGCAGCGCCGCGATCTCGGTGGCGGCGACGCTGTCCGCGTCGAAGGGCCGCAGGTCCTCGGTGTGCACGATGGCGAACGATTCCTGTCGCAGGTTCACTTCTTCGGGCGCGCGGGCGGATTTTTTGCGTCGTGCGAACGAGAGCTCGGATTTGGCGATGGCGCCTTTGAGCGCCCAGGCGTTGAAGGCGAAGCTGTCGAGATCGAACAGTCCCGGCGCGGGTGGCTCGGCGAGCCGCTGCGCGCGCGCCGCATCGATGTACTTGAGCTCGTATTTGACTTCGCGCGCCGCCGCGTAGCCGGCGCGCAGGCGCTGCTCATCGCCCACGCGGATGCCGCTGGCGAAGGACTTGAAGGAGGGGCTGGCGAGCTTGTCCGCATCGCTCAAGTCAAAGAACTGCGCCGGCGCGAAGGACTCTTGGGCCTGAAGCGGTTGGCCTTGCGCATCGCCGTTTACCGTCACCGCGCCGATCGCGAAGGTGCGCGCATCGGCGGGGCGCTGCGCGCCGATCCGCTCGATCGCGATATTGAGCGGTACCACCTTCTGGCTGATCGCCACGGTGCCCACCGGATGCACCCGCACCGCCGCGGTGACCGGCAGCTCCCGCAGGCTCTCGAGCCGATGCCGCTGCGCGGGCTTCTCATCCACCCAGTTGTCGCGCGCCTCGAGCGCCTGCTTCACCAGCGGCAGCACCGCCACATCCGGCAGCGTGGTGTTGCGCGTCTCGCCGAAGGTCTTGCTGAAGCGGATCTTCACGGTGAGGAACCAGCACAACTTCAGCCGCGCATCCCCCTTGGCCTTCCAGGGGGTCGGTCCCTCAAGCGTCAAGGTGAGGTTGATGCTGGCGATGCTGGAGCTGCCCACCCGCAGCGCCAGCATCGCCGTCACTTCGGCGATGAAGTAGAAGGGGTTGAACTGGAACAGCACATCGAAGGACAAAAAGCCGTAGGCGTTGAACTTCCACGCCGCCGCATACAGCTCCAGCCGCGCCCCGAACTGCGCGGTGTTGGAGGTGAGCGCGAAGTAGGTCTCGAGGGTGAGCCGCGGGTTCTCCCCGCTCACCAGCGACAGCGTCAGCCGCCGCAGGGTGGGCAGGTTCATCGGCGGGGGCTGATACGCCGGGTGAAAGCCGCCGACGGTGGTGAGGAAGTTGGCGTTCTCGCCCCAGTACAGGCGCATCGCCATGTCGCCGCTCAAGGTGAACGACAGCAGCCGCGAGTCAAAGAGCGAGGCGTCGAAGGAGAAGCGTTCCTGCTCGAAGTCGATCACCCCGAGGAAGTTCACCTGCAGACGCAGGATCGCGGTGCGCTCATCCGGCAGGATGCCGCGGATCACGCCCAGGATCATCAGCCGCACGGGCTCCGGCACCTCCAGCAGCAACCCCACATCCGCCGTCAGTAGCGTCGGGGTGCCCCAGCCGATCTTGGCCATCGGGCCGAAGATGAACCGGCCGCGCGCCGCCGGGAACACCTGCCGCAGATCGCTCAGGATCCGATCGGCGTTGGCGACGATGTCAGTGGGGAAGAGCAGGTTGGCGAGCGTCTGGTCGCGCAGTCCGCTCACCAGTCGCTCCACGTTCGCGGTGCGATGCAGCCCTAACAACCCGCCGACGCCGTTCAACGTGAAGCCGAACCCGAGCTGAATCGGGGTGAACTCCGCGCTGATAACGATGATGAGCGAGAAGCCCGGCTGCCCGCCCGGAAGCTTGGTCTCCAGCACCCCGAACGCCTTGAGCGTGAACTGATCCTGGAACTGCAGCTCCAGCATCCCCGAGTAGCGCGAGAACTCCGGCTCAAACCCCAAAAACCCGCCGCCCTTGAAGCCACCCCCATCCACCAAAAGCCCCAGACCAGACGGGGGCTTGAAATGCGGTGACAGTCCGAACAACCCGAGGTTGCCCCGTTCGAACGAGAGGTCGGTGTCGAGACCGACGCGTTGCACCGTGACCTGCAAAGGCCCAAGACTCAGGTGGCCGCTGATGGAGGATTCGATCTGCAGGCCCGCGTCCGCCAGTTTCACGCCGAGCGTGATGCTGTCGAGCGAGAACGGTCCGAAGTCGACATGCGTCGGGATCGTGACCAGCAGGGCGGAACTGCCGTGAAAATAGATACCCTGCGCGCTGTTCCAGCCGATGCGCAGGTCGCTGGTTCCCTCCAGTTTCTTCTGCGCGATGCTTTCCTTGAGGAACGAATCCGCCTCGCCGAGCGACAATGTCAGGCGCGCGCCAAGAATGCCGAACTCAACGAAGCTTTCAGGTGCGCGATCGGAGTGCTTCTCGACTCCGCCCTGCACGTAGACCTGCTGCGCCAGCAACCCGACTCCCCCCGGCAATGAAATCAGCGCTCTCGGTTCACTGGTCGGCGAGCCGCGTCTCAATCCGAGAGCGAAGCGCCCGGTGATGGCCTCGCTCACGCCGGGAGCGTTCCGCACTTCCAGGTCGCTGCCGGCGCGTAAGATCAACGCAAGCCGGCCCAGCAAGTCTCCTTCGGCCGCGATGTCGAGGAAGGCATCATTGAACGCCAGGAAGGGGAAGCTCGCTTCGATCTGGCCCTGGATGACGGGCGCGAAGCCCAGGCCACCATCGGTGGCGCCAACCGATGAGGGGCGCACTCCGAACACCGCGCAGCCGAGCTTGAGGTCCGTGATCTCCCCGAGACGCTCGTACAGCGTCACCATCATCTGCAGGGCGGGTTCGAGACTGGGGTCGGGCGGCGGCGGGCCGAGCAGTGCGGCCTCGACGCGCGGATTCATCAGGCTCAGATGGACCGGCAGACCCAGCAGGCGCATCACCTGGCTCGCACGGCTGATCAGCAGGGCATCGGAAAACTCCGCTGTGCCCCAGCCGTACGCCGCTTGCATGTGCGCCGCAGGATCGGTGAGGAACGCCTTGATGTGGTCGTAGTGGACGATGCCGCGCAGGTGCTCGAGCTGGAAGTTAGGCGCATCTTCCGCGAAGTGCTTGAACTCGATGATGTTGAGGAGGGTGAGGATCGCCGTGGTCAGCGGCGAGTGCTCGGAGAGTCGCGTGATCAACAGCAGATCGAACAACCGGCGAGGCAGCTCCCTGTGAATGTTGGTGCGGTCGACGTAGTCGCCGAAGCCGCCCAGCGTCGCGGGCAGGGCCGCGGCAAGCTCGTCGATATGGTCCGCCATGACGGCGGTCGCGATGGCTAGTTCGGCGATGCGCGGCGCCATCACCAGCTCGTCTTCGAGCTCGCTCTCCGTCGACTCGACCACCACGCGCAATTTTTCCAGGAATACGGTGAAGTCGAGCGCGGAGAGTCCGATGTCATCAAGGCCGGGCGGCAGCGCCCAGCCCAGCGCATTGACCATGCCTTTCGCGCCGGCCCCCAGCTGCGTGACGTTATTCAACGTCGCGACAACCTTGCCGAGCTCCGTGGTCAGCGTTTGGATGGTCGTCGGCACGGGGGGCGTTTCTACGGGTTCACGGTTGTATGGCTTCTCTGAACTGGAATGGCATGGTCTCGCCGCGTTCCTTCAGGCGAATGGCCGCCGTTGGCACTCCAATGTCTTTCAGGTTTGCCTCGAAGTCGCGTTCGGGCGACCACGTGAGCACCTTTTCCGGAAACACCGTGGGAAGCGTTTCTTGAAGGGCTCGGTCGCGAATTTTCGTGCAGTAGGTGTGCGCCGCGTGCTTCCAGTGGCCCACCCAGCCCCCCTCGCGTGGGCGCGCGGGTGGCGGCGCCGCGCCTAGGTGCTCGGTCCACAGCAGGTTGCGCAGCTCCTTCACCTTGCCCGATGCCGGCTCGCCGGCAATTCCGTCGTAAACGACCAGATCGATCTCCGGATGACGCGGAGGCTGAAGGTCACGAAACGGGCTTGCATGCTGCGAGTAGCGCGCGAACTCCCTGCGCGCGGCGTCGCGCATGAAAGGCCCGATGTCCGGTATCACGAACCCCGCGAGAAACATCGTCAGCAGCAGCGGCAGCCACAGGATGAACATCGCGGCAACGAAGTCGCCTTCGTCGAGCAGTTCCAGGATGGTGCCCGGCAGGATGATTCGCCATTGCCGCGCGTTCATCGATGCGCCATCGACGTTGGCCGTTCCAATGGCCACCCACAGATCGTCGACGATGCAAACCTTGCTGTGCACGTAGATAGGCGCGACTTCCAGCCGCGGATTGATCGGATCGCAGCTCCACATCGTGAATGCGGCCACGCGATTTTCTCCGCCTGCGGCGATCAGATCCTTGATGAGTCCCGTCTGTTGCGCGTGATAGCCGCCGATATCCGGGCGCGGGTTGATCACGATGATTACTTCGAGATCTTCTACCTCCTCCATGCGCGCCTTGATCGCCGTCACGATCTCGGGGCTGTTGAAATACTGGTCCTCTATGTAGATGTATTCCTCGGCCTTCATGATCGCGCGCTGGTAGGCCTCCAGCACTCCGGTCTCACCATGCGGCAGCACCTCGGCGTTCGCGTGCGGGGTCGTGAACACATTGCCGGGCAGTGTCCTCAGCACCTGCACGGAAGCAGTGGGACCGGGGCCGCTGATTGGTAGGGCCTGATTCGCAAGCGCGGGCGGATTCTCGTTGTGCGCACTCCAGATCGTCGAGAACGTTTCGTCGATGAACCTGACGCACGGACCCTCGACCTTCAGGCTCGCGTCGTGCAGGAGACCTCTTTCGCCGTTGCGGCTTTCCGGATTCATCACGCCATGGTGGCCGTCGCGGAGCAGGTGATCCGTGCCGCCGAAATATCCCTGCTTCATCGTGGAGCCCACCAGATAGGCCGTCTTGCCATCCAGCAGGATGAACTTCACGTGCAGGAGTTGGGTGCTCTTGAAAGTGCCGACGTGGACGTTCGAGCCCTGAAAAAATTTTCGCAGCTCGTCCGCACCATCGGCCTTGTCGAACAGGCTGCCGATGCCCCCGCCGATGTTTTCTTCCAGCTCCCAGACGAGCACGTGGACCGGAACATTCTTCGCCGCCTGCGCCTTGAAAATCTTGCCGAGCCTGTCGACGATGACGACGTCTGGCCTCTCGACTGTCTTGGAGTCCTTGTCGGTCGGGAACGTGAAGTGGGAAATGAGCTCACCGTCGAACGCCATGTTGATGAGCTTGATCGAAGAGACCGCAGGTGGGGGCGGAGGCGGAGGCGGAGGCGGATGTGTGGGCAACACCGGACGTGGCGGGAGGCCGCGGCGGGCGTCCTCGTTGACAGCGGGAAACACGGCGGCGCCGTCGACCAGCCAATCGATCTTGTTGCCTTTCGTCACCGCGGTGCCACTGCCCGGATTCAGCGTCGTGTGTGTAACCAGCCAGTACGGATCTTGTCTTCGCTGCGCGTCGGAAGCCGTTTTAGGGACACGGATATTGCGGGCGTGAATCTTGATGTCCGGGACGGCGAGCACCGGGTCGGTAACGCCATCCTCTTTTTTCGTCTCGAGCAGCAGCCGATCGCCGGCGCCGAAGACTCGCACTTCGATATCCGGATTTTCTCCGGTGAGCCATATTCGATACTTGCCCGGCTCGTAGGAAATCGTGTAACGACCGTTGCCGTCGGTGGTGTCGGTGCCGAGGTGGTTCTCGATGGCGAGCGGATCGATATCGTAGGCCTTGACCGTCAGGCCCTGGATGCCCGTATTGGTCTCGGCATCTACGACCAGGCCTGTAACTCCAGCGTTGGCCATGCGACGCTAGGTCCTTTTCTGGAGGACGAGGTGCACCCGCTGGGCGAGTGCGCCTTCGAAGAAGTGTCCGATGCCCTCGGCCAGACGCTCCTGTCCGTCAGCCATAATTGGCCGTGCGCTCTGGAGTCCTCATAGGTGCTCCTAGTCCTGGCCATGCAGTGAAAGCAATTGCCCGGAGGCGGAGGGCACCGCCGGGAGCGACGCGCGACAATTGCAAGCGACCGGAAACGCCTATCAACTGAAACCTTGCGGCGATTCGCAGTCGTTGAGCTAGGTCCCTAAAGCGATGCTGACCTCAGCCAGAGGCAGCAGTCGGCGGAGTCTGCGCTCCGGCTTCAACTGTTGCAATGACCTTTCGACGTCGGTTGGGGTCACTCTTCTAAGTGGCGATCGTGTACCGACGCGACGAGATTGGTTGCCCCCTCAGCTGCTGCGTTGCATGATCGCTTGGTGTCGCCTCGAACTGCGTATTTCGGCGATGCTCGCATGCTCATCACGGATCCGCCTTCCGGCACTGTCGCGAGCCGGCCGAGTTTTGTCGATGGGCGTGATGTCCGATCTCAGGCGGAATTTCGTGACCGCTTGCGGGTGATCTCGAAGGTCAGCTTCGGGGATGTGCGACCAGCTCGCCGCAGTTCACCATGCCTGACGGCAGCAAGGCCGCAACCGTTAAGTGCAACATCGATAACTCAAAGTGCTATGCGCAGGCCAGCGAAATCTGTGGCGGTGGTAAGTACCGCGTCCTCGACAGCGAGAGTCATGCGGGCGGGTTGGTGGCTGATTGGATTCCGGGTCCCGTAACTTGGTACACGTCACGGACAAACACTTCGACCGCCCATTCGTCCCACCCCAGAGACTCTCGGTACACGTTCGGCAACTCGTCAAACACGACGACGATGTCGAGATCGGAGGTGGCGGTCTGTTCACCCCGGATCACCGACCCGGCAAGAAAGGAGATAGCGGCCGACGGATTATCGTCTGGCGAGTAAGTCCCTCGCGACAGCGACCGGATCTCTTGTGCGGAATTCGCCCTTGGATTGGAGCGCGAAAATATCTCAGTATTGGGCGGCGCGAAATGGCGGCTTTCAGGCGTACTTGGCGTGCGCCCCGATAGTCCGGTTATGGCCCGCACTCGGTCTGATCGTCGCCCGGCCCAATCGGGACTTCCATTCTGGCTTCCTTCCGTTTCAGCCGACCCCCAGTGGAGACATTCGACAGGGTCGTAGTCCCGGGCTCGCACATCACGCAACCCGAGGCCGAGGGCAAAAGACCGACGCCGCAGTCCGCCTGACCCGAGCACGCAGAAATCGGCATCATGGAAGGGAGACGTCGGCGACCTCGCTGCTGACGCAATGAGCGAGTCCACGTCCGTGGAGCGACGAAGTCGCCGCACCGAGAGGTCGAACGCAAGCGCTAGGTCGCGCACGGTTGAACACCACGTGGCTAACGTGCTGGCGAAAGTCGGCGTCCCATCGGCGCACGAGCTGCTCAAGTTGTCGAATATTCGACAAACAGCAGAAAACTAAGTAGCGCCACAGCAAATCCAGGTGCGAGTGCGGATTTGCTTCACGCAATGCGCACCTAGCCTGCTCTCATCTGCCGTCGCCAAGGCAGTTCGGGAGTAGGCACATGAAACTGCAAGTTTTCAACGCAACACAAGCGCCGGTTCGATGAGGATCCTGTTCATCACGTCGGCGCACAACAGCCTCAGCCAGCGGCTTCTGATTGAGCTCAAAGAGCAAGGTCATGCCGTTTCGGTCGCCTTGGCCACAAGTGACGAAGCCATGCTAAGCGCCGCTGGAGAACACGCACCTGAACTCATCATCGCGCCCATGCTCAAGGTCGCGATCCCGAAGATCATTTGGGCCCACCACACTTGCCTGATCGTCCATCCGGGCGTCAAGGGTGATCGCGGACCTTCATCGCTCGATTGGGCGATCGCGACGGGTGAGGCGTGCTGGGGTGTAACCATCGTGCAGGCCGCGGCCGAGATGGACGCGGGGCCGATCTGGGCGTCGTACACCTTTGCCCTCAAGGACCCGCCAAGCACGAAAAGCAGTCTGTACCGGCACGAGGTCACCGAGGCCGCAGTGCGTGCAGTGCTCAAGGCCGTGGCGCGCTTCGAGTCGAGACAGTTTCAGCCGGAGCCTCTCGACTACGCCCGGCCGGATGTGCGCGGCCAACGGCGGCCGCCGATGCGGCAGAGCGACCGCAAAATCGACTGGACATGCGATACGACCGCGATGATCGTACGGAAGATCCGCGCCGCCGACAGCGCACCGGGCGTACTCGATGCCTCTATGGGTCAGCCGTATTTCCTCTACGGCGCCCACGAGGAGCAGCGTTGGCGCGGCGCGCCGGGCGAGGTCCTGGCCAAAAGGCACGGCGCGATTTGTCGCGGCACAGTTGACGGCGCCGTCTGGATCACCCATCTGAAGCCGAAGGACAAGGACGGGGTTGCCGGCATCAAGCTGCCCGCGGTTCAGGTTCTCGGCCGCCGAGTGCAAGGCATTCAGACGTCCACGCTCCCGATCGCGGCAACGGTCGACCACAAGACTTACCGCGAGATTCGCTACGCGGAGCGGGATCAGGTCGGCTATCTACATTTCGACTTTTACAACGGTGCGATGAGCACCGAACAGTGCATTCGGCTGCGCGATGCCTTTCTGTTTGCACGCGGACGCCCGACCCGGGTGATCGCGCTGCTGGGCGGAGAGGGTTTTTTCTCGAACGGAATCGACCTCAACACGATCGAGGCAGCCGCCAGTCCAGCCCGCGAGTCATGGCACAACATCATCGCGATCAACGATCTAGTGCGGGAGATCCTGCACACGAACTCGCATCTTGTCGTCGCTGCGCTGCGCGGCAACGCGGGCGCGGGGGGTGCGATGCTCGCGCTCGCGGCCGACTACGTGTACGCGCGCCGCGGCGTGGTGCTTAATCCGCACTACAAGGGCATGGGAATGCTGTACGGCTCGGAGTACTGGACCTACTCCTTGCCGCGGCGGGTGGGATATGACCTCGCCCTACTGCTCACGGAGACTCTGCAGCCCATCGGCACCCGCCACGCCAAGGCGATCGGACTCCTCGACGATGCTTTCGGCGAGAGCGTCGAGGATTTCGAGCGCGAGCTGACACGCCGGGCGAACGAACTGGCGCGCCATCCGTGTTTCTGGCGCCAACTGCGCGATAAGCACGAGCGACGCATCACCGACGAACGTGTCAAGCCACTCGCCGACTATCGCGGCGAGGAACTGAAGAGAATGTGGGCCAACTTCTTCGGCCGTGACCCGGCCTACCACGATGCGCGCCGGCGGTTCCTGTTCAAAGGCAAGGCGTCCCCGAGTGCCGCGAATGACCTGGCGCCGGCGTTCGTGCCGCAAGAGGCGGCTCGAGCTTGAATGCGAGACAGACATGCCGTCTGACCTCGGAGCGCTAGCGGGTCTCGCGGTGCTGGTCCCACTACCGAAGTGGGGCCTCGCATGGCCCGTCGGGATCAGTCAGACCTTGAGGGCGCTAAGAGCGAAGAAGTCGACCGCCGCCGCGTGCACGCGCACGGCGAGTGTCCCGAGAGACACCACCGGCACGGTCGAGTCGAGCGCGGCGCGCGCCGCTCCGTTCGCGTGTCCGCTTGACGGCAGTTCTCACTTGAACCGCAGACGGCAGCAATTGGCCGTCAACGCCTACGTCGGTCGCGGCTGGTGCAATCGGTTTAAGATGAAGTCGCATCGCGCCTCAGCGTCGACGCGCGGAACCTCGACGAGCTCAAAACCGCATCTCCGATACCACCTGCGGAGAGCACCGTCTACCCGGACTGCATCCGCGAAGCTCTGGTCGCGCTCGGTATCCTGAGCATAGATCTGCTCCCATGGCGGAAAGACGAGCGCCTCAACATGAAACGGGTATTCGCGCAGCACTTGCTGAATCTCAACCCAGCCGGCCTGTCCGGTCTCGTAGCACATACCTAGAGCGTCAATGACCCCGCGGTCAAAGAACACCGGACCCTTGCTCCGCTGCACGCCGCGGTACTGGGCCTGATCTCGTCTCAGGATCTGTTCGGCGAACTCGCGCGCCGCCGGCCGATTGGGAAGACCGATCCGCATGCGCTCCTGAATGATGGCGCGGGCTGACTCGGGAACGCATTGGTATCCCCGGGCCTCAAGCGCGGCCAGCGTGGTCGACTTGCCAAATCCAGGTCCGCCCGTGAAGGCGATCGCAAGCATGGGTCAGCTCGGACACGTCCGCTAACAGGCAACCGCCGCGATTATGTACGGCGGCCGGTGCTGGCCGAGTTAGGTCACGCGACTCAATTACACTCGAAAGACCTGCCTCGGGCTCCGAAGTGGATTCAGTCAGCGCGAGTAGGTGCGCGCGGGCTGTACCTGACCGTTTACTGTCGATGCTGTAGGCGAAGAAGGCGGCATTGCAGGCGGCGGGGCACTGACCGGTGCCGCAGCCGGCGGCGCCGCGAGGCGGTCAATTTGTGCTCTGATGGAACTGTTGTCCATGACATTCGAGCTAGTCCGTGTGCCGACCGCGAGCCTGGACTTCGGCAACCAGGGCAAGGTAATGCGGGAGATACGCAGGCTCGCCGGCGACGGGCTAGCGGTGCTGTTCACCACCCACGACCCCAACCAAGCGGCCCGGTTCGCCGACCGTGCACTGCTGATCGGCAAGGGCAGCGTTCAGGCCATCGGGCCCGCAGCGGAGGTCGTGCGCAGGAACGTCTGCAGGCGCTGTACGGGGCGGCGGTCGAGGAGATCGAGGACGCGTCGGGGCGCGGCCGGGCCTTCGTGCCAGGTTGACGACAGCGGCGAGCCCGGGTGGAGCGCGGGCGAATTCGTCCTGTCGGTGACTAAGAGCTCCTACCAGGGACGAAGCCGTGACGTGCCAGTATCGCCTGTGCCGGTGGCGATAGGATGAAGACCGCAAGACGCTGAGCACCGGTCGGTGCGTTGTTCAGTGTTGTGAGGCCGTAGTCCGCGCCGATGGCCAGCGCTTCGGGAATCGCAACGATCCGCGCCCCCGGCACTTCGCGTACCGCCTGCATGGCGTTGGTGCAATAGGTCAGGAAGATGTCGGCCTTATCTTCTGCGATCACCACACCATAAATCGAACGGTTGGGTGGCGGCGCTGGCGAATCGGGACCGCCGGTCAGCTTGAGTGCCTTGGCATCGAGTGCCTTGAGCGCGCCGGGACGCAATTGTTCTGCCTTCTCGAACAACTGCCACGCGTAGTCGCCAGACGGGTCCGCCCTCGGGGTCGACGTCCCGAGCTTGACTCGCGGATCCAGCATGCGGTCCAGCAGCGTATCGGTAGTTACTTCTACACCTTGCGCTACGAGTGCACACAGGCGGTTGCGTGCGAACACTACCGGTGCAGCCGAGCGACCCACCAGCGCGAGCGCTTGCGGATTGCCCATGTCGGCCGAGGCGAACACGTCGGCGTATTCGCCCTTCTCGATGCGCCCGCGCAGAAGTCCGGAGAGGCCGAAAGTCGCGCTGACGGCGGGACCCCCGAAGCGTTGAAGGCCTGGATGATCTCAGTCATCGCGGCGCGCAGGCTGCCGGCGGCGTACAGACGTACCGCTGGCTCCTGACCCCAGGCAGCACTTGCCATGAGCAAGATGCCAAGAATGAACGAGCGCGCTTTCATACACCCGGTTGTCCGGCGTTCGGGAAGAAGAGTTGCTCGCCGCCAACCTTGTAATCGGCGATCAACTTCTGTCCTTCCGGCGAGACCAACCAGTCGATGAAGGTCTGTCCGAGGTCTTTCTTCACGGTCGGGTGCTTGTCCGGATTGACCAGAATGACGCCATACTGGTTGAAGAGGCGCTTGTCGCCTTCGACCAGGATTGCGAGACCCCCCCGATTCTTGAACGCAAGCCAGGTCCCGCGGTCGGCCAGGACGTACGCGTTCAGCGACGATGCCGTGTTCAGCGCCGGCCCCATGCCCTGACCCGTGTCGCGGTACCAGGGCCCCTTACTCTTGTCGATTTCGATTCCTGCGTCCTTCCATAGCGTCAGCTCGGCCATGTGCGTGCCGCTCCGGTCGCCGCGCGATACGAATGGCGCCTGCGCCGCCTGGATCTTCTTCAGCGCCACCAGGGTGTCCTTACCCCCGGCAATCTTGGCGGGATCGCTCTTCGGCCCGATCAGCACAAAGTCGTTGTACATCACGGGGTAGCGCTTGACGCCGTGACCCTCGGAAAGGAACTTCTCTTCGGCCGACTTCGCATGGACGAAGACGACATCGGCATCGCCGCGGCGCGCAACATCGAGCGCCTGACCCGTGCCGAGCGCGACGACGCGGACCTGGATGCCGGTCTTCTTCTGGAAGACGGGCAGCAGAAACCCGAACAGCCCGGACTGTTCGGTCGAAGTCGTCGAGGCGACGGTGATGAACTTGTCCTGCGCCTGCGCCGCGAACGGGACCAGAGCGACGAGCAGCGCGACGAACGCGCGACGGGCAACTACCATGGCAGCTCTCCTTCGAGGAATTTCGCAGCTTCGAGCGAAGCCGGTTGTTTAAGGAAACGGTCGGCCGGTGCTCGTTCGACAAGCCGGCCCTGATGCAGGAACAGGATCTCGTCCCCCAGTCGACTAGCCTGGCCGAGGTTGTGCGTCACCAGCACGATCTTGGTGCCCGCCGCATGCAGCGCTTCGATCACTTTCTCGATCTCTTGGGTGGCGCCCGGATCGAGGCTCGCCGTGGGCTCATCGAGAAAGAGAACCTCCGGCCGCAACGCCCACACCCGGGCTAGCGCCAGACGTTGCTGTTCGCCGCCGGATAGCACGCGTGCCGAGTGGTTCGCGTATGCCTCGAGCCCCACCTTGCGCAGCGCTTCCAGTGCGCGCTCCTCGCGCTCCCCCATCGGAACGTTCGCGAGCTTCAGCGCATAGGTCACGTTGCCCAGTGCCGAGCGGCGCAGCAGCACGGGGCGCTGGAACACCATTGCCTGGCGGCGCGCCCCGCCCGCAATCTCGGGCGCGTTCCAGTCGATGCTGCCGCCGGTCGGCCTGAGCAATCCGTGACAGAGTCGCAACAGCACGCTCTTTCCCGCTCCATTAGGTCCGATGATCACGGTGCGCAGCCCGGCGTCGAGTTGCAGCGAGATGCCATCGATGATGCGGCGCGGCCCGACCGTGAACACCACATCGGAGAGACGAAGTGGCAGCAACGAGAACCGGGCACGCATCTTCACGCGAGGCCTCAGCCGTAGCGCCGCTGTGCCGTTTCCTTGACGACATAGGCACCGGCATTCAGTAGGAAAACGATGAGGAGCAGGATGAAGCCCAGCCCGAGGGCCAGCGGCAGGTCTCCTTTGCTGGTCTCCAGCGCAATCGTCGTGGTCATGACGCGCGTCACGCCATCGATGTTGCCGCCGACGATGATGACCGCACCGACCTCGGATGCCGCGCGGCCGAAGCCGGCCATCACCAGGGTCGCCAGGGTGAAGCGCAAGTCCCAGAGCAGCGTCGCGCCGGCACCGAGCCTGGTTTCTCCCAGCGAGCGCAGTTGTTCCCGATATTCGGACCATGCGTCGGCAACCACCTGCCGCGACAACGCGGCCATCAGCGGCGCGATGAGGATGGTCTGCGCGATCACCATCGCGGTCGGCGTGAACAGGATTCCGAACACGCCCAGCGGGCCTGCGCGCGACAACATCAGGTATACGAACAGTCCGACGACAACCGGCGGCAGGCCCATCAGTGCATTGAGGACGACGACCACAAACCGTTTGCCGGGAAACTCGTTCACAGCGATCGCGGCACCGAGCGGCAGGCCGAGGATGCACGCCGTCGTGACCGACGCGAGGCTGACCTGGAGGCTCAGCAGGACGATGCCGACGAGGTTGGGATCGGCGGCAAGGATCAGCCCGAATGCCTGTGCGGCTGCTTCGGCAATGCTGTTCACGCAGTCGCTCCCGACGTGGAGGGATCGTAATAATATGCAAAGACATGCCGATGGATGACTTGTCTCGGCGACGAGGGCCCATGATATCGGACCCACATACTGCTAAAAATATGCCGGAGTTTGCATAATGCGCGTGGCCCCGACGCTGGTGTGGATGTTGGAGGGAGAGAGTGTCGAAGCGCTTGACGCGCGCCTCATGCCGCTGCTCCGGGCCATTGCCGTCTCGACGTCACTGAAAGCGGCCGCGGCGGATTGCAGGATTTCCTACCGTGCGGCGTGGGGCCTGCTGCGCGACTATCAACGGAAGCTGGGAGAGCCGCTGGTGCTGCTCGAGCGCGGACGGGGAGCGACCCTGAGCCCGTCAGGAGAGCGGTTGATCGGCGTCGAACGGTCGGCGGCCCGGCGCCTGGCGCGCATCCTGCCCGGACTCACCGCGGAACTTGCTTCGGCGCCGCCAGCGGAGATGCGAGCGACGAAGCAACGGCTGCGGGTCGCCGCAAGCCACGACCTCGCGCTGTCGGCGCTGGTGTCTGAACTGCCTGACCGATACGGCCTCAGCCTCAAACTTTTGTTCATGGGCAGCCTGCATGCCCTGAGGGAGTTTGCAGAAGGTCGAGTCGATGTCGCAGGCTTTCACGTTCCGATCGGCAGCCGCCCCGACTGGGACCGCGCGCTGATCATGCGCGACTTGCGGGCGCGCCGCGACCGGCTGATCCGATTTGTCGATCGCGATCAGGGGCTGATTCTTCCGCGCGGAAATCCGATGCAGGTGAAGAGCTTCCGCGACATCGCCACCAAGCGCCTCCGCTTCATCAATCGACAGTCCGGTTCCGGCACCCGACTGTTGATCGACCAAATGATCGCCTACGAGAAGATCGACAGCTCCAAGCTGACCGGCTATGACACGGAGGAGTTCACGCACCGGGCCGTTGCGGCGACGGTGGCATCGGGGGGCGCCGATGCCGGCTTCGGCCTGCGGGCCGCAGCTGCCGAACATCGGCTCGCCTTTATCCCACAGGCGAGAGAACGCTACTTTCTCGCGGTCCGGGCCAAAGCCATCGACACGGCGCCAGTCGTGCGGTTGGTGCAGGCATTACGCAGCCAGACGTTCGCGCGCATTGCCCGAGAATTCTCGGGTTACAGGTTGGCAGCTCCAGGTACCGTCGTTGGCATAGATGCAATCGTTGCCACGGAGCTCGCTTGACGCAGTGGATTGGCGCCGAGATAAGTAAGGAGCCGGAGTCGCCCAAGTGCCGCTGGCGAGTGCAACGCGATCAAGCGTCTGGGTAGGCACAAAGGAAGTCACGTTGGCCAGTTGCTTCATGCCGCGTGACAGCTCCCATTACCGTTGACAGCACAGCCACAGCCGCAATCTAGCTCGATTCCTCAGACAGAGTTGTCCGCTTTAAGGCGATCCGAGACGAAGGATGATGGGCTGGTGTTGGCCGGGGCTTCGCACTCACGTTGCGACCCGTGAAGCGGTCATCCACTGAGACACGTTTGCTTCGGTCCGCGCGGCAACCGCGGGTGTAGAGCCAAAAGTGCGCGAAAAGCGGATCGCTGCGCTTTCGTTTGGTTGCGATTCGGCGCGCCTCGGCCAAGCACGTTGTGGGCGTCCCTCGTTCACCGGCCTTACAAAAAGTGCCGGCAAGGGACTCGCCTCATCGCCACATCGTCGATGGCACGTCGCGCGGCACTATCAACGAAAGGCGCTCCACGGACAAAACGGCCGGCGAGCGCGGGCGGCTCAAACGAGGCAGTACTGCGCGTAGCATCCCGTTTCGCGTGCTGCATTGTCCTCGCGGGAGGCTGCATGAAATCCTTGCACCGTCCTGATCTCTTGGGTTGGTCGCGCTTCGACGAGACCCGCAACGTCGACTTTTGCAGCGTGGCCTGGATCCGACCCGGCGGCAACGTGCTCATCGACCCGCTGCCAATGACTGAGCATGATCGGGCGCATCTCGCAGCGCTGGGTGGCGCCACGCTCATCATCATCACGAACTCCGACCACACGCGTGGCGCCCAGGGCCTCGCGCAGGAGCTTCGCGCCACGCGGTGCGGACCGCGCGCCGAACGCGGCAGCTTCCCGTTTCCGTGCGAGCACTGGCTCGGCGATGGGGATGAGCCCGTTCCCGGTCTGCACGTGCTTGAAATGCACGGGAGCAAAACCCCCGGCGAGCTCGCACTCGTTTTGGAACGGACGACGCTCATCACAGGCGATCTCGTGC
>Ga0209706_10000338_pt1 | contig 26859 bp, 28 predicted proteins | sample PPLLaktember2015_6_FD_187263 | JGI IMG/M metagenome (GOLD analysis project Ga0209706, IMG submission 187263) | Freshwater sediment microbial communities from Prairie Pothole Lake near Jamestown, North Dakota, USA - PPLs Lake P8 Core (1) Depth... | ecosystem: Environmental > Aquatic > Freshwater...
CGCGTCCCGCACGCCGTTCGAAGCGACCGGTCCCTTCGCGCCGAACCCGAGGCGCGGCGCCATGACCCGCCTCCGGCCCCTCGCAAGCCACGTGGATCGGCGTTCTTCCGCATCCTGCTTGCTAGCCGAGAAGCGCCGCGACCGGTCGCCAGGCCGCGCCCGTCGACTCGGCGACGCCCTCGCAGGTGAGCTCACCGCGCCACAGATTCACGCCGAGCGCGAGGGCGGGATCGCGTCGCACGGCCTCCTCGACGCCCAGCGACGCCATCGCCTGCACGTACGGCAAGGTCGTGTTGGTGAGCGCGAAGGTGCTCGTGCGCGGCACCGCGCCGGGCATGTTGGTGACGCCATAGTGGATCACGCCGTACTCGACGAAGGTCGGCGCGCTGTGGCTCGTCGGCCGGATGGTCTCGATGCAGCCGCCCTGGTCCACCGCCACGTCCACCACTACCGAGCCCGGCTGCATCGACGCCACCATCTCCTTCGTGACGATCCGCGGCGCGCGCCGTCCGCGCACGTAGACCGCGCCCACCACGAGGTCGCTGGTCTCGACTGCGCGCGCGACGTTGGTCGGGTTCGAGTAGAGCGTGTTCAGCTCGCCGGAGAAGATGTCGTACAGGTAGGTGAGACGCTTCAGGTCGACGTCGAGCACGTCCACCTCGGCGCCGAGGGCGTGCGCCACGCGCACGGCGTTGATCCCGACCGTGCCGGCGCCGATCACCGTCACGCGGCCGCGCAGCACGCCCGGCACGCCGCCGATCAGGAGCCCCTTCCCACCCCGATCCTTCTGCAGCAGGGTGACGCCGATCTGCACCGCCAGGCGACCCGCGACCTCGCTCATGGGTGCGAGCACCGGGAACGTGCCGTCCTCGAGATGGATCGTCTCGTAGGCGATCGCGATCACGCCGGTCGCGCGCAGCGCGTCCACCAGCGCGGGCGCCGCGGCGAGGTGGAGATACGTGAAGATCGTCTGGCCCGGTCGCAGGCGGGGAACCTCGTGGGGCTGCGGCTCCTTCACCTTCACCACGAGCTCGGGCCACGACCACGCCTCGTCGGTGGCGACGAGGCGCGCGCCCGCACGCTCGAACTCCGCGTCCGCGATCCCGCTGCCCTGCCCGGCGCCCCGCTCCACCGCGACTTCGTGTCCCGCGCCGACCAGCATGCGCACGCCGTCCGGCACGATTGCGACGCGGCCCTCCTGGTCCTTCGTCTCCCGCGGCACGCCGATCTTCATGCTGCGCTCCCTCGCTTTCGCGCTCAGCTCGCGCTGCGGTAGGCCTCGATCAGCACGTCGGCGATCTCGGGCCGCAAGATGCGCGGGTCGGGCCGCTGCCCGCCCTGGAGCTGGCTCCGCACCTGGGTCCCGCTCACCGTGACCGGCTTCTCGTCTGGATGGGCGTCCGTGAGATCGACGCGTCCGAGCGACTCGTAGTAGGCCGCGAAGCCGATCTTCACGGGCTTCACGTGCAGCTCGCCCGAAAGCTCGCCGAAGATCTCCTGGGCGTCGAAGTCGCCCCAGATCGGCTTGCCGTCGTCGTAGGGCGCGTCGGCGTGCTTGCGCCCGATCACGAGATCGCTGAAGCCGTAGTTCTGGCGGTAGATCGCGTGCATCACCGCCTCCTTCGGGCCGCCGTAGAACATCTTGATGTCGAGGCCGATCAGCTCGAAGACGTCCGAGAGGTCGTAGCCGACCGCTTCCCAGAGCGCGTCGTCCTTGTCGCCCTGCCCGAGCAGGCGCCGGTCGTGCAGCATCCGGTACGCCTTCATGCGGATCGCGGCGGGCACGTCGTCGCCCTTGAGCTCGCCCACCAGCGGGTTCAGCACGACGCCCGTGAAGAAGCCCTCGCGCGTGAGCCGCTCCGCGCCGGCCACGAGCGCGTACTCATGGGCCCGGTGCAGCGGGTTGCGGGTCTGGAACGCGAGCGCGCGCTCCCACTTCTTGTCGCGGATCAGCGCCCGCGTCATGCGCGGCGAGAGCATGTACTCGCCGTACTCGGGATGGACGCGCTGGGGCAGCGCGCGGACGCGGCCGCCGGCGAGCTTCGTGCGCGGGTCGTCCGTCGCAATCCGCGCACCGGGATGATCCGTGCGCTCGGTGCCGTAGACCGCGCGCACCTGCTTCGCCTTGTCCCAGGCGAAGACGGAGACCTCGTCGAGGATCGCGACGACCGCGCCGCTCTCGTCCTCGATCGCCGCGGAGCCGCCGCGCCCGAGGGCCGCGGCCTCCGCATCCGTCGCCGGTAGCGAGAACGGGATCGTCCACGCGTAGCGCTTGCCGTTCGCGCCCGCGATCGACGCGCGATCGAGCACCTCGTGCCAGGTCGCCTCGTGCATCGGGCCCTCGAGAGGCGAGAGACCGCCGTCCGCGAAGCGGTGCACCGCCGAGAGATCCGCCCGCGTGACGCGCAGGCGCGGCAGCCGCGCGGCCTCGGCGAGGAAGCGCTTGCGCTCCTTCAGCGCGACGACGCGATCGACCGGCGCCTCGAGGCCTCCGTGCACGGGCACGAGGTCTGCGGTCGGGGGGCTCGAAAGAAGGCTCATCGCGCGGTTCTCCTGCTTCGGTGTCGGGGGTGGGGCTCGCTCGCGGCTACCAGCTCGGGACGCTGACCTCGCCGTCGCCGAGGACCTCGCGGTCGGCGCTCCCGTCGAAGCGACGGATGCGCAGCAGCTTCTTCGTCCCCTTGTCGTCGAAGGAACGCTGCTCCGCGACGTAGGCGACGTAGCGCCCGTCGGGCGAGACCGCGGGCTGGCTCTCGCTCGTCTGGTCGTTCACGTCCTGGCCGAGGCGGATCTTGCCGCTGCCGTCCGGGCGCATCTTGAACAGGCGGGGTCCGTTGCGCGTGCTCGCGGCGTAGACGATCCAGGCGCCGTCGGGCGTGAACACGGGACCCGCTCCGCGCGCGAGCGTGCGCGGCGGCGTGCCCTCGGGATCGTCGAAGCCGATCGCCGCGACCGTGTCGCCCTCCTCGCGCGTGCGATGCACGTAGACGAGAAGCGAGCCGTCGGGGCTCCAGACCGGCGCGGTGTCCGTCGGCCCCGGGCTCGCGACCCGCGGCGGCGCCCCGGGCGCGAGGATCCAGACCCGGAGCGACGCGCTGCCCCCCGCGGCCTGGGCGCGCACCGCTGCGATGCGACCGCCCGGCCCCGGAGCCGCGCCGACCACGGGGTCGTCGCCGAGCAGCACCCGATCGACCGTGCCGCTGCCGCGATTCCAGATCCGCGTCTCGGGGACGCCCTCGTTCCAGTGGACGAAGGCGAGCTGCGTGCGATCGGGCGACCAGCGCGGCGCGTCGGCGCCGCGCGGAGCGACGTCCAGCGGTGTCACCTTGGCCGTGGGGAGGTCGAGCAGCGCCAGGCGACCGGCGGTCTGCCGGAACAGGTCGCCCTCGGTCCGTCCCGCGAGCTTCGCGATGTCCTGGACGCGGGCGATCCCGCCGGTGCGGGACCGGGTTTGCTTGCGCCCGAGGAGCTCCGCCTGCCGCGCCGCGGTTTCGGGATCGCGGTAGACGATCGCGAGCGGCGCGCTCGGCAGCTCGTCGTCGCGCAGCGCGGCCGTCCCGCCGCAGCCGGCGGCGAGCGCCGCGGCCCCGAGCAGCCAGGCGACCCCGCGGCGGATCCGCGTCACGATGCCGCGGGCACGAGCGCGTACCCCTCGAAGCGCCCGCTCCCGCGATTGCGGCGGAACAGCGCGTGGCCGTAGACGCGGCGCTCGAACACGGCGACGACGATCTGGTCGGCGTCGGGGAACGGATAGCCGGCGTCGCCGGCATAGAGCTGGTCGAGCTCCGAGAAGTAGGCGCCCGTCCCGACGTGGGAGTGGTAGACCGCCGTCACGCGCTCGCCCTTCGTGTCGATGTCGTTCAGCACGCGCTGCTGGTCGGCCTCGCTCATGTGGAACGCCTCGCGGCCGTCCCGGGGATTCGCCACGGGGTCCTCGCGGTGGCGCTCGGTCATGTCGTTGCGGCAGCGGTGAAGGCGCCGGAATCGGACGCGCCCGTCGCCCGAGACGAGGCCGCAGCACTCCTCGGGCTGGCTCTCGAGGGCGTGCTGGCAGAGCTCGTTCAGGAGCTCGGCCGCGATCGACACCGGCTCGAGCGATTCGTCCACCTCGACGCGGCCTTGCACCGCGCGCAGTCTAGCGGCCGAGGGGGCGCGCGCCGCCCCGCCCGGCGTCGGGCCTGGGCCTAGATGTGGTACATCGGCGCCTCGGGCTGGACGCGCGCCACCCGCGCCTTCGCGGCGTCCCGGCACAGCGCCTCGATCGTGGTCGCGGCGAGCATCCGGCCGAGCTGCTCCGCCAGGGCGCCCCAGAGGAACCCCGGCTGGAACGGCGTCACCGACGCGGCCCCGCCATCCGTCGCCCCGCCCGCGCCCGCCCGGGAGCGCCGAGGCGCGGGCGCACGCCGCCCCAGGGGCCCCTCGACCGCCTCCACCACGTCGCGCAGCGTGATCTCGGCAGGCGGCCGCGCGAGCATGTAGCCGCCCCCGGGACCGCGCTTGCTCGACACCAGCTTCGCGTGTCGCAGGCGCTGGAAGATCTGCTCGAGATAGCGGGGCGGGATCGCCTGGCGCTCGCCGATCACGCGGATCTGCACCGGCCCGTCCTCCGCGTTGTACGCGAGATCGAAGACGCCGCAGATCGCGTAGCGGACCTGGAGCGAGAGGCGCATCGCCGCGCAGTCTGCGCGAGGGGCGCGGGCGCCGCCATGCGCAGGGGCCCTCCGCGTCTGGTGGCGCCGGAGCGGGCGGGATACGCTCGCTCGCGAACCCCCGTCGATCGTCTTCGAACGGCGCCGCTCGGCGGCCCCTCCCCGTTCGCAGCGCCGCTCCGGGCCCCGGCGCCCAGAGCGAGAGGTCCGTGCGTGCGCGCCCGCGCCCCGTCGTCCCGACGCTCTGCCGACGATCGCCCGCGGGCGCTCGTGTCGGAGACGAGCGCAGTGCCCGCGCTGCTCTCCGCGCTGGCGGCGGATCATTCCCTGCGCGCGGCGCTGCGCCACCACGAGGTGTTGGAGGCGCAGGCGCCCGAGCGCGCGCCCCTGCCCGCGGCCTTCGCCGCCCTCGCGCCGCTGCTCGCGGCGCGCGGCATCGACGCTCTCTACGAGCACCAGGCGCGGGCGCTCGGCCTCGTCGCCGACGGCCACGACGTCGTGCTCGCGACGCCGACCGCGAGCGGGAAGACCCTGGTCTACAACCTGCCCGTGCTCGCCGAGGCCGCCGCGCCGCCGGCGACGGAGGGCGCGCCCGACGCCCACGCGCTCTACCTCTTCCCGCTGAAGGCCCTCGAGCGCGACCAGCACGAGCGGCTCGAAGCCGACGCGGCAGCGCTCCCGGCCGGGATGCGGCGGCCGACGATCGCGGTCTACGACGGCGACACGCCGGACTCCCGGCGCCGGAAGCTCCGCGCCGCGCCGCCGAACGTGCTGATCTCGACGCCCGACATGCTGCACGCCGGCATCCTGCCGATGCACGACGCGTGGGCGCCCTTCTTCCGCGGGCTGCGCACGATCGTGATCGACGAGCTCCACGCCTACCGCGGGATCTTCGGCGCGCAGATCGCGCAGGTGCTGCGCCGCTGCCTGCGCGTCGCGGCGAGCCACGGGGCGCGGCCGCGCATCGTCGCGGCGTCGGCCACGATCGCGAACCCCGGCGAGCTCGCCGCAGCGCTCACGGGCCGCTCGTTCCAGGTCGTCGAGTCCGACGCCGCGCCGCGACCGCGCCGCCACGTCCAGCTCTACCAGCCCGACGGCTCGTCCTACACCATGGCCGCGCGCCTGTTCCGCGCCTCGGTCGGGCGTGGCCTCCGCACCATCGCCTTCACCAAGGCGCGGCGCGTGACCGAGCTGCTCCACACCTGGGTGACGCAGGCCGAGCCCGCCCTCGGGCCGAAGGTCAGCTCCTATCGCGCCGGCTTCCTGCCGGAGGAGCGCCGCGAGATCGAGCGCCGCCTCTTCTCCGGCGATCTCGTGGGCGTGATCTCGACCTCCGCCCTCGAGATGGGGATCGACGTCGGCGGCCTCGACGTCTGCATCCTGGTCGGATACCCGGGCAGCCAGATCGCCACCTGGCAGCGCGCGGGTCGCGTCGGCCGGAGCCGCGAGGCGCTGATCGCCCTCGTCGCGCAGCCCGACGCCCTCGACCAGTACCTGGTGACGCATCCGCGCGTCTTCTTCTCGCGGGCCTTCGAGCACGCCGTGCTCGATCCCCACAACGCCGACGTCGCGGCGGCGCACCTGCCCTGCGCCGCCGCCGAGATCCCGCTTCGCGCCGACGAGCCCTGGCTCGCGACGCCCGAGGCCCAGGCGAACGTCCAGCGACTCGAGGCGGACGCCAAGCTCCTGCGCAGCGAGAGCGGCGGCGAGTGGTTCCCGGCGCGCCGCTTCCCGCATCGCGACGTCGACCTGCGCGGCGCCGGCCAGAGCTACGACATCGTGCTCGAGGGCCACGACGACGGGCGACCGGCCAGCGTCGGCACGATCGGCGCGTCGCGCGTCTTCGCCGAGTGCCACGAGGGCGCGATCTACCTCCACCGCGGGCGCCAGTTCCTGGTGACGGACCTCGACACGGAGGAACGCACCGTCACCGTGCGCGCCGTCGACGTCGGCTTCTACACGCAGGCGCTGTCGGAGAAGGAGACCGAGATCCTGTCGCGGGACCGCGCACGGCCCGCCGGAAACTTCCGGCTGGTGCAGGGCCGCCTGCGCGTGACGACGAAGCTCACGGGCTACGAACGGCGCCGCGTCCAGGGCCAGGAGCTGCTCTCGACGGAGCCCCTCGACCTGCCGCCGACCTCGTTCGACACCACGGGCATCTGGCTCGAGATCCCGGACGAGATCCCCCGCGCCCAGAAGGCGGCCGGCCTGCACCCGATGGGCGGCCTCCATGCGACGGAGCACGCCGCGCTCTCGCTCTTCCCGCTCTTCGCGCTCTGCGACCGGCACGACGTGGGCGGCATCTCGACCACGCGTCACGCGCAGGTCGGCCGCGCCGCGATCTTCTTCTACGACCGGCACACCGGCGGCATCGGGCTCGCCGCGAGCCTGTTCGAGCGCGCGGAGACCTGGCTCTCGGCGACCCTCGACCTGGTCGAGGACTGCCCCTGCGAGGCCGGCTGCCCGGCCTGCGTGCACTCGCCGAAATGCGGCAGCGGCAACCGCCCGATCGACAAGGCCGCGTGCATCGGCACCCTGAAGCTCCTGCTCGCCCGCGAGCCCCTGCCCGCGCTCCCGCCGGCGAGCGCCGTCGGCGCGACCGCAACCGCCGCGAGCGCAGACGACGCCGCTGCGGCGGCCGTCGTCGAGCCGCCGCCGCCCCGCCTCGTCTTCTTCGACCTCGAGACCCAGCGCAGCGCGGAGGAGGTCGGCGGCTGGCACAACGCGCACCTGATGCGCGTCTCGCTCGGCGTGCTCTACGACATGCGCGAGAACCGCTTCGAGAGCTTCCGCGAGCGCGAGGTCCCGGCGCTGATCGAACGCCTCGCCGCCGCCGACCTGGTGGTGGGCTTCAACGTGCGCCGCTTCGACTACGCCGTGCTCCGCGGCTACAGCGACGCCGATCTCAACGCGCTGCCGACCTTCGACCTGCTCGAGGCGCTCCACGGTCGCCTCGGCTTCCGGGTCTCCCTCGGCCACCTCGCCACCGAGACGCTCGGGCATGCGAAGAGCGGCGACGGTCTCCAAGCCCTGGCCTGGTGGCGCGAGGGGCGCTTGACCGAGCTCGAGGAGTACTGCCGGCGCGACGTCGCGCTGCTGCGCGACCTCTTCGACTTCGCGCTGCGCGAGGGCCACCTGAACCTCCGCACGCGGAGCGGCGAGCGGGTGCGGGTGCCGACGCGCTGGAACGTGCCGGAGCTGCTCGAGCATGCGCGCGCCCGGCCGCCCGGCGGCCGCGGCCGCCGCGAGGATCGGGACGGCCCGCGACCGCGCGCGCGCCGAGGAGGAGCGAGCCGATGAGCGACACCCTGGCCGTCGACGAGGACGTGGCGCGCGCCGTCGAGCGCACGCGCTGGGCAGTCCTGATCTGGCTCCTGGTGTGCGCGATCGCGACGCAGGTGCTGAAGCCGACGCCGGTCACGACGGGGGGATCGATGATCGGTCTCGGCGCGGGCCTCGCGTGCGCGTTCGTCGCGATCGCCGCACGCGGCGTGGCGCGCTCTCCGCGCAGCGATCCGCGCGCGCGCGTCCGCGCCTCCCTGACCGCCTATGCGGCGTCCGCCCTGCTCGGCGTGGTGGGGCTCGCGATCTTCTTCGTGCGCGGGGACTCGACGCAGGCGCTCGGCTTCGCCCTCGGCGGCGCGATCTTCGCAGCCGGCGGCGTGCGCACCGCGCCCGGCCCGCGCCCGCGTGACGCGCGCTAGTGGCGCGGCTCGCGCTGGCGGATCCGGTCGTCGAGCAGCTCGAAGTAGAGCAGCACGATCACGTGTCGCACTTCCTCGGGCAGCCCGGCGACGAAGGCCCGGCCCTCGTCCGCCGACGCGAGCTCGAGCAGCTCCACCGCGGCGTGCTGGATCTCGGAGAGGCGGGCGTCCACCACGCGGCGGAGCGCAGCCGCGTCCTGGTCGAAGGCGGCGGCGATCATCTCGCGGTCGAAGAGCAGATGGACGCCGCGGGCCCCGGTCTCGAGCAGGCGCTCGGTATTCACCGCACGATCCTCCGGGACCCTCGCCTCGGCCCTGGCTCTCTCATCGGCCGGTCGCTGGTCGCCGCTGAACCGCGGCGCGGCGGGTCTTGTGCCCGAGCCGGGCTCGGGGTTTCCCGCGACACGCGGCCGCGTCGCGTCCGGCGGTCCGCATGAGCTGGGAGCGCACGCGGAGCTTCTTCCCGGTGACGCGCGAGCTCGTCTACCTGAACCACGCGGGAGTGGCGCCCATCTCCACGCGCGTGCAGGAAGCGCTGGCGCGCTACGCCGGCGAAGCCGTCGGCTTCGGCGCCTTCCGCTACGACGCCGTCCTCGACGCCGAGATCGAGCGCGTGCGCGGCCGCGCGGCGCAGCTCCTGGGCGCGCAGAACGAAGAGATCGCCTTCGTGAAGAACACGACGGAGGGCCTCGGCCTCGTCGCGGCGGGGCTCGACTGGCGGCGAGGCGATCGCGTCGTGACCTGCGATCTCGAGTACCCGTCGAACGTCTATCCCTGGTGGTCGCTGCGCGAGCGCGGGGTCGAGACCGTGATGCTGCGCGGGAGCGACGGCCGCCTGCCCCTCGAGCACGTGGAGGAAGCGCTGCGCGACCCCGCGGTGCGCCTGCTGGCGCTCTCCTCGGTGGAGTTCGGCAGCGGCTTCCGGCAGGACCTGCCGGCCCTGGGCCAGCTGTGTCGCGAGCGAGGCGTGCTCTTCTGCGTGGACGCGATCCAGTCCCTCGGCTGCCTGCCCCTCGACGTCGAGGCCTGCGGCGTCGACTTCCTGGCGGCGGACGGCCACAAGTGGCTGCTCTCGGTCGAAGGCTGCGGCGTCTTCTTCTGCGCGCGGCGCGCCCTCGAGCGGGTGCAGCCGCGGGTCGTCGGCTGGCGCAGCGTCGAGAATCCCACGGACTTCGACCGCTACCACATGACGCTGCGTCCCGGCGCCGTCCGCTTCGAGGAGGGCACGCCGAACCTGCCCGGGATCTTCGCCCTCGGCGCGGCGATCGACCTCGTGCTCGAGCTCGGCGTCGACGCGATCGCCGAGCGCGTGCTCGGCCTCGCGGATCGTCTGGCGGAGGCGATCGAGGCGCGGGGCGCAGTGGTGCGCTCGCCGCGCGGCCCGGGCGAGCGCTCCGGCATCGTGTCCTTCACGGTTCGCGACGAGGATCCGCGCCACACCGCGGCCCGGCTCCGCGCGCGCGGGATCTTCGTGGTCGCGCGCCGCGGCGGCGTGCGCGCGTCGCCCCACTTCTACAACCGCGAGGACGAGCTCGAGGCCCTCGCCGCCGCGCTCTGAGTGCGGCGCAAGGCCCTTCAGCCGCGCGTACGCTCCAGGAAGCGCTCGGCCGCGGGGCCGCGCCCGGTGTCGCTCACGCTCGAGAGCGCGTCGACGATCCTCTCGCAGACCTCGGCCGGCTCGGCGACGCCGCGGATCTTGAGCTCGCGGGGGAGCAGGCTCCGCACCACCACCGCGAGCTGGTCGGCGCGGATCGCGGCGGGATCGAATCCAGCCTTCTTGAGCGTCATGCGCAGCGTCCCTCGCGCATCCGCCTCCGACAGGTGGCTGCGTCGGGTGATCTCGAGCGTGGCGGTCTCGAAGGCATTCAGCGCCATGGCGTCACACGCCGCCCGGCGCCGCGTCGCCCGCGCGCAGCATGCGCTGGTAGAAGAGCGGCGGGAAGAAGCTCAAATAGAGACACAGGGTGCTCACGAGCCCGGTGATCGTGCTCACGAGCGCCATCGCGGGATGCGCGAGCACGGTCACGCCGGTCGCCATCTCGACCACGACCGGCACGACGCCGCTCGCCAGCGCGGCTAGGCCGCTCACCCCCCAGCACAGGAACTGCTGTGCGGTCACGCGATCCGCGAGACCGAGGGCCATGCGCTTTCGCATCGCGGCGTAGTAGGCGAAGGACTCGGCGGCCGCCCAGGCGAAGACGCCCTGGGTCACCGCCACGGAAGCCACGTTCCCGAAGTCGAAACGCCGCGGAGCGAGCCCGAGATCGAGGCGCCACACCATGGCTGCGACCGTGCCCAGGACGCCGAGCCAGCAGAGCGCGCGGGCCCATCGCGCCTCGGGACGGAACACGCGCTGCACGCCGATCCAGAGCGCGATCGGCGCCAGGGCGAACGTCACGATGCGGAGCGGCACGAGCCACTCGAACCCGGCGCGACCGCCGGCGACGCCGATCGCCGCATACGCCGTCCCGAACAACACGCCCAGGGCGAGGGACAGGCAGGCGATCGAGAGGCTGAGCTCCGGCACCTCCCGCGTCCGGCGCCAGAGCAGGAGGAGACGGACGCCGACCGCAATGGTGAAGACGCCGGAGATGACACTCGCGACCACGGCGAAGACGACGAGCATGGGAAGACCCTCGGGTGCTTCCCCGGGTCATCGGCCCGTGCGTGCGACCTCTTGAGGCAGGCTCGTCCGCTCGGCCACGGGAGTCAGCTCGAGCACCGTGGGCTCGCGGAAGCGCAGCGCGCTCATCACGCGCTGCATCAGGCCGTACTTCGCGAGGAAGGCCTCCTCGACCCGAGCCTGGACGGCCGCGTCGTCCACTTCGCGAGCGCTCATGGGCACGTCGCTTTCGCGGACACGAACGGAGACGGGGGAGCCGCGGCGGATGTTCGCGAGCCATCGCGAGTCGTTGGTGCGCACGTAGCCGTGGTCTTCGACCACCACCATCCAGACGCTGGTCTCGCGGACGCTCCCGTCCTCGTCCCGGGTCACGATCTCGACCGTCGACTCCTCGGTGTAGGGAGTCCAGTCCAAGGCGCGCGCCGGCAGTGCCGGCAGCGCCAGCAGGACGGCGATCACGAGCAGCGCGAGCGAGCGCACCGAGCCGGGTCGCAGCATGAAGCAGCCTCCTCCTTCGGCCCGAAACGACGAAGGGCCGCCGGCCCGAAGACCGGCGGCCCCGAAGCTACACACGCGCGCGCTCGCGCGCCCGCCTACTTGAGCTCGTCGCGGCCGTAGCCGAGCAGCTCCCGCGCCATGATCAGGCGCTGGATCTGCCCCGTGCCCTCGTAGATGTCCGTGATGCGGCAGTCGCGCAGCCACTTCTCGAGCAGGTGCTCCCGCGAGACGCCCATGGGCCCGAGGATCTCGATGCAGCCCTGGCAGATCGTGCGCACGGCGCTGCCTGCATGGGCCTTCGAAACCGACGACTCCATGTTGTTCGGCTTGCCCTCGCCCGCGAGCCAGGCGGCGCGCATCACCGTCCACTTCGACGCCTCGAACAGCGCCTCGAGCTGCAGGAACTTCGCCGCGACGGCGCTCGTGCCGGCGAGCGTGCCGCCGTACTCGACCGCCACGCCGGCCTTCTCGAGCTCTTCGCGCGTCAGGTCGAGGGCGGCCTCGGCGATGCCGAGGCCGATCGCCGCCACCGCGGGGCGCGTCATGTTGAAGGTCTTCATCACGCCGCGGAAGCCGCCCGAGCCCTGCTTCGCGACCTTCTCGTCGCCGCCGAGCAGGTGGTCGCGCGGGATGCGGCAGTCCTGGAAGACGTATGCCGCGGTGTCGTCCGCGCGGATCCCGAGCTTCTTCTCCTTGTGGGCGACGATGAAGCCCGGCGCGCCCTTCGGGATCAGGAACGACTTGATGCCGGCGCGGCCGGCGCTCTTGTCGACCGTCGCCCACACGACGACGCCCGTCGCCCGACAGCCGGTGGTCACGAAGATCTTCTCGCCGTTGATCACCCACTCGTTCGTCTTCTCGTCGAGGACGGCGGTGCACTGCACCTTCGAGGGATCCGAGCCGCAGCCCGGCTCGGTGATCGCCATCGCGAGCGTCTCGCCGGCCCAGCGCTGCTTCTGCTCGGGCGTGCCCGAGGCCTGGAGCGCCGCGTTGCCGAGGCCGCCCTTGCCGCGGCGCAGCCGCACCGAGTAGTCGCCCCAGGTCTGGCCCATCGAGATCAGCATGCCGAGCACCGGCACCGAGCTGTCGTCGGGCGTGCGGCCGACGTTCATGCGCTCGAGGGCCGGCCGCAGCTCGGTCGCCTCGGGCAGCTCGTCGGGCGGGAACTCGTGCTCGTTCTCGTCGTAGAAGCGCGCGTACTTGCGCGCGACCAGCGCCTCCTCGCGCGTCGCCTGGAGGAGCTTCTCGTCGTTCGGTCCGAGTCGGAAGTCGATCATGATCGTCTCCTGGAATTTGTTCGGGGCCGCGTCTCTGCGCGCTGGCGCGCCGGCCGTCGGCCGGCTTGCGCCAGGGCTAGAGCGCCACCGTGCCTTCGAGCACGCCGAGCGTGCGGGCGTTGCGGAACCACATCTCGACCGGGTGCTCGCGGATGAAGCCGTGGCCACCGAGCACCTGGATGCCGTTGTCGGCGATCCAGAGGCTCTTCTCCGCGGCGTAGCTCCGCGCGAGGTGCGCGCTGCGCGTGGCGTCCTGGCCCTGCTCGAGCTCGCTCGCCGCCTTCCAGGCGAGCCAGCGCGTGGCCTCCACCTCCATGTGCATGTCGGCGAGCAGGAACGCGATCGCCTGCTTCCGCGCGATCGCCTCGTCGAAGGCCTCGCGGTCCTTCGCATAGGGCACGCAGTAGTCGAGCACCGCACGCGAGAGGCCGACCATCACGCTCGCGAGCGCCGCACGCGAGCCGTCGAGCAGGCGCCGCACGTTGCAGCCCTCGGCGCCGCCGAGCCGCGCCGAGGCCGGCACCTCGACCCGGGCCAGCTCGAGGGAGCTGGTCTCGAGACCGCGCAGACCCAGGTTCTTCTCGCCGGGCGTGATCGTGAGGCCCTCGGCGTCGCGCGGCACGATGAACGCGTCGGCCGCGCCCTCGCGGCTCGCGAGCACCAGGAAGTGGCTCGCGCGCGCGCCCATCGGCACGAAGCGCTTCGCGCCCGAGAGCACGAACTGGTCGCCCTTCGGTTCGGCGACCGTGCGCAGGTGCAGCGGGTCGAAGAGCGCCCCGGCCTCGATCACGGCGAGGGACGCCGCGTGGTACTTCGCGCCGGTGAAGAGGGGCAGCAGCTCGCGCTTCTGGGCGTCGCTGCCCTGGTCGACGATCGCGTTGGCGAAGAGGCTCGGCAGCACGGCTGCGACTGCGAGCGTCGCGTCGCCGTGGGCGAGCTCTTCGAGCACGAGCGCGTTGGTGATCGGCGAGCGCGCCTCGCCACCGCCGCCGAAGGCCTCGGGGATCTGGGTGCTCGTCAAGCCGAGCTCCCAGGCCTGGTCGAGGAACGTCTGCGGGATCTCCGAGGCTTCGTCGCACTCGCGTGCGATCGGGCGCAGCTGCTGCGCCGCGAAGTCGCGCATCGCGTCGCGCACGACCTCCTGCTCTTCCGTCAGTCCGAACGAGATCACGGGGTGTCTCCTTTGCGTCGGGTTCGGGTGGGGGACTCTTTCGTCGCCGCGGCCGCGGGCGCTTCGCCCTCGTCGGAGCCGACCGGTCGCGCGATCTGGTGGAAGTAGTGGTCCATGGCGGCCTCGCCGCCGTCCTTCGTGATGAGCCCGCGCTTCACGAGGTCGCGGGCATTCCCGAGGCCGAGCGCGACCGCGCACCAGACCTGGGCGTCGGCCGTGTAGCGGACGTCGGCCCGCTCGGCGAAGCCCGGGCGCACCGTGCAGTGGCCGTCCCGGATGCGGACGGTCCAGACGCCGCCGCCCTCGCCCGCGAGGCGGATCTCGAAGGTCACGTCGGCGCCCGCCGCGCGGTCCTCGCGCAGCAGGAACGGGAGCGCCTCTAGGATCGACTGCGCCGAGGTCGCGGTGAACTGCGAGGCGCGGACGTTCAGCGCCGCGAAGCCGTGGCGCGTGAACCAGCGCGCGACCGCGGCGACGATCGGCTCGAGGGTGCGCCCCCGATCCGTCACGGCGTAGCCCTCGGGCGCCGGCTCCACGAAACCGTTCGCCTGGAGCTCGCGAAGCCGGCTCGAGAGCACCCGCGGCGCGATGCCCGTCCGGTTGCGGAGCTCCTGGAAGCCCTTCGGCCCGAGCAGGAGATGCCCCACCAGGACGAGGCTCCAGCGGTCGCCGATCGCGTCGAGGGCCCGGGCCACGGGGTCATAGATCTTCTCCGGCCGGGGCACGCCGGGCCGTCCGTTCGCGGGCGCAGACGCGCCGGCGGCAGCCTTGCGGCGCGCGCGGGCGGGCGGGGAAGCGGGGGGCCGTCTCGCCATCTCGAGGAGTATCTAACGGATACTCGGCCCCGGAGCAACCGGGCATTCACCCGGGTGGCTTCAAGACCCCGACCGCCCGGCCCGGTCCTTCCTTTGCGCGCCCCTCAAGGCGCGGCGAGCGGGGGCGGTGCGGGCGCAGCCGCGCCGCCCCCACGCGGGAGCGTGCGCCGGAGAACCGCGAGACCGAGGGCCGCCGCGACTGCCGATGCCGCCATCACGCCGACCTTCGACGCCGCGGCCAGCCGCGGATCGTCGAAGGCGAGCATGGTGATGAAGAGCGCCATGGTGAAGCCGATTCCCGCAAGCAGACCGACGCCGGCGATCGCGCCGAAGCCGATGCCTTCCGGCAGGCGCGCCAGCCCGGCGCGCACCCCGAGCCAGCACGCGAGGGTGATGCCGAGCGGCTTCCCGACGAGGAGCCCGAGCGCGACGCCGCCGGCGACGCGGAGTGCGACGGGCTCGCGGAGGGCCTCGAGCTCGATCGTGACGCCGGCGTTCGCGAGCGCGAAGACCGGCATCACGAAGAACGCGGTCCACGGGTGCAGGCCCGCCATCAGCGTGTCGAGCGGCGAGAGCACATCGCGCCGGAGCGTCCCGAGCTGCGTGTAGACGCGCTTCCCCTCGCGCGCGATCCGCCCCTCCTGCGCGAGCGCGATCAGGTCCTCGGCGAAGCGGCGGCCTCGCGCAGCGAGGCTGTCGGGGCCCACGAGCCGCGTCGTCGGCGTGAGGAAGCCGAGCAGGACGCCCGCGACGGTCGCGTGCACCCCGCTCGCCAGCGTCGCGAGCCACACGAGCCCCCCGACGGCCCAGTACACCGCGAAGGTACGCACGCCGGCGCGGTTCAGCGCGTAGACGAGCGCGAGGCCCGCCGCGGCCGCCGCGAGGGCGGGGAACGAGATCGTCTCCGTGTACAGGAGCGCGATCACCGCGACGGCGCCGAGGTCGTCCACGATCGCGAGCGCGAGCAGGAAGACCTTGAGGCTCGGGGAGGCGCGCCGTCCGAGCAGCGCCAGGGCGGCCACCGCAAAGGCGATGTCCGTCGCCATCGGTACGCCCCAGCCTGATGCAGCAGGTCCGCCCGCGTGGAGCGCCGCATAGATCGACGCCGGGACGACCATGCCGCCGACCGCGCCGACGAGCGGCAGCATCGCGCGCTCGCGTGACGAGAGCTCGCCATGAACGAGCTCGTGCTTGATCTCCATGCCCACCAGGAAGAAGAAGAGCCCCATCAGGCCGTCGTTCACCCAGTGGCCGAGCGAGAGCGCCAGCTCGTGGTCGCCGAGGCCGAACCGCAGCTTCGTCTCCCAGAGCGCCGCGTACCGGTCGGCGAAGGTCGAGTTGGCGGCGGCCAGCGCGAAGCCGGTGGCCGCGAGGAGGAGGATCGTGCTCGCGGCCTCGATCGCGAGGAAGCGCTGCAGCGGAGCGACGAAGCGATCGGCGAGGGTCGGTGTCGGCGACGTGTCGTCCATCGACCGAGCGTAGGAGACGACCGCCCGTTCGTCCGGGGATAGAATCGCCGCGGAGCGCCACCCCGGCGTCCGATCGGAGCCCCGAAGCATGGCCATGGTCGAGCTCGCGAAGCCCTCCGCGCACGTGCGCATTCTCACGCTGAACCGTCCCGAGCGCATGAACGCGCTCTCCTTCGACACCGTGCTGCCGCTGCACCACGCCTTCGCCGAGGTCGCCGCCGACAACGACGCGCGCGCCGTGATCGTGACCGGCGCCGGCCGCGGCTTCTGCAGCGGCCTCGACCTCGAGGACGCAGGCGTCCCGCCCGGAATCGACGGCCTCCCGCTTTCGCGCATCGCGACGCGCGCGATGGAGACCTTCGCCGACCTCGTGCCGGCGATGCGCGAGATGAACGCGGTGGTGGTCGCCGCGGTGAACGGCCCCGCCTACGGCGGCGGGCTCTGCCTCGCGACCGGCGCCGACATCCGGATCGCGTCGGAGTCGGCGCGCTTCTGCGGCGCCGGCATCCGCAACGGCTTGACCGGCACCGAGCTCGGCGTGAGCTGGATCCTGCCGCGCCTGATCGGCGCCGCCCACGCCTTCGACCTGCTCCTCACCGGTCGCGAGATCGACGCACACGAGGCCGAGCGCATCGGCCTCGTCTCGCGCGTCGTTGCCGACGGCGAGCTCCTCGAGCGCGCGCTCGAGATCGCCGACGGCATCGCGGCACTGAGCGCCCACGGCGTCGCGATGACGAAGCGCGTGCTCTGGTCGAACCTCGAGGTCGCGAGCCTGCGGGCGGCGATGGATCTCGAGAGCCGCAACCAGCTCCTGGTGCGGCTCACCACGCAGAACCTCGACGAAGCGATCCGCGCACGAAGGGAGGGACGAAAGCCACACTACAAGGACTGAGCTGCGAGCGAGGCGTGCGCCCGACGGCGACCCGGGCGGCCTTCGAGCCCGCGTCCCGCGCGCGAACGACGCGTTTTTAATCTCCGTTCGCCCGTGAGCCCGCGCGATAATCAGTCCGCATCGGATCGCACAGCCGAGGCGATCGGCCGCGAAGGAACCCACCATGGCGCGTCAGGATCCTCTCCGGAATCAGCGCTTCCGCGTCGAGATCGACGGTCTGCAGGCTGCGGCCTTCAGCGAGGTGCTGATCGGCGCCACCACCACGGACATCATCGACTACCGCGAAGGCACCGACCCCCCCTACGTGCGGAAGCTGCCGGGGCTGCACAGGTTCGGGAACGTCACGCTCAAGCGCGGCATCACCACCTCGCTCGAGCTGTCCGACTGGCACAGGGAGATCCTCCAGGGCCAGACGGCGAACGCCCGCAGGCGGGTCGTCATCGTCGTCGCCGACGAATCGGGAGCCGACCAGGCGCGCTTCGTCGTCACCGACGCCTGGCCCGCGAAGTACGAGGTCGGTCCGCTGAACGCGCACGGCAACGAGGTGTTCATCGAGACGCTCGAGCTCGCCAACGAAGGCATCGAGCGCGTGACATGAGCGACGCGCGCGCGGACGCGCGCCTGCCCCTCGGCAACATGCACTTCCGCGTCGAGATCGAAGGCCTGCCGGAGAGCGGGGCGGTCGAGGTGATCTTTCCGGAGGCCCGGATCGCCGCCCCGCCGCGCAGGGCCGGCACGGTCACCTACGGCAGCCTGATCATCCGGCGCGGACTGACGCGTTCCGGCGACTGGTACGCCTGGTGGGACGATGCCCGGCGCAGCGCAGGCCAGACCCGGCGATCCGTTCGCGTGACGCTGCGCGACGCCGCGGGCGACGATGCCAAATCCTGGCTCTTTCCCAACTCCGCGCCCGTCGCGTATCAGCTCTCGCCGCTCAACGCGCTGGGCAACGAAGCCGTGTTCGAGACGCTCGAGCTGAGCATCGGCGATTTCGAGGGGGATCGCGGGCGATAGGCGGACACGGGCAAGTGGTGACCCAGGCAGGATCTGAACCTGCGACCGAGGCGTCTGAGCGGTGGTCGTCGCATCACGAGGTGAGCTTCCGCACCAGCTCCACCGGCGCGTCCGGGGAGGTCTCGTTGTAGAGGACGAGTGTGGTGCGGTCGGCGAAGGTGTTGCGGGAGCGCAGCTTCTCCGCCACCTGGTCCGGCGTGCCGCTCGCTGCGATCTCGTCGAAGAGCTCGTCGGAGACCAGGCCCATCATCTCGGCCCATTGGCCCTGCTTCGACATGCGGTGGAGCACCTCCTGGAGCCCCTCGTGGCCGTGGTGGTCGCGCTCCGTCTTCTGCGAGGCGAGCACCAGCGGAAAGAAGGGGTCGTGCGGGCCCTCGAAGCTCCAGACGGCGCCGTATCCCTCGGCCTCGCGCTGCGCGGCCTGCTCCGCCGCCTCCACGGCGTCGCCGGTCAGCAGCGCGGCGTCGATCTGCATGCCACCGCGTCCCTCCCGAATGACCTCGTGTCCGACCGACTCGCGCCCGGCGTGAGGGATGAGCTCGAGCGCCTGACGCCGAGGGACGCGAAGGCGGGCAACGCCGCACCGGGTAGGCTTGTAGGAAGCACGGCCGGCACCATCGGTGCTGGCCGTGCTCCTCGGTCAGGCCCGATTCAGCGCCGCCGCCGAGTCCCGAGCAGCGTGGCACCCATCGCGAGCAGCAGGGCGGTGGACGGCTCCGGAATGACGGTGCTTGCGTAGGTAAAGTCGTCGATCGTGAAGGCGGTGTCGAAGCCGATCGTCACTCCCCGGACGTCTGCCGTATCGCGTTGGATTCCGATGAACTGGCCGGCACTGCCGGTTACCACGAAGTCCCCGGTCGCGAGATTCGTGTTGTTGGAGTCTTTGAGGATCAGCTGAATGTTGCTGCCGCGCGTGATCCAGAAACCGACCTGGATGACATCGGCGGGGAAGATGACTTCCATGAAGCCATTGTTGAAAGCTTCGAAGGAACCATCACCCACCAACGGCCCGGCGACGTTGTCGGGTGACTTGACGTCCCCAGCGATGGCGCCATCCGGATCGAAGATTCCGATCGGTGTTCCCGGGTTTGCGACCGGATCGTTGAAGCTGGCGCCACCACTGTTGAAGAATGGAGACGTGAAGGCGACGAGGTTGCGTGAGCTGAATCGGTTCTCTGACGGAACGATCTGCCCGCCGTCGTAGGACGTGATCGTCAAAGCCAACAGGTCGTCGAAGTTCTCAACGGTCGCTCCCGTCTGGAACTGTGCGACCTCACTGGCGTTGCTTGTGATCAGGGTGAGCCCGGACGACTCGGTGGGCCGCATCGCCACGAGGCCGACCAGGACGAAGCCGCACACCCACAGCGTCAGAGATTCGCTTCGGCTCGGTGACATGATGATGGTCCCTCCGCTCGAGAAGCTGGTTTCTTCCATTCCTCGGCCCATCGGGGGCTTTGCTTCCACCTCGGATGTGGAACGTTGCGGGACACCCGTGTCAAAGAATTCTCGAGCGCAGACGGTTTGAGCGGGGGGTCCGCAGCCGAGAACCGGTGGGCGTGGGGTGCGGGGCCGGGCTGAGTCAGCAAGTGTCGGCGGGAATCGCGTAGGAGTGGTGACCCGGCAGGATTCGAACCTGCGACCGCCGGCTTCGAAGGGCGGGTCCGAGTCGCCGACCGAACCCGCCGTAACCCTTCTTCCCCCCAACCGATTCCGCGACGCGTGGCGGGCTGGCGGCGCCGCGGCCTTTGGTGGGGCGCCGAGCACGATTGCCGGGTGCGGAGGCGCGGGATTCCTGCCGGAGCTGCACAAGTTCGCGAACGTCACGTTGGAGCGCGGCATCATCAGCTCGCTCGAGCTCGTCCCGTGGCACCGCGAGATCCTCCAGGGCCAGATGGCGAACGCCCGCCGGACGGTCGTCATCGTCGTCGCCGACGAATCGGGGGCCGACCAGGCGCGGTGGGTCGTCCGCGAGGCCTGGCCGGCGAAGCTCGAAGTCGGCGCGCTGAACGCACGGGGCAACGAGGTGCTGATCGAGACCCTGGAGCTCGCCACCGAAGGCGTCGAGCGCGTGGCATGAGCGGCGCGCGAGCAGACGCGCGCCTGCCCCTCGGCAACATGCGCTTCCGCGTCGAGATCGACGGCGTGTCCGAGGGCGGGGCGGTCGAGGTCATCCTGCCGGAGGCGCGCATCGCCGGCCCAGCGCCGAAGGCCGGCGCCGCCCGGAGCGTTCAGCACGGCAGCCTGATCCTCCGACGCGGGCTGACGCGGTCTGCCGACTGGTACGCGTGGTGGGACCAGGCGCGGCGCAGCGCGACCCGGGCGAGACGCTCCGTCCGCGTGACCCTGCGCGACGCCACGGGCGAGGACGCGACGTCGTGGATCTTCCGCAACGCCGAGCCGCTCGCGTACCAGCTCTCGCCGCTCCACGCGCTCGGCAACGAGGCGGTGCTCGAGACGCCGGAGCTCGCCGTGGGCGGCTTCGGGGCGGATCGAAACCGACAGGCGGGGATTCGGAGAACCGCCCCACTCGACGGATCCGCGCGCTCGCATCCGCCGTGCGCCCTTCAGTTCGAGCCGATCACCCAGAACGAGACGGAGAGGCTGCCACCGGCCGCACCGCCCCCGTTCGCGGCGGCGAACGGCGTGGCGCGGATCTCGTGCGGCCCGCCGGAGAGCGGTACGGGGATGTAGTCCCCGGCTGGGGCGTCGCCGTCCAGCGCGTAGGGGGCCGCGTTCTCGGTCTGGAAGCCGGACACGTCGTCGAAGTCGAAGACCACGCTGCCGGGCGCAGCGCCCGGGACCACGGCCCGGACGCTCAGCTGCGGAGGCAGCCGCCCGAGGTTCAGGAGCTCGCCGTTGCGCAGCGGTCGCAGGTCGACGTTCGCGCCGGCGTCGACCAGGACGAAGCCGGTCACGAAGAATCCGGCCGACGTACGCTCGTAGGCGCCGAGATCGCAGACGCCGGCTCCCTGCGGACGCGGCACGCCGCGCTGATCCCGCGCCTCGCAGGCATTGACGGCGGGGGGCGGAAACTCGTAGCCGACGTCGAGCGCCGGGCTCCCGGGATCGAGCGCGTGCGTGTCCGTGGCGCCGCCGTTGTCGGCGAGGGGGAGGAGCAGCGGATCCACGTCGAGCAGGAACGTCTCGGTCGACCCGTCGAACTCGCAGCCCTCGCTGTCGCCGATCAGGTTGTAGCGGCTGTCGGAGGTGAGCGGTCCGACGCAATCGTTCGGCCCGCCGGCGCCATCGTTCCCGGCCACGATGCTGTTGCGCATCACGGTGGTCGCGCCGGCAGACGTCTGGATGCCGCCACCGCGGAACGAGTCCTCGAAGTTCCCCTGGCCGACGTTTCCCGTGACCGTCACGTTGTTCAGGAACGCGAAGCCCACCTGCGAGATGCCACCCACCCCGGCTTGCGGCGAGTCGACCGTGTTCCCGCTCACCGTCGTGTTCCGGAGGTTCAGCGTGCCGGTGTTGCGGATCCCGCCAGCCCGATTCGAGACGTTTCCGGCGATCGTGGAGTCGTGGACGAAGAGCTCGCTGCTGTTCCAGACGCCCCCACCGAAGGCGCCCTGGGCGCAGTTCTCGAGGATCGACGAGCGGCGCACGGTGGCGGTCGATCCGCCGCGCACGCGCAGACCGCCGCCGCCGGTGAACCCGAAGTTGTCCTGCAGCACGACGTCCTCGAGCACCAGGTTCGTGGCGGTCGCGTAGATGCCTCCGCCCTCCTGCACGTTGCCGCCGCCCCGCACGGTGAGCTCGCTGATGCGGACACCGCCGGGCGCGTCGATGAAGAAGACCCCATGGCCGCTCAGCGGGCTGCTGCAGCCTCCGCCCGCGTCGATCACGGTCATGCCGGGCCCGGCGCCGCGGATCGACACGCCGCTCGTGACCTCCAGCGCGCCTCCGCCCTCGGCGATCGGAAGCGTGAGCGAGTAGACGCCGGTCGGGACCTCGATCCGCTCGCGCAACACCGTCGCGTTCGACTCCATGATCGCGGCGCGGAGCGTGCAGAGCCCGATCCGCGGGCTCCCGGGGCGCACCGCGCGCGCACACCGGAAGTCGCCGGGATTCGCGTCCGGCGCGTCGAGGGTGCTGTCGACGGTGTAGGTGCAGGCGCCGAGCAGCGAAGCTGCGCCGACGAGCACGAAGAGCAGGAGCCGTTGTGCGCCGCGGCGCGTGGGCGGTCGGGAGGGGTCGTGCATGGTCGCTCCGGCTTCCCACCCCGGGGTGGATGCGACGACGGCGGCGAGCGACGCGGCGACGGGAGCGGATGGGACCACGCCAGTCTATGCCCGGAGTCGCCGCACGAGCAAGGCGTTTCGGCGGAGTGGTGACCCAGGCAGGATTTGAACCTGCGACCCCCAGCTTCGGAGGCTGGTGCTCTATCCAGGCTGAGCTACTGGGCCGATCCTCTCGGCGCGGTCGGCATTCTCGCCGTCGGCGGCGAGGAAGGCGGGTGGTGGGACGTGCAGGGATCGAACCTGCGACCTCCGCGGTGTGAACACGGCGCTCTCCCAGCTGAGCTAACGTCCCGCGAACCCTGACTTTGACGAATGCGCGGCACGGCGGCAACCCGTCGGCGCGCCCTGCCCGCCTCCGCGTCCAGCGACGTCTCCCGCCGGCCCCGCGCTACTCCCGACCCGACGACGGCAGCCCCGCCGCCGCGCCCACGAACGCCGCGAAGAGCGGGTGCGGCGCGAAGGGCCGCGACTCGAACTCCGGATGGAACTGGCAGCCCACGAACCACGGGTGGTCCGCGACCTCGATCACCTCGACCAGCCGGCCGTCCGGCGAGGTGCCCGACAGCACGAGGCCCGCGCGCGAGAGGCGGTCGCGGTAGTCGGGGTTGAACTCGTAGCGGTGACGGTGGCGCTCGCTGATCTCGCGCTTGCCGTAGGCGGCGTAGGCCTTGGTGCCCGGCTGGAGCACGCAGGGGTAGGCGCCGAGGCGCATGGTCGCGCCCTTCTCCGTGAGGCCGCGCTGCTCCGGCAGGAGGTCGATCACGGGATGCGGCGTCTTCTCGTCCACCTCCGTCGAGTTGGCCCGGTCGAGGCCCGCGACGTGGCGCGCGAACTCGATCACCGCCATCTGCATGCCGTAGCAGATGCCGAAGTACGGGATGCGCCGCTCGCGGGCGAAGCGCACCGCGAGGATCTTGCCCTCGACGCCGCGCTCGCCGAAGCCGTGCGGCACCAGGATGCCGTTCGCCGACGAGAGCACGCTCGGGTCGGTGAGCTTCTCGGAGTCGTAGTAGACGATCTTCACCTTCGCGCGGTGCGCGATGCCCGCGTGGTGCAGCGCTTCGTTCAGGCTCTTGTAGGACTCCGTCAGGTCGACGTACTTGCCGACCATGGCGATCTCGAGCTCGCGCTCCGGATGCTGGATGCGCTCGAGCAGGTCCTCCCAGGGCTGCAGGTTCGGCCGGCCGGTCCAGATGTTCAGGATCTGGCAGACCTTCTCGTCGAGCCCCTCGTGGTGGAGGATCAGCGGCACCTCGTAGATCGACTCCACGTCCTTCGCCGTGATCACGGCGTCGCGGTCCACGTTGCAGAAGAGGGAGATCTTCTCCTTCATCGCCTGCGGCAGGAAGCGGTCGGTGCGGCACACGATCACGTCGGGCGCGATGCCGACGGTGCGGAGCTCCTTCACGGAGTGCTGCACGGGCTTGCTCTTGAGCTCGCCGGCGGTGGCGATGTACGGCACCAGCGCGATGTGCACGTAGCAGGTGTTCTCGCGCCCCGCGTCGGCCCGGAACTGGCGGATCGCCTCCAGGAACGGCAGCGACTCGATGTCGCCGACCGTGCCGCCGACCTCCACCAGCAGCACGTCGATGCCCTTCGCCGCGTCGCGGATCCGCGACTTGATCTCGTCGGTGACGTGCGGGATCACCTGCACGGTGCCGCCCAGATAGTCGCCCCGCCGCTCCTTGGTGATGACGGCGTCGTAGATCTTGCCCGCGGTCACGTTGTTGAGCTTCGACATCCGCGCGCGCGTGAAGCGCTCGTAGTGGCCGAGGTCGAGATCGGTCTCGGCGCCGTCGTCGGTGACGTAGACCTCGCCGTGCTGGAACGGGTTCATCGTGCCCGGGTCGATGTTCAGGTACGGATCGAGCTTCAGGAACGAGACGCGGAGGCCGCGCGCCTCGAGCAGCGCGCCGAGGCTCGCCGAGGCGAGCCCCTTGCCGAGAGACGAGAGCACGCCTCCGGTCACGAAGATGAACTTGGTGGACCTTGCGCTCGTGCTGCTTGCGCTCATGCTGCCTCCGGGTTCATCGCACGCGCGGCGGCCCGCCGGCCGTCGCGTCTGCGATGCGAATGCCGTGGATCGGGACGAACGGCTCGGGCAGCGCGTCTGCCGGGAAGAAGCCGATCGCGAGGGTCTCCTCGGGCGTCGTCGCCGTGCCGCTCGCGAGGGCGAGCGCCTCGAAGCAGAGGTTCACGGCATGCACGCGGCGCCCGTCGGCGTACTCGATCACCTGGATCGCGGGGTCGGAGTAGACGCCGACGAGCCGCCCCACGGAGACCGCGTATCCGGTCTCCTCGAGCACCTCGCGGCGCGCCGCATCGACCACGGACTCGCCGGGCTCGACGTACCCGCCGGGCAGGCCCCAGAGGCCGTTGTCGCTGCGCTGCATCAGGAGGAGATCGGCGGCGTCGGGAGAACGGCGTACCACCGCCGATACGGAGAGACGGATTTCCTGGGGATCGCTCGCGTGGTATCGCGTCGTCCCTTGCATCAGGCTGCGCGCGTCCAACGCGCTGCGCGCGTGGACCTCGCCGTTCGGATCCGTCGATGCATGCTCTCTCAGGGGCGGTTTGGGGGTACTTACCACGCGCTCCGACGAGCTGTCAAACGCTGGGCCCGAAAGCGGAACGGGAGGCACTGGGCCTCCCGTTCGAGCATCGTGCCAACCAGCGCGACGTTGCCGCGCTGCTTCGCAGCACGGCGACCGGGCACCTCGGGGCGCTTCGCGCCCCTGCGGTACGTCGCGTGGCTTAGCGCTTCGAGAACTGGTACCGCGCGCGAGCGCCGCGCTGGCCGTACTTCTTGCGCTCCTTCACGCGCGAGTCGCGGGTGAGGAAGCCGCCGCGCTTGAGCGACGGGCGCGTCGTGGTGTCGAACTTCTCGATCGCGCGCGAGATGCCGTGGCGCAGCGCCCCGGCCTGCCCGGCCGGCCCGCCGCCGTCGACGTTCGCCACGATGTCGAAGCGCGTGACGGAGTTCACGGTCTCGAGGGGCTGGCGGATCAGGAGCCGCAGGGTCTCGCGGGTGAAGTACTCGTCCATCGGCTTGCCGTTGACCTGGATCTGGCCGGTGCCGAGGCGCATCCGCACGCGCGCGATCGCGGTCTTGCGGCGGCCGGTGGACACGACGAGAGAAGAGGCTTCAGCCAACGCGGAGCTCCTCGGGCTTCTGGGCCTGATGGGGATGGTTCGGGCCGCCGTATACCTTGAGCTTGGCGAACATGCGGCGGCCGAGTGCGTTCTTCGGGAGCATGAGCCGCACCGCATGCTCGAGCACGCGCTCCGGGTACGGCCCGTCGAGCAGCTTCGCGGCGGTGACGGACTTCACGTGGCCCGTGTAGCCGGTGTGGCGGTGATAGACCTTCTGCTCCCGCTTGCGGCCCGTGAGCTTCACCTTGTCGGCGTTCACGATCACGACGAAGTCGCCGGTGTCGACGTGAGGCGTGAACTCGGCGTGGTGCTTGCCGCGCAGAACGGTCGCGACCCGGGTCGCGAGGCGGCCGAGCACCTGCTCCGAGGCGTCGACGACGAACCACTTCGGCGTGTACTCGCCGGTCTTCAGGCTGCGGGTCGCGGCGTGCGCGCTCGATCCCATGTCTTCTGCTTCCTTCCTCGGTCCACGTGCATGCGCTCGATCGCCCGCGGCCGGACCCCGCCGGCCCGCGACGCTGGCCCGGGCTCCGAGACGGAGCGGGCGCGCGCGGGGCGAAACGGGCCGGATGGCGTGCGCGAGAGCGGTGGGCCCCGCGACGAGCGGGCTCGAGGCGGGGGCCAGGACGGCCGGTTGATACCCCAGGGCCCCCGGCGGCGTCAACCCGTTTGGCCCATCAAGCGCCCGTCGGAGCGAGCCTTTCCGGCCGCGGGCCGGACCCGGGCGGAGCCTCGCCCGCGTCCGGGGGCGACGCGAGGCGCTCGGGCGGGTAGTCCACCCGGACCAGCGTGAGGCCCGCGGCGGGCGCGGCTGGCCCGGCGGCGGGCCGGCTCCGCGCCGCGAGGACGTCGGGCATCGAGCCCGGCGCGCGCCGGCCGCGGCCGACCTCGAGGAGCGTCCCGGCGAGGGTGCGGACCATCTGCCGCAGGAAGCCGTCCCCTTCGACCTCGATCCGGAGCTCACCGCCCGCCTCCCCCAGCACCTCGACCCGCCCGAGGGTCCGGACCGTCGAGCGCTCCCGGCCGCGGGCCCGGGCTTCGGCGTGCCAGTCCGCCGCATGGGTCTGGAACGAGGCGAAGTCGTGGCTACCGACCAGGAGCGCGCCGGCCTCGCGCATCGCGGCCAGGTCGAGGGGCCCCGGCTGGTGGTGGAAGCGCCGGGCCCGAAGCGGCGAGCGCGAGCGGCCATTCCAGACCGCATAGCGGTAGAGCTTCGAGCGGGCGTCATGCTGCGCGTGGAAGGCGTCGGGCGCCAGGGCGAGCGCGGGAACCGCGACGTCTTCGGGGAGGTTCGCTTCGAGGGCGCGGCGCAGTGTCCCGGGGTCGAGCCGCGTCTCGAGGCGAGCGCTC
>Ga0209706_10000339_pt1 | contig 26850 bp, 17 predicted proteins | sample PPLLaktember2015_6_FD_187263 | JGI IMG/M metagenome (GOLD analysis project Ga0209706, IMG submission 187263) | Freshwater sediment microbial communities from Prairie Pothole Lake near Jamestown, North Dakota, USA - PPLs Lake P8 Core (1) Depth... | ecosystem: Environmental > Aquatic > Freshwater...
TGGTAGAGCTGGGCCAGGCCGTAGAGGTCGGCCCGGTCGACGATGAGCGTGTTGACGAGAGGGATGTCGATCCCGTTCTCGATGATGGTCGTCGAGACGAGAACGTCGTGCTTGCGCTCGACGAAGTCGATCATCCGCTTTTCCAGGGCCGGGCCGGCCATCTGGCCGTGGACGGCGACGACACGGGCCGAGGGCACGAGCTTGGTGACGAGCTCGGCGACCTTGTCGATGTCCTCGATGCGGTTGTGGATGTAGTAGACCTGCCCGCCCCGGCCGAGCTCCTGGCGGACGGCCGCGGCGATGAGCTTGGCGTTGAAGGTGGTGACGACCGTGTGGACGGCCAGGCGGTCGCGCGGCGGCGTCTCGATGAGCGAGATGTCGCGCAGGCCCGTCAGCGACATGTTGAGGGTCCGCGGGATGGGCGTCGCCGTCAGGGTCAGGACGTCGATCGTGGCCTTGAGCTGCTTGATCTTCTCCTTGTGGCCGACCCCGAAGCGCTGCTCCTCGTCGATGACGAGCAGGCCCAGGTCCTTGAAGGCGACGTCCTTCGACAGGATCCGGTGGGTGCCGATGAGGATGTCGACCAGGCCCTTGCGGCAGTCCTCGACGACGGCCTTCTGCTCGCGCGCGGTCTGGAGGCGGGTCAGGGCCTCGATGCGGACCGGGAAGAGGACCATCCGGTCGCGGAAGGTCTTGAGGTGCTGGCTGGCCAGGACGGTCGTCGGGCAGAGGACCGCGACCTGCTTGCCGTCCATGACCGTTTTGAAGGCGGCCCGCATGGCCACCTCGGTCTTGCCGTAGCCGACGTCGCCGCAGAGCAGGCGGTCCATCGAGGCCTCGCGCTCCATGTCGTCGCGGATCTCGCGGATCGAGCGGAGCTGGTCCTCGGTCTCCTCGTACTCGAAGGTCTTGCCGAACTCCTCGTCCCACAACCCGCCCGAGGAGAAGGCGTGGCCCTTGATGGCCCGGCGCCTGGCGTAGAGCTCGACCAGCTCCTTGGCCACGGCCTCGACGGCTTTCTTGGCCCGGGTCCGGGTCTTCTCCCAGGTGTTGGTGCCGAGCTTGTCGAGCGGGGGCAGCTCCGGCCCGGCCTTGGAGAACTTCTGGACGAGGTTGAGGTCCTCGACGGGCACGAGCAGCTTGTCGCCGTCGCGGTAGTGGAGCTCGATGAACTCGCGGCCCCGGCCCTCGACCTCGACCCGTCGGAGGCCGCGGAAGACGCCGATGCCGTAATCGGTGTGGACGACGTAGTCGCCCGCCTGGAGGTCCTGGAACTGGGAGAAGAAGGGGCGGCGCGAGGCCCGGCTGACGATGACCTTCTCCTCGGTGAAGATGTCCTTCTCGGAGAAGAAATGGAGCTTCTCCTTCGGATAGCTGAAGCCGCCGGGGAGCGCCCCGATGAGGAGGGAGACCTCGTTGCGGGGGGGGACGGCGAACGGCGAATCGGACTCGAGGACCGGGATATCGCTCTCGCGGAGGAGCGTCGCCAGGCGCTGGCGCGTTCCCGCGTTCAGGAGATAGATCGAGCAGAGGTCGCTCTCGGCCTGGAGCCGCTCCAGATACTGGAGGAAGAAGGGGATCTTGTTGTCGAAGCGGGGCACGGGCTGGAAGGAGAAGGCGAAGATCTTCCTGCGGACCGGATGGCCGAGGTCCTCGAGGCGGACGGCCTCCTTGCGGACGCGCTCGCGGAGACGGGGCGGGAAGATCGCGTCCGGGTCGAGGGCGAAGACGCGGTCGGCGGCGAGGTCGGCGAACTGGTCGCGGAGCTCCCGGAGGTGGTCGTCCCATTCGCAGTCGACGGCCTCGGGGTTGTCGACGATGAAGACCGGGTCGGGGAGATAATCGGTGACCGGGACGAAGCGGCCGGGGGCGAGAAGGGCCAGGGCCGAGAAGCTCGGGCCGAAGTCGCCGCGGTCGATGGCGGCGATCTTGGCGTCGAGGTCGCGGCTGACGCCTTTCGAGCGCTTGCGGGCGGAGGCCCGCCAGAGGTCGAGGAACTCGGGTGTCGCCGGGAACTCGCGCAGGCCGGGGACCGTGAGCCGGTCGATCCGCCTCAGGGAGCGCTGGTTCGAGATGTCGAACTCGCGGAGGGAGGCGACGCGCGAGCCGTCGAACTCGATACGGAAGGGATTGGCTTCCCAGGGCGAGAAGACGTCGACGATGCCGCCGCGCCAGGCGTACTCGCCGGGCGAGGCGATGAGGTCCTCGCGGGCGTAGCCGAAGAGGGCCAGCGTCTCGAGGAGGCCGTCGTGATCGACCTCGCCGCCGACCTCGAGGGAGACGAACAGTCGCCCCATGTCGGCGGGGGCCGGCACGGGCTTGAGCAGGCCGCCGAGGGAGGTGACGATGATCGCGGGCGGGGTCGCCAGGAGCCGGCGGAAGAGCTTCATCCGCGAGGACACCGCGTCGAGGGCCGGCGGGACCTCGAAATACGGGTTGTCGGAGAGCGGGGCGAGCGTCGCCAGGCCGGCGCCGGGGGCCAGGCGCGGCAGGAAGAAGCGGCAGTCCTGTTCGGCCTGGGCGAGCGGGGCGGATTCGGGCCGGACGAAGACGAGCGGCCGGCCGGCCGTCTTGGCCAGGCAGGCGAGAAGATAGGCCTTGGCCGGCTCGATGACGCCGTGGACAGAGAGCGGCCGGTCGGGCGAGGCGATGGCCCGCGAGAGCTCGCCGAATTCGGGCGTCCGAAGAAGGAAATCCAGGCTCACCGGGTTATTCTACTTTCAGGGGGGAGATCCGGTCAAACCTGATCGCGGGGGACATGTACCCCGTACGTGTCCCCGTTGCGCGATTTCCCGTTGCCGGCATTGTGGTTTCCGAAGAGACACCCGGTGGGATTATAATATCGGAATGAAAAGAACGATCTTGTTCCTCCTGAGCTTGTCGCTTCTCGTCTCTGTTTCGCCCGTCCTTCCGGCCCAGGATCCCGATCCCGCACCGGCCGAGGACTCCCTGACCGTCAAGGCCCGGGCCTTCCTCGCCGCGCTCGAGAAGGGCGAGTTCGACCTCGCCGCCCGCGACTTCGATGCCACGATGAGGAAGGTCTCCGGCCCGGACAAGCTCGAGGTGCTCTGGAGAAAGCAGCTGCCGGCCCAGCTCGGCGCGTTCAAGAAACAGTCGACCGCGCGCCGGGAGCAGTTCCAGGATTACGAGATCGTCCTCGTCACCTGCGAATTCGAGAAGGCCGTGATCGACGCCCGGATCGTCTTCGACAAGGCTGGGCAGCTGGCCGGGTTCGCCCTCGTGCCCACCGCGCCCCCCGCCGCCTACGCCCCGCCCGCCTACGCCGATCCGGCCAGGTTCGAGGAGAGCGAAGTCACCGTGGGCTCGGGCGAGTGGGCCCTGCCGGGAACGCTGACGATGCCCAAGGGCGACGGGCCGTTCCCCGCCGTCCTGCTCGTCCACGGTTCGGGACCGAGCAACCGCGACGAGGAGCTGGGACCCAACAAGCCGTTCAAGGACCTGGCCTGGGGCTTGGCCTCGCGGGGCATCGCGGTCCTCCGCTACGACAAGCGGAGCAAGGTTTACCAGTCCAAGATCCTGGCCGACCCGAAGCTCGAAGCGGCGATGACGGTCCGGGACGAGACGATCGACGACGCGCTCGCCGCGGCAGAGCTTCTCCGGAAGACGCCGAAGATCGACGGCCGGAGGGTGTTCATCCTGGGGCACAGCCTGGGCGGGTTCCTGATGCCTCGGATCGCCCTCGCCGCCGAGCCGCTGCGGATCGCCGGCTTCATCAGCCTGGCCGGACTGACCCGGCCGCTCGAGGACACCATCCTCCGCCAGATGACCTTCATCTCCAGCCTGTCCGGGCCCTCCCTGTCCGAAGACGACAAGAAAAAGCTCGAGGACGTCAAGGCCGATGTCGCCAAGATCAAGGCCCTGGACGACGCCGACCGGGGCACGACGGGCAAGCTTCTGGGGGCCATGCCCGCCTACTGGCTCGACCTCCGCGGCTACGATCCGGCGGCGACGGCGAGGTCGGTCCGAAAGCCCATGCTCATCCTCCAGGGCGGCCGCGACTATCAGGTCCAGGTCGCCGACTTCGACAACTGGAAGGCCGCTCTGGGCTCGCGCGAGGACGTCGAGTTCCGCCTCTACCCGAAGCTCAACCATTTCTTCTTCGAGGGCCAAGGGCTCATCACGCCGCTCGAGTACATCCAGAAGCACGGCAGCGTCGCGCCCTACGTCATCGACGACATCGCGGGCTGGATCGCCAAGCACTGATCCTCGTGGATAGAGGGGGACATGTACCTCAGGTACGTGTCTCCTGCTCGCATGTCCCCTGCTCAGGCGTGCTCGATGGCGGTGAACCCCAAGATCTCGGAGCCCACGATGGCGTTCGGCATAGGGAACGTCTTATAATGAGGAGCGGCCCCGGAAGGGGCCGGTTCCTGAGGTTTTATAAGGGGAAGTTAAAATGAAAAAGCCAGGGCACGGGATCCGCCTTGTTTCATGCGTGGTCGTCGTCCTCACCGCTGCGGCCGCGCTCGCCTTTGCGGCGCCCGACGACCACATCATTGTGCAGCAGACCCGGACCTATATGGGCAACACCATGCCGCCCATGACCCAGGAGATGTGGGTCGGCGACCGGGCCGTCTGGATGTCCTCGGGCCGCGCGACGGTCCTTCTCCGCTTCGACCTCGGGAAACGCTTCTACCTCAACCCGTCCCAGAAGCGCTATTACGAAGAGCCTCTGGCCGAAACGGCGGCGGCGGGGCAAACCGCTTCCGAAAGGATCCAGGAGGCCGGCTGGAGCTACGTTCCGGAATATGATTGGACGCTGCGCGACACGGGCGAGGAGAAGGTCATCGACGGCAGGACGTGCCGCCGCCTCGTCCTCGACGGCGACGCGGATTACGCCGAGGAGATCCGCGAATATTGGATCTCCCGCGACGTGCCCGTCGACATGGACCGCTATTACCGTCTTCTCACCAAACGGGAGTTGCGCGGCCAGCTGCTCGCGCTTTATGAAACGACCCCGCTTCTTCGTCAAGGCTTCATCGTCGAGAGCCGGACGACGACCGAGAACCCCATCGCCCCGACGATGGTATGGACGGGCCAGGCGACGAAGCTCGAGAAGGCCGATCCGCCGGCGGGCATCTACGAGGTCCCGGCGGACTTCCAGAAGGCCGATTCGCTCCGCGACGCGCTCCGACCGCCGGCGCCGCCGGGAACCAAGCCCGCACCTCCGGCTCCCGTCCCTCCTGCCAAGCCCTCCGCGCCGGCGGCTCCCCAGACCGCGCCGCCGCCTCCGCCCCCGGCGCCGGCCGCCTCGGTCCGGCCGGCCGTCCCCGCCTCAGCGCTCTCGCAGGTCATGAGGATCGAGCTCAGGCGGCTAGAGGAAACCTGGCGGATCCTCGACCGGTTCGCCGAAAAGATCTGGCCGGGTTGGACGGGTTTCCGCGATATCCCGTTCCTCTTCGAATATCCGAATGGCGTGCGGATGCTCGTCGGGCATCCCAGCCCGACCGACGAATTCGCGCCCGTCGCGGACGTCGATGTCCAAGGGAAAAAGGTCTATCTGGACCGCTCCAAAGAGAATGCCATCGTCCTCGAGCCTCCCTTCCTTGGCGGCGGCGGGATCATCCCCTACGGCAAGGGGACGCCCATCCGGATCGTCAGTCTCAAGATGAGAGAAGCCGCCGCCATGGAGGACGTCCTCGGCGCCGAGGGCCGGGCCGACAAGCGGCCGCCCAAGCTGCGGACCGCTTCCGAGAACCAGATCCTCATCAACATCCACGAGCTCTTCCACCTCTTCCAGAACGCCCAGACAAGCATGCGCTTCGGGAACCTCCAGCTCAACCCCGACCTCGACTTCGCCATCTATGGCGAGATCGAGGGCCTGGCGCTGGAAAAGGCGTTCCTCGAGCCGGACGAGGCCGCGGCGCGCGACTTCCTGGTGGATTTCCTGGCCGCCCGCGGTCTCAAGCGGAAGGGCATGAGCGAGACGGAGCGGAGCCAGGAGTCCGAGAACGAGGTCTGGGAAGGCACGGCCGTTTACTCGGAGGCGATGGTCCTTCGGCTCATGCAGCAAGCGGCCTATGCGCCGGCGCTGAGCCCGACGGACGACCCGTCCTATTTCGGGTTCAAGGACGCCCCGGTCTTCCTCGAGGAGAGGACCGAGGCGCTCCGGGAAGCCCGCGCGCAGACCCTGAACGCCGGGGGCCGGCTCTATCGGGTCGGATGTTTCGAAGCGCTCCTCCTCAGCCGGTTCTTCCCCGGCTGGCAGGAGGGTTTCCTGAAGGACGGACGTTTCCTGGATCAGACGATCGCCGACCGGCTCGGCGTCTCGCCCGAAGCGACAGAGGCCCGGGGGAAGGAGCTCGCGGCGCGTTACCCGATCGACGAGATCACCCGCCGCCACAAGCCGGTCATCGAAGGCCGCGACTCGGCGCTGAAGGCCGTCCGGGAGACGAAGGGCCGCGTTTATGTCGTCAACGCCAAGCCGCTCCAGGAATATGTCATCCCCGCAGGCCGGGGTCAGAGCTACGAGGTCGGGCTGATAAGGATCTATCCCCGCGGCATCGAGAAGGTCGAGGTCCGCGACGTCCTCTTCACCGGGGCGGAAACCCTGATGGTCGGCGACCAGCTTTATTACCTCAAGTGGGTGGACCCGGCCGGCGACCCGAAGGTCAAAGGCTATACGCTGACCTCCAGCCGGCAGGAAGGCGACGACGTCTACTATGACGCCGAGTTCAAGACCGCCGGCTTCACGCTCAAGGCGCCAAAGATCCGGGTCAAGGAGACGCCGTCGCGCGTCAAGGTGACCATCCTGGCCAAGGTCAAGTAGCCCACGCGGCGGGGACAGTCCCTCAGTCGCCGACGATCTCGTTGAGACCTTCGACGGCCCGGGCGAGCTCCTCGGCCGACAGCACGGCGGCTAACTTGCCGATCCTGTCGACAGACAGGGTCCGGACCTGGCCGATCTTGATCCAGGACTTTTTCGGCAGCCCCTTCGCGGCGATCTCGAGGGTCAGCGGGAATCCGGCTTGTTGAGGACGGCTCGTCAAGGCCATGGCGATGACGGTCCCCGACCGCTCGTTGAAAACTCCGTGGCTCAGGACCAGGACGGGGCGGCGGCCGGCCTGTTCATGGCCCCGGCCGGAGCTAAGGTCGGCCCAGCGGATCTCCCCTCTCAGTATTCGGGCCATCCGCCGACCTCGTCGGACAATCCTTCTTCGGCCAGCTCCTTCTCGGCGGCGGGATCCAGCTTGGCGCATTCGAGGGCGAGGCGGGTCTTGCCGAGCCGTTCGAGCTTGTCTGAGACGGCCGCCTCGATCGCCTGGCTCCGGTTGATGAACTCGCCCCGCCGGACGAGGTCATCCAGGCGCGCCAGGACCTTGTCGTCGATGGAGATCGCGATCTTGGCTTTGGGCAAATCGGGCCTCCAGGTATTACGATAGGTAATACCTGGGGCTTTGTCAAGAGGAGACGATTCGTGGCTCACATCCAACAAAGACGTGCCGGGCGGCGGTTTTTTCTCAGGCGTGCTCGATGGCGGTGAACTCCGAGATCTCGGAGCTCGTCGTGACCAGGTCGCGGACCGAGAGCTTGTGGACGCTGTCGTTGCCGGTGAGCCGGGCGAAGTCCTTGAGCTCCTCGGTCGAGACGCGCAGGAAATGGGCTAGCCCGCGGGCGGCCTCGTCGACGTCGAGCCGGGCCCGCAGCCCGGGGTCCTGGGTGGCGATGCCGACCGGGCAGCGGCCGGTGTCGCAGATGCGGTACTGCTGGCAGCCGATGGCCATGAGGGCCGCGGTGCCGATGGCCACGGCGCCGGCGCCGAGGGCCAGGGCCTTGGCGAAGTCCGGCGAGACGCGCAGGCCGCCGGTCACGATGAGCGTCACGTCCTTGATGCCCCGCCCCTCGAGATAGCGGCGGGCCCGGTCGAGGGCGTAGATCGTCGGGACGGAGGTCGCGTCCTTGATGAGCTTGAGCGCGGCCCCGGTCGCCCCGGCCCGGCCGTCGATGGTGATGAAATCGGGCCCGGCGGAGAGGGCGAACTCGAGGTCGGCCTCGACGTGGCCGGCGGCGAACTTGATCCCGATGGGCCGCCCCTTGGACAGCCGCCGCAGCTCGTCGACCTTGCGCCGGAGGTCCTCGCGAGTCGAGATGTCCGGGAAGCGCGAAGGGCTGACGATGTCCGCGCCTTCGGGGATGCCGCGGAGGGCCGCGATCTCCGCGGTGACCTTGCCCCCGGGGAGATGGCCCCCCATGCCGGGCTTGGCCGACTGGCCGAACTTGATCTCGATGGCATCGACGCGCTCGAGGTTCTCCGGCGTGGCGGAGTAGCGGTTGGGCACGTATTCGAAGATGTACTTGTGGGCCAGCGCCAGGGCCTCGGGCAGGATGCCGCCTTCGCCCGACGACATGGCCGTGCCCGCGGCGCCGCTGCCCAGGGCCAGGGCCGAATGGGCCTCCTTCGACAGGGCGCCGAACGACATGTGGCTGACGATGATCGGGGTGCCGATGACCAGGGGCCTTTCCGCCCGGGGCCCGATGACGGTCATCGTGTCGACCGGTTCGTCGCGGTCGAGCGGCCGGCGCGCCAGCTGCGCGCCCCTGATCAGGATGTCGTCCCAGGACACGACGGGCAGGAGCGTGCGCATGGGCTCGATGACGGACTCCCCCGTCAGGGCCATGCGGTGGATGTCGGCCATGCGCGTCTCGAGCTCGTCGGAGGGCCGGCGGAAGTCGTCGATGTTCTGCCGTTCGCGGACTGGCCCGGCCGCCGGGGGAGCGGGAGCGGGCGGCTCCGGGGCGTCTTCGAGGAGCTCGAACTCGGCCTTGCCCGCGCCACAGACGGGACAGGTCCAATCCATGGGGAGATCGTCGAAGAAGACCCCTTCGACCTTCTCGTCGTAGATGAACTGGCAGATGCGGCAGCGGTACTTGGCCATGGACTTCCCCCAGGCCCCGCTATCCTAACACCTGCGGCCAAACGGGGTCAAACCTACACGATTAAAGCTTGATCGGCCACCCGCCTCCTTCAGGCCTTAACTTGAATCGTGTAGGTTTGACCCCGTCTTCTCTCTTAGAGGCGCCACCAGTAGGAGAACTTGACGAAGACGTTGTAGGGGTTCTGGGCGGGGGTCCCCTCGGGGTGGGGGAAGTACCTCTTGTCGAACCCGATGAAGAAGACGGTGCCCGGGCGGAGGACCCAGCTCGCGAGCAGGCTCCCGAAAGCTTCGTCTACGAAGAAGTTGTAGTCGACGATGGCCCGGAACGACAGGGTCTTGGTGAACTGATAGGTCACCTTTTCGCGGACGACGTTGTAGTCCCAGAGCCGCTCCCCGCCGGCCGTCCGCCAGAACGTCTGCTTGCTGAAGTCGGTCCCGAGCTGGAGGCGCTTGCTGGGCTTGAAGGTCGCCGAGATCCCGTAGGTGTTGCTGTAGCCGAGGAAGGCGTCGTCGGGATCGTAGTTGATGCTGTCGCCCGTCTCGAAGAACAGGAAGAGGGGCATCCAGCTAATGAAGGTGATCTGGGATTCGATCGAGAGCTCCTGCTTCCGGAAATCGGCGCCGGCGTAGCGCTCGAGCCCGGCCTCGTACTCGACGAAGATCTGGTTGAACTCGGTCAGGCGGAACTGGATCTGTGGCCGGATCCAGGTGTTCTGGGTCGTGCTGTCGGCGTACCCGTCGGTTTGCCCGGCCTGGAACCGGAACTGGACCTGGTTGAGGTATTTCTTATCGGCAAAGAGGCGGTAGGAGGCGAAACCGCCGACCGTGCTGTAGTCCGTCCGGTTGACAAACCCCAGGGAGGCCTGGAATTCGGGGTGGATGGCCTTGTAATAGCCGCCGAGGGTCCAGTGTTTTGTCGTGTAATAGAGCTCGCCATAGAGGCCCGGAGCCAACGAGGTCCGTTCCCGCTCCGTGCTCGACTTGGAGGCCAGGGCCTGGAAGTTGAAGAAGACCCGGTCCTTGAACCGGAGCTGGCCGTCGAAGCCGCCGAGCCGGTTCCAGCTGCCGCCGCCGAGCTCCTTGTCGGTCATGGTGAAGCCGATGTAGGAGCCCGACCCGACGTCGGCTTTGGTCCGGAAGACGTTGGAGAAGGCCTTCGTCCCGGTCGCGCCGGCGCTGCCGCCGTTCGAGATCTCCCACAGGCTCTCGGTCGGGTGCATGTCATAAGCCGAGAGGAGGCCGTAGGCGAACCGGCCGCTCTTGCCGGAGGCCTTGGCGCCGAAGATCGGATCGCTGATCTGGCGCGTGTACACCGTCTCGATCTCGGGCGAGTTGAAGATCTCCATGCCTTCGAGGAAGAAGGGCCTCTTCTCGTTGTAGCGCAGGGCGTAGCGGAGGTTGTAGTCGATCTGGGGCTCGTCGGCCTCGATCTGGCTGAAGTCCGGGTTGGCGGTCAGGTCGAGGGTCATGTTCGAGCTCAGGCCGAGCTTGAAATTGGCCCCCGGCTCGAAGGAGAACCTCCTCCCCTCGACCGCCTCCCCGCCCCTCGTGAGCGAGGTCACGAAAGGCATGACCTCGACATTGCGGCTCCGCTCCACGGCCCCGCGGATGACAAAAGGCTGGCCCTGGGACAGGAGCCCGGGGATCTCGCGCGAGAACGTCGGGTGCATGATGATCTCGCCGGTCCGGGGCAGGTTGCGGCCCAGGACGATGTTCCAGGTCTTGACGTCGTCGTTGGGGAAGCGCAGGCTCTTGAAGGGGATGGCCGCCTCGACCGTGTAGCCCTCGGCGTCGACCTTGCCCTCGGAAGAGAAGACGGTGTCCCAGCTGTCATCCATGTTGTCGTTGCCGCCCTCCTCGACCCTGATCATGTCCATCTGGACCCCCGCGGGATTGAGGAGGAAGGAGAAGGCCCGGCGCTTCTCGTTGAAGGTGTCGATGAAGATGAAGACCCAATCGTCCTCCAGGCAGCCGTCGCGCTTGGTGATCGAACAACGGACCTTGGAGATCTGGGAATCGGAGGCCCGGAAGGCGATATAGAGGTTCTTCTCGTCGTGCCCGAGGTAGGCCACGGTCTTCTCCGTCGGGACGCCGTTCTCTTTGGGGGAGAGCTGGACGAACGCGTCGATCTTGAGGGCCTCGGTCTCCCAGACGGGATTGTCAAGGATGCCGTCGATCTTGGGCGGGTCGGTCAGGCGCGGGATCTCGAAAGGCACCTTGGCGGGGGCCGCCGTTTGGCCCAAGGCCGCGGCGGCCGCGGCCAAGCAAGCGAACGCCATTCCCAGGAATCGTATCTTCTTCATATCCTTATCCTTAGGTCAGGATGGCCCCTGCGCCACCTCTCCGGCCCAATCATCATGCTGAATGACGAAACCGGCGGGCAAATGGTTCCCCCCGGGTCGATCTCTCGGGGCGGAGGTCAGGCCGCGGTAGAGACGCGCCAGGCGCCGTCCTCGAGGAGCTCGACCGTCACGGTCCGGCCGTCCTCCAGGCGGCAGCGCCAGACGTCAACCGTCCCTCCGCCCGGCGGGGTGATGACCCGCTTCCGGAGGAGGACCTCGACGATCTCCAGCCGAACGTTATCGATGATGACGGCCCGAGGGGCCTCGTCGGCCCTGTAGCCGGAATACGACTCGACCTTGGCGCCTTCGATCTCCGCTGTCACCGGGTTCATCCTTTTCTATTGTACCATCCGCCTCCGGGCCCGGGCCCGGAGGTTGCGGCGGCCCGGGAGGGCGCATATAATACGCGGAGTAATCCCGGCTCTCGCGGAGGTGCGCTTTGAGGAGAATCCCGATCTTCGCCGTCACCGTCGCTGTGGCCCTCGCCGCGGCCCTGCCCCTGGCCTGCCAGACGCCCGACCCCGACCGCTACCTCGACGGCGCGCCGGCCCGCGGCGCCGGCGTCCGCCTGGTCATCTTCAATCCCGAGACCTTCAACCTCAGGGCCCTGACGACCCTGCGCAACAACGGGACGATCGACATCCCCGGCCTGACGGTCGTCGGCGTCTATCACGAGCGCCAGACGGGCAACTTCGCCGAGAGCCGGAAGTACGTCGAAGAGAACAAGATCGACTGGATCAAGTTCCATGTGATCTCGGCCGAGATCAGCGAGCCGGTCCTGTTCAAGGCCAACGCCTGCACGCCCGAGTTCGAGCAGATCGTCCGGAAGGCCGACGGGGTCATCTTCTTCGGCGGCCCCGACATCCCGCCCTCGGTTTTCGGCGAGAAGACCCTCCTGCTGACGAACATCTCCGACCCGTACCGCCACTACCTCGAATCCTCGGCCGTCTTCCACCTCCTCGGCGGCTCCCAGGACGAGAAGTTCGCGCCGCTCCTGGCGGGGCGCCCGGGCTTCCCGGTCCTCGGCATCTGCCTGGGCTTCCAGACGCTCAACGTCGGCACCGGCGGGACGCTCGTCCAGGACATCTGGACCGAGACCTACGGGACGTCGACGGCCGAGGACGTGATCGCCCTGGGCCCGGAGCAATGGCACAACAATCCCTACCGCGTCCTCTTCCCGCTCGACCGGCTCATGGGCTACAACTTCCACTCGCTTCAGCTCGGCGACAACGGCTTGTTCGTCAACGTGATGGGCTTCAAGTCGTCGGACCATCCCCGCATCCTCAGCTCGCACCACCAGGCCCTCGAAAAGATGGGCCGGGGGCTCGTGGCCATCGCCAGCTCGCGCGACGGACGGGTCGTCGAGGCCGTCGGGCACAAGCAATACTCCAACGTCCTGGGCATCCAGTTCCATCCCGAGCATCCGCTCCTCTTCGACCCCGAGCCCCGGCACCGCCAGAAGCCGGGGGACGCGCCGACGAGCTACCTGGCCATCCTCGAGGGGACGCCGCCGAGCGTCGAGTTCAACAAGGGGATCTGGCGCTGGTTCGCCGGCCGGCTGGTCGAGAGTCACGGCAAGTAACCCGGACTGACGGCCCGGCCGCCCCCCCCAGGCCTACGCCTTGATTAATTCCTAGCATAATGGTAGTATTTATGACGGACAACGAAAGGAGCGCCCCATGAAGCGGTTCATGATCCCGCGGGTGTCGCACTGCAAAGGCGGCTGCCCAAGGTCCTCCTGAGCATGAGGTAAAACGGCTCACCGGTTCCGCCGGTTGACAGCCCCTCACCCCCGCCCTATGATTGTTAAGTCCGTGCGCGCGCGCGTCCGGGCCTTCGGCCGAGCGCCGGGCCGCGGACCGAACCGTTTCCGGGAAGCGAGGTGGAGCCGGGATGGGTGGATATCCGCGGGTCAAGAGCGGGGACGCCTTCGACGTTTTCGCCGAGAAGCTGGGGATCACCGCCCGCGAAGGCGAGATCGTCCGCCTGCTGCTCGAGGGCAACGACAGCAAGCGGATCTCCGGGAAGCTGTTCATCTCCGACCACACGGTCAAGAACCACATCCATCACATCTACCAGAAGCTCGGCGTCCGGAATCGGATCCAGCTCGTCCGCTGCTTCCAGTCCGTGCTCGAGGATCCGGGGCGCCCGCCGGACAGGCCGGTGCTCCTTCGCCGGGTCGCCCTTCCCGCCGCCGCGCTGCTCCTCGTTCTCGCCGCGGCCCTCGTCGCCTGGAAGCCCTGGGGCCGGCGGCCCCGGCCCGCGGCCTTCCCGCCGCCCGCGGCCCTGGCCGTGCTGGATTTCGAGAACCTCTCGGGCGATGCCGATATCGAAAAATGGGTCATGGGCCTCCCCCTGCTCCTGGCGACAGACCTCGGGCAATCGAAGCGCATCCGGATCCTGAGCGACGACGCCGTCTACGGCGCCCTCCAGAAGTTCGAGCTGACCGGTCGGGGGCGATACACGAGAGAGGAGTTCCGCCGCCTGGCCAAAGAACTGAGAGCGGACTACCTGGTCAGCGGGAACCTGATGCGGGCGGGAGGGGTGATCGTCGTCACGGTCTTCCTCCAGGACGCCCGGACCGGAGAGGCCGTCCGGACCGAGCGGCTGGATTGCGCGGACGAGAGCGACCTGATGAAGAAGACGGACGGACTGGCCGGCCTCATCCGCTCGCGGCTGATCCGGACCGCCGCGCTGGACGAAGACGACATCGATCTCGACGTCGAGGTCCTGACGACCACGTCGGCCCTGGCCTACAAGTACTACGCGGAGGGTTGGCGCTATCACCGGACGGGCGATTACGATCAGAGCCTGATCATGCTGCAGAAGGCCGTGGAGATCGACCCGGAATTCGCCATGGCCTACCGGATGATGGGGGCGGACGCCCGGAACCTCGGCTATGTCGAGCGGGAGGCCGAGTATTTCCGGAAGGCCTTCGATCTCGCCGCCGGCCTGCCGGAGGAATGCCGGGAGCGGCACCTCATCCGGGCGGACTATTACAGCCGAACCGAGGCGACCTGGGAGATGGCGGCCGCGGAATACAGGAAGGTCCTCGAGGACCATCCCTACGATGTCGTCGCCAACAACAACCTGGGGCTCCTGAGCATGAGCCTCGAGGACCACGAGGGCGCCCTGCGGTGCGCCGACGTCCCCGTCCGGGAAGGGACGTCCAATCCGTTCCCCCACGCCATGAAAGCCGAGGCTCTCTGGGCCCTGGGCCGGGATCGCGAGGCCTTGAAGAGCCTCGCGGCCTATCATGAGAGCTACCCCGCCAACAGGCTGATCTACCAGACCCTCCTCTCGGCGCTGATCGAGGGGGGCCTCGTCGCTGAGGCCGAATCAGCGCTCGAAAAGGCCGGCTCCGTTTTCCCCGATCCCTCCTGGGCCGCCTGGAAGGGCGGACTGCTCTTTCGGACCAAGGGACCGGCCGCGGCGCGCGAGGAATTCCGCAGGCTCTTCCTCATGGAGGAGGCGCCCTGGCGCCTGGGCGCCCACCTGAGGCTGGCGCTCGTCGCCTTCGCGACAGGGCGCTATTCGGAGGCCGAGAAAGAGTGCCTGGAGGGAGTCGGACTCGCGGAGACCGTCGGCGAGCCGGCCTGGTCCTCGGACTTCCGCGTCATGCTCGGGCACGCCCTGCTCGAGCAGGGACGGCTCGCGGAGGCCCTCGTCGAGCTACGGAAGGCCGTCGAAGGGGTGGGGACGGCGGGCGGGCAGCTCCGGAGAGCCTTCATATCCCTGGGGACGGCCAACGCTCGCGCGGGCGATTCGGCCGCCATCGAAGACCTGGAACGGAGGTTCCGGTCCATCGCCGGGTCCGGGGCCGGCCCCCAACCGGCCCGGGAGCTCGATCTCTTTCTGGGCATCACGGCGCTTGAAGGCGGCCGGCCCCGGGAGGCCGTGGCCGCCCTGGAAAAGGCCGCGGGGCAGCTCCCGACGGGACGGGTCCCACTCGCGCGGCAGATCTATTATCACCTCGGCCGGGCCCGCGCCGGATCGGGCGATCCGGCCGGCGCCATCTCCGCCTTTGACGAGATCGTGGGCTCGAAGGGCGACCAGTTCGCGATCGGCGAGATCCATCCGCTGGCCGTTCTCGGACGGGCCCGGGCGGCCGACGCTCTGGGGAATCGCGCCTCGGCCGTGGAAGGCTATCGGTCATTTCTCTCGCTCTGGGCCGACGCCGACCCGGGACGTCCCGAGGTCGAGGAGGCCCGGGCGCGCCTCGCCGCCCTCTCCGGGCCTTCGGCGCAGGGTCGCTGATACCCCCCCACGGGCCGACGCTCAACGCGCGGGCACAGCCGCGCATTATCTGATAGGCGACGAGGGACACGCCCTTTAAGAGCGTGTCCCTCGCCTCGACATCTAGGAGGAAGAGGGGGGTCCGCCCCTCCGGGAAGGGGCGGACCCGACGGGCTCCGCGTCGTTCCCCTCGGTCTGTTCTTAGAACACGAATCGCACTCCGACGCGCCCGGAGATCGGAGCCATGAAGCTGTACGGCATCCCGAAACGGGGATCGAGGACCGCGTCGGCGGGGGCGTCCCAGTCGCCGGTGATGAGCACCGCGTCGCCGGGGGAGAGGTTGTAGCGGTACTTCATCGAGTAGATCCTCTGGGCCGTCCGGGCGTTGAAGAGATTGTCGATGTTGATGTTGAACCGGAGCCCGGTGCGCGCGCCGAGCTTGACCTCGTATTCGGCGTAGAGGTTGGCGAAGAAGATGAACGGGGTGCGGCCGAGGTTGCCCCTATTGAAGGGGAAATAGCCCTCCGAATCGACGTTCCATTCCTCGGTGACCGGGGTGCCGCTGTACGCGTTGGCGACCAGGCCGAGGGTCAGCCCGAAGGGCAGGGCGACGCTGCCGTAGGCCTTGACGGAGTGCGGACGGTCGCTCGACAGCGGCCCGTCGATCGGGTTCAGGGCCTTGTCGTAGAGCAGGTGCCACATGTCGAAGAAGCGCTCGGTGTTCGGGTCGTTGCGCCCGTCCTCGTCGGACGAGGCCAGGCCGCTGTAGTTCCCGGCCAGCCGGCTGAGGGTGTAGGAGATCCCGCCCTGCCAGCCGTGGCTGAAGCGCTTTTCGAGGGACAGGTTCATCGCGTAGTAATCGCGCTTGGCCTTGGGGTACGTGGGGGTCCCGGGCAGGATGGTCCCGTCCGCGATGCGCTCCGCCCACATCTCGTTGATCCACTCGCTGCCGGGATTGCCGGTGTAGTACTCCTCGATGGGCACGCCGATGTCCTCGATGGCCCAGAGCACCTTCTTGTTGACCAGGCGCATGGACAGATAGGCGTCCTCCGTCATCTTCTTCTCGAAGCCCAGGGAGATCTCGCGCTGGGTGAAGGGCTTCATGTCGGGGTCGATGGATTCGAAGACGGGCGGACGGAAGTCGATGACGTTGAGGGGCGTGCCGGGGAAATTGCCGTTGACCCCGATCTGGGTGTAGTCCCAGTCGTCGAGCGTGTAGTAGGCGCTTTTCCACTTCAGGCCGCCGAGGGCGTTGGCGCCCATGCCGAGCTTCATGACGTCCTGGAAGATGCCGTAGCTGCCGTAGATCTTGAGGCTGGAGTCGCCGAAGACGTCATAGGCGAAGCCCAAGCGCGGCGAGAACTTGTCGGCGAACCCGAACTTGATGGGTTTCATGCCGGCGTAGGCCGGTTCGGTCGTATAGCTCGGCAGGTACTCCGATTCGGTCCTCAGGCCGACGTTGAGGGTCAGGCGGCGGCCGATCGTCCAGCTGTCCTGGAGATACAGGGCCCAGCTGTTCATGTTGACGTCGTAGCTCTCGCCGTAGGGCCCGGCGGCGTCGAAGCCGCGGACGGCGTAATAGCCGTAGTCGCCGCGGCCGTAGTTCGTGCCGTAGGCGACGCAGTCCTGGTTCCAGCCGAGATAGACGATCGGCTGCTGGGCCCCGTCCATGACGTTCTCGTGGCGGCGCACGAACTGGACGCCCGCCTTGAAGGCGTGCTCGCCGCCGAGGCTGAGATAATAGCTGAAATCGGTATTCAGCCCGAGCCGGCTGGCGACGCGCCGATCCAGGCTCATGACGAGGTCCCTGGGGAAGCTCCGCCATCCGGCCGGGTGCTGGAGGTCGGCCGGAATCTCGGGGAACATCGTGTTCGTGACGTCGGCGTAGCCGCCGGGCTGTTCCAGCTCGAAGGCGTAGAAGGGGGTCGAGGGGACGGGGGCGACCGGGTCGTTCTGGTTGGAGAAGAAATAGCCGCCCCGGACGCTGAGCAGGGCCTTGTTACTGAGGGTCCAGTCCGCGTAGGCGCTGGCCGAGAAGTTGGGATAGGAATACCCGAGCTCGTTGTAATCGGTCGCGGCGTTGGCGGTCGCGGCGTAGGTCTGGTCGGACGGGAAGGTCGTCGGAGAGCTCCCGCCGCGATACTTGAACACGTTCAGGACGACGCTGGCCCCGGTCCGCAGGTTGCCGAACGGCTGGCCCGAAAGCTTGAACGAGGCGTTCCAGCTCTGCTCGGTCCGGTCGTAGGTGTTGACGACCGGCGAGCCCCAGGTCGTCATGTCCATGGCCCGGGTGCGGTTGAAAAAGCGCGGCGTGAAGGCGCCGAAGAACCAGAGCCTGTCCTTGACGAAGTAGCCGCCGAGCATGGCGCCGCCTTCGAAGGAGCTCTCTGTGTCCTTGCCGACATATTGGTCGTAGGGATAATAGCGGGCCTGGGTATCGTCGGCGAGATCGAAGTACAGCCTCTCGCGCCGTTGGCCCTCGAGGGCCGTCCCCGAGTAGTACCCGACGACCTCGCCGTGGAAGGAGTTGCCGCCCGAGCGGGTGATAACGTTGACGACGCCGCCGACCGAACCGCCGTACTCGGCGTTGTAGCCGGAGGCCTTGAACTGCACCTCCTCGGCGAAGTCGAAGACCACGTCCTGCTTGCGGGTCCCTTTGACCACGTCGGACGTGTCCGTGCCGTCGACGTAGAAGACGTTCTCGGCCCCCGAGGCGCCGTCGACCGAGATGCCGGCGAGAAGGTCGTTCTCGCTCTGGACCCCGGCCAGGATGGTCACCAGCGAATCGAACGACCGGCCCTTGGGCAGGGCGTCGAAGGTCTGGGCGGTGAGCACCTGGCCCCGGGCCTGGCTCTTGACGTCGATGAGCGGGGCCTGGCCGATGACGAGGACCTCCTCCTCGATGGCCACGGGCTTCAAACGGGCGTCGACGTTCAGGGCCTGTTCGACGCCGAGCACGATGTCGTCCCGGACGATCGGGGTGAAGCCCTGGAGGGTGAAGGAGACCGTATAGGTCCCCGGGGGAAGGGCCAGGAGGCGGTACGTCCCGTTGGCGTCGGAGACGGTCGCCGCCGTCCCGACGAGCCGTGGCCCCTTGGCCTCGACGCTCACGCCGGGGAGCGGCCCCCCCTGGTCGTCCAAAATGGTGCCTATGATCCTGCCGGCCGTGGGAGCCTGAGCGGAGAGGACCCCGGCCAGGAGAAGCACGGCGACCAGTGCCAAACCGAGCGATCTGAGAGCTTTCATGGTTTCTCCTAATCCCGGACCGAACCCCTTGAGGGGGCGGCCGGGCCGTTCTCTCGTTCCGCGCGCCGGGTGTTCGACCCGTTGCGCTCTGAAATCCTTGCCTGGAGCGAGCCTCCGCGCCTCGCGGCGGGGGTGGGCCGAGGCCCACGCGATGAACACGGCGAGATCACTCCCCCTGGAACGCTTTTCTTGAAAGGGTCGTCGCGGGTCGAGTCACCTCCTCTTATTATTGGTGAATTCACGATGGCGTCCATGATCGTTCCAGTCGTTCGCCTCACGCTCCCAACATAGGTCCGCGGCCGGCCGGGTCAATGGGCCGAACGGCCCATCCTCCCATATGAGCGGGTTTACCCATCCTCCCCCAGAGGCGGATTGACCCGGCCGGCGGGAATGGGGAATAATGGGCGGGCATCCCGAGTTCCGAAGGAGGCCTCCATGAGATACGGCATCGGCGCGACGCTTGTGATCCTCGCCCTCGCCGCCGCCTGCGCGAAACCGCCCCAGGCGCCCGAAGGGACGCTGTTCAAGGACGACCTGGCCTTCCTCCAGGCCCGGACACAGGTTGTCGTGCTCAGCGACGGCAGCGGCCAGGCCCAGGTCGCGGTCAATCCGGACCTCCAAGGCCGGGTCATGACCAGCACCGCGACGGGCCCGGACGGCCTGAGCTTCGGTTGGATCGGCCGGGAGGCCATCGCCTCGGGCGTCAACAACCCGCACATGAACTCCTTCGGCGGCGAGGACCGGTTCTGGCTGGGCCCTGAAGGCGGCCAGTTCTCGATCTTCTTCAAGAAGGGCGATCCGTTCGACCTTGAGCACTGGTGGACGCCGCCGGCCGTCAACGAGGGGGCCTTCGACGTCGCGTCCCGGGACGCCGGCCGCATCCACTTCCGCAAGGCCATCCGTCTCGAGAACTATTCGGGGACCGAATTCGACCTGGAGGTCAACCGGGAGGTCAGGCTGCTCGGGGCGCCGGACGTCGAGGCCCTGGGCATCCCGGTGCCCGCCGGCGTCCGGATGGTCGCCTTCGCCTCGACGAACAGCATCACCAACCTCGGCGCGAACGCGTGGACGAAAGAGACGGGCCTCCTCTCCGTCTGGATCCTGGGCATGTTCAATCCCTCGCCGTCGACGACCATCGTCATCCCCTTCAAGCCCGGGCCGGAGTCCGAGCTCGGTCCGGCCGTGAACGACGCCTACTTCGGCAAGGTCCCGGCCGACCGCCTGGTCGTCGACGCGGCGAAGGGCGTCCTCTTCTTCAGCGGCGACGGCAAGTACCGGAGCAAGATCGGCATCTCGCCCCGGCGCGTGAAGCCCTTCGCCGGGAGCTATGACGCGGCGAACAAGGTCCTGACCCTCGTCCACCTGACGGTCCCCGAGGGGGCCGCGGATTACGTCAACTCGATGTGGGAGATCCAGGAGAAGCCCTTCGCCGGAGACGTCGTCAACAGCTACAACGACGGCCCCGCGTCGCCGGGCGCGAAGCCGCTCGGCCCGTTCTACGAGCTCGAGACATCTTCGCCGGCCGCGGCGCTGGGTCCCGGAGGCACGCTGACCCACGTCCACTCGACCCTGCACATCCAGGGACCGGAGAGGGCGCTCGACGAGATCGCCCGCAAGACCCTCGGCGCCGGCCTCGAGGAGATCAAGAGGGCCCTCCGATGAACGGCGAAGGCAGGGAGTTCACGTTCCGGGCCGTCCTGCTCGGCGTCGTCATGGCGGCCTTCATGGGCGCCGCCAACGCCTATCTCGGGCTCAAAGCCGGGATGACGATCGCAGCCACCTACACCACGGCCGTGGTCGGCATGGCCGTGATCAAGGCGCTGGGCGGGTCGATCCTCGAGGAGAACCTGGCCCGGACTGTAGGCTCGATCGGCGGCAACGTCGCCTCGGGGGCCATCTTCACGCTGCCCGCCTTCTACATCGCCGGCATCTGGCTTCCCTTCTACGGCTCCGGACACTACCTGACGGCGACGGCGATCCTGGCCGCGGGCGGGATCCTGGGGATCATGTTCGTCACCGTCACTCGGCGCGTCCTCATCGCCGAGAAGGACCTCCCCTTCCCCGAATCCGTCGCCGCGGCGTCCATCCATCGGGCCGGCCAGGCGGGGGCGAAGGGCACCGGGCACCTTCTCGCCGGGATGGGCTTCGGGGCCTTGTTCACGGTCCTGACCGAGCTCAAGTTCATGGCCGCCAAGTGGCAGAAGGTCGTCTCGGCCGGCAAGGGCTCGCTCCTGCTGCGCGGCCCGGAGATCTCGCCGGCCTTCCTGGGGGTCGGCTTCATCATCGGCCCGAAGCTCGCCGCCATCAACTTCAGCGGCGGCGTCCTCGCGTGGGGCCTGCTCGCCCCGGCGGCGGCCTTCTTCCTGAACTACAACGACCTCGGCGGGGTGGCCGACTGGGCGGCCGAGATCACCCGGGTCTGGCGGGACTACATCCGCTACATGGCCATCGGCGGCATGCTCGTCGGCGCCTTCTACACCCTGTTCAAGATGCGCAAGAGCCTGGCCCAGGGCATCGGCCGGTCCCTGTCGACGCTCGGGGCCGGGAAGGGCGCATCGGCCCAGGCCCTGCCCCGGACCGACCGCGACCTCGACATCCGGGCGGCCCTGGCCACGGCCCTCGCGGTCGCCGTTCTGGTCTTTTTCATCTTCAACCGTTACTCGGGGAGCCTTCCGGCCTCGTTCGTCGCGGTCGTCCTCATGATCGTCCTCGGCTTCATCTTCGCCGCCGTGTCCGGCTACCTCGTCGGCGTCATCGGGGTCAGCAGCAATCCGACCAGCGGCCTGACCGTCTCGGTGCTGATCATCGTCGCCTTCATCATGGTCCTGATGGGCCTCGGCGGGGCGAGCGGCATCGCCGCCGTGCTCATCGTGGCCGCCTTCACTTGCGTCTCGGTATCGGTCGCCGGGGAGATGATGCAGGACCTCAAGGCCGGCCACATCCTGGGCGGAACGCCCTGGCGCATGCAGCTCGGCGACGTGTTCGGGATCGTGTCCGCGGCCCTGATCATGTTCCTCGTTCTCTCGGTGCTTCACTTGGGGAACATCAAGCAGACGGTGGCCGCCAAGCTGGCCGGTCTGGAAGCCGCCGGCGTCACCGAGGTCGTCTACGACGGAATCCACCCGGCGGTCGAGGCCGGCACTTACAGCCTCGAGGCGATCCGGGCCATGATCCCCGAGCGCCAGAACGAGGTCCTGAAGGCCAACGCCGGGTTCGGCGGCGAAAAGATCCCGGCCCCGCAGGCGAGCCTGATGGCCGTCGTGGCCAAGGGCATCTTTGAACGGAAGACCGAGTGGATCCTGATCATCGCCGGCGCGTTCATGGGACTGGCCCTCATCCTGATGCAGGTCCGCAGCCCGATGATCGTCGCCGTCGGCATGTACCTGCCGATCGAGACCTCGTTCGCCATCTTCCTCGGCGGGGCCTTCAAGTTCCTCCTGGAGCGGCGGATGGAAAGGAGGGCGCTCGGCGCGGACGGCAAGGAGAAGGCGGTCAACACGGGGACGCTCCTGGCCTCCGGGCTGATCGCCGGCGAGGCCCTGATCGGCATCGTCTTCGCCGCGCTGGCGTTTTTCGAGGTCGGCCTCTTCTCCGTTTTCAAGCAGCCGCCCTATCTGGTCGGTCTGGCCGGCATCCTGGCGCTCGGGGCCTTCCTCGTCCGGCGCTCGGTCCGCGGCGGCCTCCCGGCGAAGAGCTGACGCGCTTCGTCGCCGCGGCGCGGGAGCTGATGACCGGCGCGCCCCCTCTTGACATCCGGACTGCTTATTGAGTATCTTCTTTGTATATACTTTTGATGATAAATGATGAAAACAAGCATCCAGAAGTGGGGTCACAGCCTGGCCGTCCGCATCCCGAAGGCCTTCGCGGAAGGGCTGCGGTGGGGGGAGAACGCGCCGGTCGAAATGACGCTCGACGAGGGAGCGCTCGTCATCAAATCCGACCGGGAGCGGACCTGGGAGCTCGATACGCTCATGTCCGCCGTGACCGACGAGAACATCCATCGCGCGCGGGGAGCCGGGACGGCCGCTCTCGACGAGACGGAAGGAAAAGATCAGCGGGAAGCGGGCGGGGGCGGGCGATGAAGCAGATCTTCGATGTCCCCGACCGGGGCGATGTCGTCCGGGTATCGTTCCCGGACCGCCCCGGCAGGACGAGGGCGGGACGCCGCCTCGCGTTCGTTCTCTCGCCCCAGCCCTACAATGCCCGCATCGGATTGGCCATCGTCTGTCCGATCAGCGCGGACGTCAAGGGCTACCCGTTCGAGGTCGCGATCCCCGGCGGGCTCCCCTTTTCCGGCGCCATCCTGGCCGATCAGGCCGAAAGCCTCGATTGGCGGGCTCACCGGGCGGAGAGGGCCGGCTCCCTGTCCCCGGACATCGTCGCGGAGGTCCTGGGCAAGCTGGGAGCCCTCCTCCGCTAGCCCGCGGTCCGTACCCCGGGCAGCCGGCTCAAGGCTCTTGACTCGCGGCTCGTGCGGGACCTACAATTCCCTCAGGAACCGCGTCAGCCGGAGTTACGACACGCCGGGAAGCGGTCTGGACTGGGGGCCTGAAGGCGGATGAGTAAGGGGACGATCCTCGAATCCTGGAAGGAGATCGCCGCCTACCTCGACAGGAACATCCGCACCTGCCAGCTGTGGGAGCGGGAATTGGGCCTTCCCGTTCACCGCCTCGATGGGTCGCCCAAGGCCCGGGTGCATGCCTTTCCGGCTGAGCTCGACCGCTGGCTCCACGAGAAGCTCCACGAGGGAGAGAAAGGCGAGATGGGCCTGCGGGAGAAGGCCGGACATCGGGGGCTCCCCTCGCTTCCTCGCTGGAACATCGGCTTGATCGCCGCCTTGGCCGTCCTGGCCGCCGCCGCCTTGTCTATTTCCGCCCACCTCGTCTACCGCCAATCAAGAGTCAGGTGGGCGAACGATGTGGCTATCCCCGGGATCGAGCGGCTCCTCCTCGCGCCAAAGGGAGAGCAGGCCTATGCCCTCGCGCTGCGAGTCGAAAAGATCATCCCGTCGAGCCCCCGCCTCCCCCGGCTCATGCCGCTGGTCTCCGGGACCCTGACGATCAAGACGGAGCCGTCCGGCGCCGAGGCTGCCGTCCGGGCCTACGGAGATCCCGACGCGCCGTGGGAACAGCTGGGAAGGACGCCAATCACGGACCGGCGCTTGTCCATCGGACCCAAGCACTGGCGCGTCTCGCTCACAGGCTGCGCCCCCGCCGAAGGGAGCGTGGACATCCCTCCCGGCGAAGCCGAGGTCATCAGGCTCGGGTTGGACGAGGCGGCCCTGGCACCGGCCGGCATGGTCCGGGTCCCGGGGGAGACCTGTTCCCTCCCCCAATTCCAGATCAGCTCCGCGCCCGCCGTGCCGCTCGAGGATTATTGGATCGACCGCTTCGAGGTCACGAACAAGGATTACCGGGCCTTCGTCGACGCGGGCGGCTACGGCGAGCGCCGCTACTGGAAGCACCCGTTCGAGCGCGACGGCCGGATCCTGAGCTGGGAGGAAGCCCTGGCGTTCCTCGTCGACCGCACCGGGAGGCCGGGCCCGGCCGGCTGGGAGTCGGGCGGGTTTCCCCCCGGCACGGAAGATCATCCCGTGACGGGGGTCAGCTGGTACGAGGCCGCCGCGTACGCCGAATTCGCCGGCAAGCGCCTGCCCAGCGCTTACCATTGGGTCCTGGCGGCCGGGCACCTCGGAGAGACGGACTATGTCATCCCTCCGAGCAACTTCGACGGCCGGGGCCTCGCCCCGGTCGGGGCCTACAAGGGTCTCGGCCGCTTCGGCACGTACGACATGGCCGGCAACGCCAAGGAATGGTGCTCGAACGAGGCCGGGGGGGGCAGGGTCAATTTCGGGGGCGCCTGGAACGAGGCCCAGTACTGGTTCTTCCTGTTCGACGAGTATCCGCCGTTCATGCGGGCCGACAATTTCGGCTTTCGCTGCATGAAGGACAGCGGGCCGGGCGGCGCCACGGAGCGGGCCCATGCTCCGCTCGCGCTCAGGCCCGAGCCCGACTACGCCGCGATGAAGCCGTGCCCGGACGAGGTCTTCGAGGTCTATCGAGATCTCTACGACTACACGAAGACGGATCTCGTCCCCCGGGTCGAATCGCGGGAGGAATGGTCCCCCGACACGGTCCTGGAAAGGGTTTCCTTTCTGGAGGCCGGGGGCGACGACCGGATCATCGCCTACCTCTTCCTGCCGAAGAACACGCCGCCGCCGTTCCAATCCGTCGTCTACTTTCCGGGGTCGTCGGCCATGTCCCTCGGCTCGATCTTCGAGTACACCACGGTCAAGAACCGCGAGGTGGAGCTCTACACGAAGGCGGGCCGGGCCTTCGTCTTTCCCGTTTTCTGGAACACGTTCGAGAGGCAAAAGAGGCCGCTGCCGCCGCGGAACCGCCAGTTCCTGAGGGACCGCATGTTCCGGCATCACCGGGAGCTCGCCCGGACGCTGGACTACCTGGAGACGCGGCCGGATTTCGACCCGGACAAGATCGCCTATCAGGGTCTGAGCTGGGGGGCCTATGCGGGGCCGATCCACGTCGCCCTCGAGAAACGCTTCCGGGCGGCCAATATCATCGGCGGCGGGTTCTACTGGGAAATGTACGCCCCCGGGCGGGGAGCGCCCGAATGGGACTCCGTCAACTTCGCTCCCCGGGTGGACGTCCCCCTCCTGATGCAGCACGGGCAGTACGATGCGTTCTACCCGCTCGAGACGAACGCCCGCCTGCTCTTCAGGCTTTTCGGCACGGCGGAGCGGGATAAACATTTGGTCATCTATCCGACGGGCCATTCCGTCTGGCTTCTCAACGAATACCGCAAGGACGTCTTCGATTTTCTCGACCGGTACTTGGGGCGGCCGAACAGCCAGTAAGGGCGGCCCCCGGTTCCCCGGAGGCCGAACGAGGCTTCGGGGAGCGGCCACGAAACGACAAGATGCGTAAAGGTGCGCAACGGCCTTCGTGTCCATTGACATCGATCCCTGGCGAACCCATCGTAGGAACAGTCGAAGACGACCAGGGACTTTTTGCCGAGGGAGCCCGACAAAGGCGCTGGCGGAAAGAGGCCCGGTCCGCTTTCAAGGGGGGAGGGGGAGGCAGAGACGCGGACTGCCCTGAGGTCCTGACGGCGGACCTTGAGCGTCTCTCCCTCCCCCGTTTTTTCTTATTCGGGGCCGGAGAAGACAGCTTCGGCGGCGGCGGTATAGTTGCCGTCGGGGCCGTAGAGGACGAGGGGGGCCATGAGCTCCGCGGTCTCGGACTCGGCCCGGCCGCCACGCCCGAGCTCGATCAGGAACAGGTTCGGGGGCTGGCCCGCCCGGGGCAGGACGAGCCTCATCCGCCGCACCCCGAGGCCGCTCTCCCCCGCCGCCGCGAGGAAGTCCTCCCGGCGCTTCTCGGGATAGACGAAGCAGGCCCGGCCTTCCGGCGCGAGCCAGGCCGCGGTCCTGGTCAGGATCTCGCCGATCGCGCCGTGGAGTTCGTGCTTGGCCGCGGACCTCTCGGCCGATGAGCTCAAGAAACCCGTCGCTTTCCGGATGTAGGGCGGATTGGAGAAGATCAGGTCGAATGTGCGCCCCGGCTCGAAGGACCTCAGGTCGGCCTCGATCACTTCGATCCTGTCCCCGAGGCCGTTGAGCCCGACATTGCGCCTGGCCAGGCCGGCCAGCCCGGGCTGGATCTCGACCGCGGTGATCCGCTTGATAGGCTTGACGCTCAGGAGGAGCGAGATGATGCCGCTGCCCGTCCCCAGCTCGAGCGCGTCGTCGTCCGGCCGGGTCCGGATGAAGTCGGCGAGCAGGGGCGCGTCGACGGAAAAGCGGTAGCCTCGCTTCGTCTGGATGACGCGGATCCGCCCGTGATAGAAGGCGTCGAGGGTCTCGCCCTCAGACCGCGGCGCCGCCGGCTTCGTCATCCTCGCCGACCTCGGTCATGACCACGACTTTCTCGGGCTGGACCTGGGCATAGCCGCCCCGGATCGCGACGGAATCCTCGCCGCCCCTTTCCCGGTAGACGAGCCGGCCCCTCCCGATCCCGACGAAGAGGGGCCGGTGCCCGGGGAGGACGCCGATCTGGCCTTCGAGCGTCGGCAGGAACACGGCCTCGACGTCCGCCTCGACGAGCAGGCGC
>Ga0209706_10000340_pt1 | contig 26728 bp, 22 predicted proteins | sample PPLLaktember2015_6_FD_187263 | JGI IMG/M metagenome (GOLD analysis project Ga0209706, IMG submission 187263) | Freshwater sediment microbial communities from Prairie Pothole Lake near Jamestown, North Dakota, USA - PPLs Lake P8 Core (1) Depth... | ecosystem: Environmental > Aquatic > Freshwater...
TGTAGAGGACCTCGGTCCCGGGGATATCGTCCTCGGGGCAGGTCATGATGTCGCGCGAGAGGACCGTGATGTCGGCCAGCTTGCCGGGCGCGAGCGAGCCTTTGAGCCCGGTCTCGAAGGCCGCGTAGGCGCCGTTGATCGTGTAGGCGCGGAGGGCCTCCTCGCGGGTCATCTTCTGGCCCGGGGTGAACGTCGTCCCGTCCTTGAGCTTCCGGGTGACCGCCGCGTGGAAATTGGCCATGGGGTCGATCCGCTCGACCGGGACATCCGTGCCGATGGGGATCGTCGAGCCGGCGTCCATGAGCTTCCGCCAGACATAGGCGCCTTCCGCGGCCCGCTTCTCCCCGAGCCGCTTCAGGACCCACGGCGCGTCCGAGGTGCAATGGATGGCCTGCATGGCCGGGATGACTCCGAGCCGGGCGAAGCGCGGGACGTCGGCCTCGTTCAAGTGCTGGGCGTGCTCGATCCGCCAGCGCAGATCGGTCTTGTCCGGGTGGGCCTTGAAGGCCTCCTCGTAGATGTCGAGCGTCTCGCGGTTGCCGCGGTCGCCGATGGCGTGCGTCGCGAGCTGGAAGCCGTTCTCGATGGCGAATTTGGCCGTGGCCTTCATCTCCTCGATCGATTCCGTGTTCAGGCCGGTCGAGCCGGGGAGGTCGGCGTAGGGCTCGAGCAGCCAGGCCCCGTGGGCGCCGAGCGCGCCGTCGATGAGCCGCTTGATGGCCCGGACGGTCAGGTGGTGATCGGCCGCACCGATCATCCGGTAGGCGGCGCCGCGCGCGGCCAGCGCCTCGCTGCCGGCGCCGAGCATGACATAGAGCCGGACGGGCAGGGCCCCCTCTTCGGCCATCGCCTTGAAGATGTCGACCGTTGAGAACCCGGCCCCGGCGTCGTGGAAGGTCGTGACGCCGTGGGCGAGGCACTCCTGGGACGCCAGCTCGATGAGCTTCCGCGTCCTCTCGGCGGCTTCTCCGGCATCGGCGTGGCCGGCCTCGTAGCGGACGAGGCTCTGGGCGGTCTCGATGAAAGCGCCGATGGCGTTGCCTTTGGCGTCGCGGACGATCTCCCCTCCGGACGGGTTCGTCGTCGCGGCGGTGATCTTGGACAGCTCCATCGCCTTGGCGTTGGCAAGGGCCGAGTGCCCGCTGGCGTGGGTGAGCAGGACCGGGTTCTCGGGCGTCGCCGCGCTCAGGGCGCCGTGGACCGGCAGGCCGTTGACGTTCGGCTCGGGCGCCTGGTCCCACTTGTCCTGGTGCCAGCCCCGGCCCCTGATCCACTCGCCCGGCGTGGCCGACTTGGCCGCCTCGGCGACGAGGGCCACGATGTCCTCCCACGAGCGGGCCGCGGTCAGATCGAGGATGGTCTTGGAATTGCCGAGGCTCGTGAAGTGGCCGTGGCTTTCGATGAGCCCGGGGACGGTCAGGGCCCCGCCGAGGTCGATGATCTCCGTCCCGTCGCCCGCGTGGCGGTTGAAGCCCTTGGGGTCCGAGCCGAGGGCGATGATGCGGCCGCCGCGGATGGCGATCCACGTGGCCGCCGGGAACCGGTCGTCGACGGTCACGATCTTACCGTTGGCGAGGATGAGGTCGGCCCTCTCGGGGGCCAATTTCAGCCGGCGATTGACGCCGATGACGAGGACCGTGAACAACGCGACGAGGATGACGAGGAATCCCAGGCGGCGGTTTTTCGAGGCCATGGCGAATGTCCCTCCAGACCGGTCGATTTGGCGGCGCCCCAATTATAGTCCCGGCCTCCGGGCTGTCAATGTACCTGGACTATTCATGAAAACCCCGTTTTTCTTAGGAAGACACAAAATAAAAACGGGGACACGTACCGGGTACGTGTCCCCAACGGAACGTTCCCGAAGAGCCGGGCGGCTACTTGCCCTTGCGGATGTAGATGTCGCCGCGGAAGGTGTTGAACGAGATCTCCGGACCGCCGCCGTTGATCAGCCCGACGAGGGACTTGTCGAAGGTGATGCGGTACCGGCCCTCTTCCGTCTTCTCGGACGTCTCCGAGCGGACCGGCTGGCGGGTCATGTCGATATCGAAATCGGTGAAGATCTCGCCCTGCTCGGTTTTCATCTTGAGGTTGGCCTTGACGCCGGCCGGCAGAGAGACATCGATGTCGCCGGTCATGGTGCTGAAAGAGAGCGGCTTGTCGGCGGAAACGCGCGTCAGCACGGCCTCGATGTCGCCGTTGACCGTGTGGACCAGGGTGTTCCCGGAGACGTTCCTCAGGGTCACCGGCCCGTTGATGTTGTTGATGTCGATCTCGCCGCTGACGCCCTCGACGACGACCGCGCCGTCCATGGACGAGCTGATCTCGAGCGAGGACGCGGCCGGCACCTGGATGACGAGGTCGGTGGCCGCCTTCCAGGACTGGGTCGTGATCTCGACGACGTTGTCCCGTTCCTCGACCTCGAGGCCCGAGGACGACCCGGAGAGGCGCTTCATGCCGGCGATCTTCTTCTCCTTCTCTTTGCGGGACTTCTCGCCTTCCGCCGTGAGCTGGCCCCAATAATCGCCGGCGGCCCGGTCATGGTCGCGGGCGATCGTCCGGGCCAGCCGTTCCTGGTCGGCCAGGGTGGCCGCCAGGGCCGCCGCGGTCTCTCTCTGATAGCGCTCACCGGGGTCCAGCTCCCCGGCCGCTTTGGGCGCCGGGGCGGGCACCGGCTTGCCCGGCGTGGCCGGCGGCGCGGGAGGAACGACCGCGTAAGCCCCGGTATTGTAGAGGTTGCCGAGAGCATAGCCGGTCAGGGCCTTCTCCCGGGTCCGGGCCTCGACGATGATCTCTTTGCCCTGATAGGCCCGGACGGTGATGCTGCCCCGCATGACCGAGACCTCGATCTTGGCCGGCTGGGCCGGGTTCGAGAGCGGAACGACCGCCCGGTCGGGGGCCTCTTCCTTGGCTTGGGCGAGGGCCCAGCCGCACGTCCCGGCCGCGACGAGGGCCAGGACCACGATGTTCGCGATGTGTTTTCTCATGGTCTTCTCCTTATCCTTTTGGGATATCTATTTCGGTTTTTTAGAGATCAGGATGTCGCCGGTCAGGGTCTCGAGCTTGATCTCCGGTCCGCCCTTGCCGGCGCGGACGCCGAAGAAACCTTCGCTCCGATAGATGTACTTGCCGCCCTCGTCGCGGCGCTCCTCGCGGACCGGCGCCGTCCGGGGCAGGGACGTGACGTCGAAGTCGGTGTAGACCTCGCCGTTCATCGTCTTGATCCGGAAATCGGCCGACGGCTCGCCGGGGAGGTCCACCTCGACGTCCCCGCTGACCGATTTGAAGGAGCAGGGCCCGTCGGGGTGGCGCCGGAAAGCGACAGTCACGCCGCCGCTCACGGCCCGGGCCTCGCCCGAGCCGGCCGCGTCGATGAGCCGGACCTGGCCGACGACATTGCGGACGTCGAAGGTCCCCTCGACCCCGCGGACCTCGACGTCGCCGTCGAGGACCGTGGAGAGAACGAGATTCGTCCGGGCCGGGACCTTGAGGGTGAAGCCGTAGTAAACCTGGTAGCCGGGGTCGCGGCGCGTGCCGGACCCCCAGCCGCGGCGGCCCTTCTCGTCGTCCCGGAAGGGCCCGTCGACGTAGGCTTCGATCGTCTGGCCCTTCTCGGTGATGTCGAGCCGGACCTCTTCCTGCGCCTTCTTGGCCCGGGCCTCGTCGCGGGCGAAGACGATCTTCTTCACTTCGAGAAGGACGTCGCGCCCGGTGTGGCTTTCGACCTTGATCGGGCCGAAAAGGTTGTCGATGACGAGCTCGCCGGGCTTCCCCGGATCGGCGAACTTCAGGGTCCTGACGATGTCCTCCTTCTGGAAGGACGTCATGTCGTGGCCGCGGTCCCACGTCCGCTGCGCCGCGCCGTCCGGCCCGGCGGCCGGGGCCGTCGAGGCGGCCAGGGCGAGGGCGCCCGCGAGGAGGAGGATCGTTCGTGCGGTTCTTTTCATGGCGTTCCTCAGGCCGTCATCTGCTTCAGGCCCTGTTCGGCCCGTGCCTTGACCTCGGGCGTGAGCTCGCCGGCCTCGATGAGGCCCTTCAGCGCGTCGACGGCACGCTTTTCCCGGATCTCGACCAGGAAATCGATGAGCGCGACCTGGACCAGGGGATAGCTCTGGGCGGACAGGGACTTGACCAGGCTCTCGCGCACCCCCGGCCGGTCGCGGAAGAGGTAGAGGGCGTCCACGGCGGCCAGCCGGACGTTGGGATTGGGGTCGGTGTCGACCGCCCTGAAGAGCGCGGCCAGCGTCGTGCCGTCCGGGTTCTCGACCTCGGCGCTGTAGCCGATGCCCTGGAGGCGCTCCGAGGCCGAGGGCTGGCTCAGGAGGGACAGGGCGACCTGCTGGCGCATGCTTTGGACCTCGCGCGACAGGCTCGCGTACCGCTCGCCCCCGGCCCCCCCGCCATTCAGAAGCCAGCCGGCGCCGAGGCCGAGGAGGATCAGGAAGGCCGAGAAGGACGCGGCGAACGCCGGGCGGCGGAAGGTGAACCATTCGGCCCAGCGGGACCGGAGCGGGGCTGGCCGGCTCGCTTTCTTCTCTTCCTCGAGCATGGCGTAGAAGCGGCTGCGGACGGCGCTCGAGGGCTGTTCCTCGGGCAGGACGCCGAGCTTGGCCCAGACGACGGTCAGGTTCTCGAGGTCCTCGCGGCAGCCGGCGCAGCCGAGGATGTGGGTCCGCACATCGGCGCGGCCGGCCTCGTCGAGGTCCCCGGTCAGATAATCGGCGAACTTTTCCTGGGTCTTTTCGCAGGTCATGACACGTTCCCTTTCTGCAGCTCGAGGTAGACGCGGCTGAGGTCCTTGAGGGCCCGGTGGACCTGGGCCTTGACGGTCCCCACCTGGACGCCCAGGAGCTCGGCGATCTCCCGGAGCTTGAGGTTCTGGAAGCGGAAGAGGACGAGGATCTCCCGTTTCTGGACGGGCAGCCGGTCGAGGGCCATGCGGACGAGCTCCGCCTCCCGGTCCGACTCGTAGACCGCGTCGGGCCGGGGCTCGCGGCTCGGGACCTCGGCGAACTGCTCGTCGAGCGGCAACGCCGGCTTCTGCTTCCTCAGATGGTCGATGTGGGCGTTGCGCGCGATCTGGAAGAGCCAGACGTTGAACCGGCTCTCGCTGAGGTACCCGGAACGGTACTTGAGGACGCGGATGAAGACCTCCTGGACCAGGTCCTCGCTCGCGGCCCTGTTGCCCGTCAGGCGGAGGAAGAAATTGTAGAGCATGGTCTGGTATCTCTCGAACAGGACGGCCAGCTTCTCGACGCGGCCGTCCCTGACGTCTTCCATCAGCTCGTTGTCCGTCGGTGACATGCGTCCGGTCTTCTCTTTCTCGGGTCGATCGGCGTTCATGGTTAGATACCGCCCTCTCGGGAAAAGGTTACACCATTCGGGGTCAAATCTTAAATCACGAAATCCTGATTTAAGATTTGACCCCATCCGGCTTCGATGCTATAAGGAGGGCGATCCCGCCCCTGGAGAACGAACATGGCCCCGATGACCTACAAGAGAGCCGGTGTCGATATCGATGCCGCGGACACTTTCATCAGGATGATCAAGCCGCTCGTCCGGTCGACCCGCCGGCCCGAGGTCCTCGGCGGGATCGGGGGCTTCTCGGGCCTGTTCCGGCCGCGGCTGGCCGGCATGAAGAAGCCGGTGCTGGTGTCGTCGACCGACGGCGTCGGGACCAAGCTCCTCGTCGCCGATATGGTCGGGAAATATGACACGGTGGGCATCGACCTCGTGGCCATGTCCGTCGACGACGTCGTCGTCCTCGGGGCCGAGCCGCTCTTCTTCCTGGATTACATCGCCGTCGGCAAGGTCGTGCCGTCCGTCCTGGTCGATATCGTCAGGGGCATCGCCCGCGGCTGCCGCGAAGCCCGCTGCGCCCTCGTCGGGGGGGAGACGGCTGAGCTGCCGGGGCTCTACGAGCCCGGCAAATGGGACCTGGCCGGGTTCTGCATCGGCCTCGTCGACGAGCCGAAGATCATCGACGGCCGGACCTGCCGAGCCGGGGACGCCGTCATCGGACTGGCCTCGAGCGGCCTCCACAGCAACGGCTTTTCCCTGGTCCGCAAGCTTTTTTCGCCCGAGGAGATCCGGGCCGGGCTCTGGCGGGAGCTCCTCCGGCCGACGCGCATCTATTGCGCCGCCATCCTCGACGTCCTCAAGACGGTCCGCATCAAGTCCATAGCCCATATCACGGGCGGCGGCTTCTACGACAACATCCCCCGGGTCATCCCCGAGGGCTTCGGCGTCCGGGTTAAGAAAGGCTCCTGGCCCGTGCCGCCCATCTTCCGGAAGATCCAACGGGCCGGCGAGATCGAGGACAACGAGATCTATCGGACCCTCAATATGGGCATCGGCATGGCCCTCGTGGTCCAGCCCGCCGATGTGGACCGGACCATTGCTGCCTTCGCCAAACGCCGCTTCAAGGCCTGGAAGATCGGGGACGTCGTCCGCGGGCCCCATGAAGTCGAGTTGATCTGACGCTTTGGGCCTGCTGCCCACATGACATATGCTGACATATTAGGACACCCCCGAAAATACTCTTGACTTGACAGGCCGATGGACTAACTATGAGCACGCGGGAACAGGAAGGTGCGGTTAAGCAACCAAAAAGGTGAGGCCTAGCAAAAGGGGGCTTTTTATCCCAGGAAAGCCCCTGAGCGCGGCCGCAGTGCCCGTCCCCCGAGAACGACCTCCCCGTCGGCGAGATTAACCCCGAGGCTAATATTCCCGGATGGCCCCCCTGAAGAGTCGATACGGTAGGCGTCCTCCCCATATTCACCCATGAGACCGCCGACCCGGGCCCGGCCGCCCCTGAGCGCCAGGGCTTGCCCGAGGAGGTCCTTTTCGGGGCTGCCCAGGAAGGAGAGCCGGTCGCTGTCGATGATCATGTTGTCGAGCGCCCCGGCGGCCAGGGCACAGACCTCACGCTCGCCCCGGCTGAGCCCGGTCTCCCGGTCGCGCAACAACAGGCAATCCGGATCGTTGAGCCAGAGCTTGCGGTGCATGAACTGCCGCACGAGGGCGTTCCTCAGGGCGAAATAAGCGTTCGGCCCCTGAAAGCCGGAGGCCTTGGTCTTCCAGTACGGCGCGGTGTCCTCCCCGATGCGCATCCCGTCGACCAGGCCGGCTGAAGGCAACAGCGGCGCCCCGCACCCGAGGACGAAATCCGGGCCGGCGGCCTTCCTGATCACGCGAAGGCCTTCCCGGTAAGCCTGGACCGGCGTGACGCTCCTCCATCTCGTGCCCGGCATGGCCGCGGCGAACAGGAAGTCGATCTTGAGATACGAGAAACCCGCCCCCCTCAACGCCCGGAAGGTCCCGTCGAGCCAGCCCTTGACCTCCGGATGGGTCGTGTCCAGGGCGTAGATCGTCTTCCCCCAGCCCTTGTAGCAGGGCTTGGGGCGCCCGTCCTCCGAGACCATCCAGCCGGGATGGTCGGCGAAGAGCCTCGACGTTTCGGCCGCGCTGAACGGGGCCGTCCAGATCCCGGCCCGGAACCGCTTCCGGGTTATAGCCCGGGCCAGGCCCTCGAGGCCGGGATAACCCGGCTTGGCCGACATCCAGTCGCCGATCTCGGTCTCGTATCCGTCGTCCACCTGGAAGACGTCGAAGGGAAAGGACCTCCGGTCCGCGGCGGCGGCCTCGAGGTTCTCGAGGACGTCCGGCCAGCCGAGCCTTCCGAAATAGTGGTACCAGCTGCACCAGCCGGCTGGGTTCCAGGGGTTGATCCTGATGCGGTGGGCCCGCATGACGAGCCGGCCGTACTCTTCGAGGAGCTCGCCGGCGGGGCCGCCCGTGAGGAAGGCCAACGGCTCGATCGCGACGGGGTCCTTGAACTCGGCATCGAAGTGATCGATCCAGCCGACGAGGTCGCCGCCCTCTATCGTGAAGAATGGATGGCCGATGCGCGAGGCGAGGAACCCGGCCAGCCCGCCGTCCCAAGCCGCGAAATAATCGCTGACTGGTCCGCGCAGGAGCTCGTCCGGGACCGGCGAGAAGAGATAGGGGCTGTAGTCGCGGACGATCGACTCGAGCTCGGGGAAGCGCGTCGCCGGCGTCACCCGCTCCATCGGTCCCCAGGACTGCCAATTGTTGAGAAGGAAGGCCGGTGGCGCCGGGGCCCGGAAGGCCTCGATCCGGCCGGGACGGCCCGCGATGGCGCCCCGGACAAGATAGCCGCGCGCCGTTCGTTCGACCTCGGCCTCGAGGCGCGCCCCGGCATACCGCCGCACGATGCGGCCGGCGCGGGCGGGCCGGCCGAAAAGCTGGGTCCTCAAGGCCGGAGGATCTCGTTCTTCTTGCAGAAGGCCTCGATCTTCTCCGAGAGCGCGCCGGCCTTGCCGATCGCCCTGGGCTCGGCGAGCTTGCGCCGGAGCTCGGCCAGCTCGTCCCGGATCTTCAGGATCTGGTTGACGGCCGTCTCGGTGTCGAAGGTCGTGTCCATGCCGATCAGGCCCGAGCGGCCAACCGCGCTCGTGAACTTGTTGACGACGGCGGCATAGCGCTCGCGGAGATGGGTCACGAGCATCTCTTCCTCCGACGGCGTCCGTCCGACCTGCTGATAGACGAAATAGGCGGCGCCGGCGATGAGCAGCAAGACGATGATCGTCCTGGCCATGGTGAATCCTCCCCCCGGCATTTTATGCCAGAGAGCCAAATGAGGCAACAGGGCCCGGCCCGCGTTCGACTTAGCGCCCTACGGTCAATGGCACGCGGGCGCTGACCACGAGGCCCGTGATCCTGTTGCCGATATGGACATAGAGCGTGTAAGCGCCGTTCGGGACGCCGTTGAGCGAGAACTCGAGTCTCTGCGTCCCGACCATCCCCTGCGACTTCGCGTCCCGCAGCTCGAGCGGCACCGCCAGGTTCTGACCCTTCGAGCTGATGACGTTTGCCCGGAAGGTCAGGTCGGAGGCGCCGAGCCCCGGGGCCGAATAGGGCACGATCACGTTGAGCTTGCCCGTGTTCACCGCTTCGGAGCCGCATACGGGCGAAAAGGCCGCTTGATCATAGGGATAGAGCTCCCGCCAGGCCGGGCTCTCGGCCTTCCCCTTGACCACGCCCTCGAGAAGGAAAAGACCTCCACCCTCGACAAGAACGAGAGGGGTGAAGACCGACAAGCTCCCCCTGTTCGAAGGACCGGTATAGACGGTCGACGAGGCCACCGCGCTCTGCCCGGTATCCATGTCCCGAAGGACGACCCGGCACTTGGTGGCCCCGATCCGGGCGGATGTCCCGGCGCTGAAGATCATCTCCCGGCCGCCATGATCAGCTCGGGTCAGGGTGAGGCGCTGCAAGCTGAGGAGGGAGTCCTGCGAGTCGAAGAAGATGGCGACGAGCTCCGCGGTCCGGCCGGCGAATCGGGCCCAGATGTCCCCCGGGATCCGGGTCAAGGTCCGCACCCTCGCCCCCTGACCCCCGTCGTATGACAGGGCCGTGATCGGCATCACCCGAGGGGCCTGGAGTTCCGACCTCTCGTTCAGGGCCAGGTCGAAGAGGTGGATGCTCTTCTCGATGTCCGTGAATTCGCTGAAGGGCTTGGGGCTGAAGTAGCCGGGTTGAGTCCGGACCTGGCAGCCCTTTCGTCCGACTTCGACCTTGATCTCGTGGAAGCGGCCGTCCGCGGCCCCGGAAACCGGATAGCCGAGGACATAATAGGTCCCCGTGACCGCCGAAACCTCATCGAGGTTCTTCTCGTGAAGCGCGATATTCGAGTAGTACTTTCCTCCGGTCTGCCTAGACAAGCGGCGCAGGGAATCCATGCCCGTCGTCGTGTCGTCGCGAAAGACCTTGCCGTCTGCTCCAAGTAGACCGCCGCCGATCCGGAGGTTCAGTTCGTCCACATCGAAAAGCGCTGGGATCTTTGCCGAGTCCCGGGTATCGAACGCATAAAAGGCGCAGTTGGCAGCGGAGAACTCCTTTAGCATCTCCTCCTGAAGCGGCCTTAATAGAGAAACCCCGATCTTGAATGTCGGGAATCCGTCTCCAGGGATTCCTCCAAGACGACTTGAGCTTATCAGGGAGCTTGGCACCCCGCTGGAAAAGAAAAGTACATTTTTCTCGCCTTGCACGAGTCGAAGGGCCTTCGCCAATCGGGTGAGCGCATCGAAGTACTCTTGAGCTTGGCGGGTCGAGTCCCGGCGCTGCATCTCCAGATTGGCTAACTCTGAAGATCCGGGCATCAGCTCTACGAGCGTCCAATAAGCGTGTTCGACTTCATCGGCTCGCCCAGCAACATCCTTTGCTGTGACCGCCCTGAGAGCCGTCTTTAACTTCTCAAGGTCGGTAGTGAAGAACTCATGGATCCTCAGACCCTTTATTGTTGAGTACGAAATAAGCGCCAGTTCGTCCCCAGGCTTCACCTGTGCTTCGAGGAACTGCTGGGCCGCCTCGACACTCGCAACAACCCCCCTGGCCGTGTTGAAGGCAAAATCGAATAAGATGATGAACTTCCGATTCAGAGTGGGAGCTTCCATCGGCTCCGGGGCAAGCTTAGCTGCGGGAGCGGGCGTCCCGGCCCCGGCCGGCGCCGAAGCGAGGTCGTGATGCTCAAACGCCGTGATCGTGGCGGGCCTGCCGTCGTCGAAGAGCCTGAATTCGTCGCTCGTCAGGTCGCGGACCGGCTTTCCGTCCTTGTCCGTCACGTGGACCTGGATGAGCTTCAGCGTCACGGCGACATCGTGTTGGAGGGGTTTAGTGGGAGGCCGCTGGGATGGCGCGGAAGACGGCGCGACCCTGAGCGGAACGCCGATCAGCGTCATGGCTGCGAGTACGATGAGAATCTGAGCCGCAGGTGCTGGTTTGGGCCTATGGCCTCTCTTTATACCCAACACCCCTTGATACTTCAACGAACATCCTCCACCCAAACAAGTTTCCCGTATTTCGGAGGCCAAATCAACAGATCATTCATCCGGGGCCTAGGGCCTGGGCGTTGGGTCGGTCGCGGGTAGCCTTCAGGATCTCGTGGAGCAGCTAAGCAAAAATGAAGGCTGGATGCCGTTCTGCCATTATGAGGGGGCTTTCTAGGGGCAGGTAACGGGCAAGGTCTTAAGCATGCTGCTATAGCACCGCCCCGGTTTTCGATCGACCTGCGCGTCGGGCGCTCGAATCTCCCGGTGCACTTCCTTAGTATGAATTGTCCAAAAAATTGGACGCTTTTATTGGATTATCCAAAATAGGGTACACCAACCGGTCTTCTCGAATATCTAAACTATATATAATCAATGAGTTAGCGGAGGGTGGGCATGGCATGGTTTATGCAGGACTATTTTGCCAATGGGGATTAAATGCGCGTTCGGACAAGGGATCGGGATTTCGAAAAAGGAGGCTTGGCCATGAAGAAGGTCCATCTGCGAAATCTATTCCTTCTGGTCTTGTTGGTCCCATTTATTACCCTGTCATGCGGTTCCGTGACCGCACCGAAAGTAGGCCTGAACATCATTGCCACGGCAAGCCAACAGACGGCCGGAAGCACGACTTTTCGAATCGGCGTGGAGAATACGGGGTCGCAAACAGAAACCCTTAGCTTCCGCAACGGCCAGTTCTTTGACATCGAGGTCAGGGACAAAGGCGGACATCTCGTCTGGCAATATTCTCATGACGCCTATTTCGTTGATATGCTTTGGGGAATTGAACTTGCGCCGGGTGCATCCCAGGTTCGGGAATACGTCTGGACCCATATTGGCAACGACCAGAAACCGTTGCCTTCCGGGTCGTACAGAGCGTCAGTTTACATCACCAATAGCCCCCGAGATGAGGGGCTTTCGAAAGTGGTCAGCTTGACCATCTAGATGCCGCCGCGAAGAATGCGAGCTGGGAAGTAACAAGCAGATTCGTGGATCGCCTTCAGGATCTCGCGGGAAGTCGTCGATAGGGAACGCGGCTCTCCATGATCACGAACTCCTTATTGGGCGCCACCGCCGAGAAAAGCTTCGCGAACTTCTCGACGCTCGGGACGGACCGGCCTTGCTCGTACCGGGCATAGCTGTTCGGGGACCTCGAGCCCAAGCGCGCCGCGACCTCTTCCAGGCTCAGCCCGGCTTTTTGTCTCATCCGCCGGAGCAACAGGGCGGTGAGGGCGCCTTGGTCGGAGGCTCCGATCTCGAAGACCGCCCCCTTCGCCCCGAACACGTGGACCTCGAAACCCTTTTTATTGACGAGAGATTCGACGGCGTCGGCGATCATCTCGTACGCCTCCTTCTTGGTCCTGCCCTGCGTGGCGATGTCGAGGAGGGGGATTTCGATCGCCCAGGACTTTCCGACCCTGAATACCTGGCCTACGAGTCTCATGACTTGGCTCCTTTGGCCGTTCGCAAGATCGCGCTCGCCGTATATTCGTTGATCTCGACGTGTCTCGGGACGACGACCTCGCGTTCGCCGCAGGCCCAGACGTCGTGGCGGCGGCCGCGGCGGACGAGGCTCCAGCCGAGGGCCCGAAGGCGGCCCTCGAGCTCCCGGCGCTTCAGGGGTCCAATATACACGTATATGTGTAATTGTCAAGCGGCCTGTGGCGAACGTGTTTTCTAGAAGTCCTACGGTTGAAGGCGCGATGCCGTTCTGCTATCATGAGGGGGCTTTCCAAGGACAGGAAATGGTCAAGGCCTTTAGCGCACGCCTTGGAAAGTATATATAATAAACAGTTTACAAGCGCGGACCGTGGGCGGTTAGCTCACTCGGCGCGCTTTTCAGCCCTCCCTGATCTCCCCATATAAGCCCCTTCTACAGGGAAAAACCGCTTACCGGATTGTCCCTATCCGTACCTGATCGTCCCGGTTTTTCCTTTGGTTTGGTCAAGATTTGGTCAAGGTGCGTTCTTCATTATTATATGGATATTGATAACCTCGCTTTCCTGACATATCATGACCTCATGGCCGTTCCATTCCGGAGGGGATGCTCATGAAGAAGGGGCTTGGAGCCGGTTTTGCCATCCTCATGGGCTGGCTCTCGCTATGTACTCTGGGATTCGGCCAGATCGTCGAGAACCCGGCCAAACCCCAGGCCAAGGACGCCGGGCGCGTCCTCGCCTTGAAGGAAGCATGGCGGATCACGGACGAAGGCGGGGATTTCTATTTCAAGTATCCTCGCGACATCAAGATCGCGGACGACGGGTCGATCTTTCTCCGCGATCTCGAGCAGTTCCTCAAGTTCGCGCCCGACGGAAAGTTCCTCAAGAACCTCTTCAAGAAGGGGCAGGGCCCGGGCGAGCTGAAGGACAGCGTGTTCTATTATGATCTCAGGGGTCAGGACCTCTATATTCAGGACAGGAATGCCAGGCGCTTCTGGCGGGCAGACCTCGAGGGCCGTTTTCAGGAATCGATTGATATCGCGGCCGTCGTCGATCCCGAACTCGTTTCCGTGCTCCCCGAGGGGCCTCTCTTCCTCTCTTTCAGCTGGCCGGGGCGGGACCAATTCATGGGCAAAGCCGGAGCGGTCCCCCACACTCTCGTCCTAGTCGGGCGAAGCGGCCGGACGACGAGGGACCTATTGAAATTCACCCGGTCGTTCCTCCTCGCCCCCAACAACGTGTTGTTCGACAAGTTGATCGTGACGCCTAGTCCGGACCGAAAAGTCCTCTACATGTTCAACGGCTGGGATTATCGGATCGACGTCATCGAGTCGGGCTCGGGGAGAATCGCCAACAGGATCACCCGGGTCTATCCGAAGTCCCGTCTCACGCTGACGGAGGAACAGGAGAAGCGCCGCCAGGAAATGGGGTGGCCCCTCTACGAGTTCGTGCCGGACATCAACAATCTTTACGCGACGGCCGACGGGATTTGGGCCGAGACGTCGACTAATGACAAAGCCAAAGGCCGCCTTATAGACGTCTTCGACAAGGACGGCCGCTTCATCGACAACTTCTACTTGGGCGCCGGTCATTCTTTAATGGCCGTCCACGAAGACTTCATTCTTAGTGAGGAAACGAACGAAGACAAGACCATTGCGATCGTGAAGTATAGGATCGACAGGCCTCGATGATTCTTCGAACATAACACAGCTGAGTAGTTAAAATTGACAAGCCCGGCAAAATCGCTAAAATATTGTGCTACGGGCGGTTAGCTCAGTTGGGAGAGCGCGGCGTTCGCAACGCTGAGGTCGGGAGTTCGAGTCTCCTACCGTCCACCATTTTTTTGCCGTTGCCCGGCCTGTCCGGGTATCGGGAGACACGTACACGAGGTACATGTCCCCAAAGCGGATTCTCCCGGCCGCTCCGGGAGTATGGGTGGAGGGGCGATGATCAGCCATGAGATCTGGGTGCTGGCCGGCACGGCCGCGGGGCTCGGCCTCGTCCATACGATCATCGGCCCCGACCATTACCTGCCCTTCATCGTCATCGGCCGGGCCCGCAACTGGACCCAGCGCAAGACCCTTGGCGTCGCCTTCCTGGCCGGTCTCGGCCACATCCTGAGCTCCGTCGTCCTCGGCTTCGTAGGCATCGCCCTGGGAATCGCCGTGGCCAAGCTCGAGGGGGTCGAAGCGGCCCGGGGCGGGATCGCGGCCTGGCTCCTCATCGGCTTCGGCTTCGCTTATTTCGTCTGGGGCATGCGCCGCGCTTGGCGCTCCAAGCCCCACGTCCATCCCCATCTGCACGACCATGAGGACGCCCAGGTCCATCCGCACGGGCCCGATCAGGGCCCGCACGATCCGGGTCACGAGCACGTCCACCAGCACGCCCACCCCCACACGCACGTCCTGGCCGAGCATGCCCATCCCCACGGCGAGGTCCCCAAGAAGGCCAACATCACGCCCTGGGTGCTGTTCACGATCTTCGTCTTTGGCCCCTGCGAGCCGCTTATCCCGCTGGTCATGTACCCGGCCGCCCGGCACAGCACGGCCGGCGTCGTCCTCGTGGCCGCGGCCTTCGGCCTGGCGACGATCGCGACGATGCTCGTCATCATCGCCGCCGCGTCCTATGGCGCGAGCTTCGTCAAGCTGGGCAAGCTCGAGCGCTATTCCCACGCCCTGGCCGGCCTGATGATCTTCGTCTCCGGCCTGGCCGTCCAATTCCTCGGCTTGTAGGAGGTCCGTCCTGACCTTCGTCGCCGACTGCATGCTCGGCCGACTGGCCAAGTGGCTCAGGATCCTCGGCTTCGACGTCCTTTATTTTTCGAAGGCCGAGGACCGGGAGCTCGTCGCGATCGCCCGGCGCGAAGGGCGGGTCCTCCTGACGCGGGACACCGGCCTCATCGAAAGGACGGCCCAGCGGCCGAACCGCCTCTTCATCCGCAGCGACGACTGGGAGGACCAGCTCGTCCAGGTCCTCGACGAGCTCGAGCTCTGGGACGAGGTCCGGGCGAACACCCGCTGCATCGCCTGCAACCTGCCGCTCAAGCCCATCCCCTGCGAGCGGGCGAAGAACCTGGTCACGCCCTGGGTCGCCGAGCACGCCTCGTCGTTCGCGGTCTGCCCCGGGTGCGAGCGCGTCTTCTGGCAGGGCACCCACTTCGGCGATATGGAAAAGAAGATCGAGAAGCTCCTGGGACGGCGCCGCCCGGCTATAGCCGGCTGATCTCGATGCCTTGCCCCGCGAAGCTCGTTGACAATCCGGGAATGTTCCTTTAGAAAAGAGACCATAGCGCCTCAACCCGCGTTCCCGAGGAGGTCCTCCCATGAAATCCCGATCCCGCACGACCGGAGCTTGTCTCGCCGCCCTCGCCCTGATCGCTCTTCTCATGCCGGCCGCAAACGCCGGCCAAACGGGGCCGGCCGCCTACAGCCATGACGAGCTCGTCCGCCCCGGCCCGGTCCGGACCTTCGACGGGCGCGCGCTCAACGAGGTGGCCTTCCCGCTCGGCGGCATCGGCACGGGCACGATCTCGCTCGGCGGCCGGGGCAACCTCCGCGACTGGGAGATCTTCAACCGGCCCGGGAAGGGCGTCCACATGCCCTTCACCTTCTTCGCCCTGTACTTCGAACAGTCCGGCCGCAAGCTCGTCCGCGTCCTCGAGGGCCCGCTCGACCCGCCCTTCACGACCGGCTTCGGCTTCCGCCGGATCTTCGTGCCCGGGCTGCCGCGCATGGAGAAGGCCCGCTTCAAGGGCCAGTACCCGTTCGCCGAGGTCGAGCTCGAGGACAGCCAGGTCCCGCTCGCGATCCGGCTCGAGGCCTTCAATCCGCTCGTCCCGCTCGAGCCGGACGATTCCGGCATCCCGGCTTTCGTCCTGCGCTTCCGGGTGAAGAACACCGGCTCCGCCCCGGCCAGGATCACGATCGCCGGCTCGGTCATCAACCCCATCGGCTATGACGGCGTGGGCACGGTCGACGGCGTCGGCAACGAGAAGTTCGGTCAGAACGTCAACGAGATCAAGCGGACGTCGACGCTCCGCGGCCTGGCCATGTCCTCGCGCAAGGTCAAGCCCGAGGAGGCCGCCTTCGGCACGATGGCCCTCGCGACGCCCTGGCCCGAGATCACCACGCTCTCCCAATGGGTCCGCGGCGACTGGTGGGACGACCTTCAGATCTTCTGGGACGACTTCGCGGCGGACGGCTCGCTCAAGGACGTGGCCGAGGTCACGCCGTCCCCCGATAAGCGGACCGACGTCGGGACGCTCGGGCTCGTGGCCGAGCTCGCGCCCGGGGAGGAGAAGGTCCTGCCGTTCATCCTGTCCTGGAGCTTCCCGAACGTCCTCAACTACTTCGACATCGTCCCCGAGCAGCGCGGCCGCATCTTCAAGAACCACTATGCGACGAAACACCCCGACGCCTGGGCTGCGGCCGAATATCTCCAGGCCAACCTCCCGCGTCTCGAGGAGTCCAGCCGCGCCTTCCATGACGCCTTCTTCGCCGCCACGCTGCCGCCCTATGTCCTCGACGCCGTGTCGAGCCAGGCCTCGATCATCCGTACGACGACCGGCTTCCGGCTCGAGGGCGGGAGCTATTTCGGCTTCGAAGGGTGCGGCGACCAGGGCGGCTGCTGCCCGCTCAACTGCGCCCACGTCTGGAACTACGCCCAGTCGCTGGCCTTCCTCTTTCCCTCGCTCGAGCGGACCATGCGCGAGACGGATTTCCTCAATAACGTCAAGCCCGACGGGGCCATGGTCTTCCGCACCTCCCTTCCTCTCGGGAGCGGTGTCCTGTGGGGCTTCAAGCCGGCCGCCGACGGCCAGATGGGCCGCATCATCAGCCTCTACCGGGATTGGCAGATCTCCGGCGACACGGCCTGGCTCAAGAAGCTCTGGCCGCAGGCCAAGAAGGCCCTCGACTACGCTTGGACGTCCTGGGACGCCGACCGCGACGGCCTCATGGAGGGCGAGCAGCACAATACCTACGACATCGAGTTCTACGGCCCGAACAGCATGATGGGCGCGTTCTATCTCGGCGCCCTCAAGGCCGGCGCGGCCATGGCCGCCGCCGCGGGCGACCTCGTCTCGGCCAAGGCCTATTTAACCATGTTCAACAAGGGCCGCCTCGCCTACGACGCCGCGCTCTGGAACGGCGAATACTACGTCCAGAAATACGAGCAGGTCATGGAGAAGAAGTACCAGTACGGCGAGGGCTGCCTCTCCGACATGCTCCTCGGCCAATGGCTGGGCATGATCTCGGGGGTCGGTCGCTATCTCCCCGCGGAGCGGATCCAATCGTCGCTGCGGTCCATTTACAAGTACAACTTCCTGGCCGATTTCCGGAACTTCTCCAACGTCCAGCGGACCTACGCCCTCAACGACGAGAAGGGCCTGCTCCTCTGCTCGTGGCCGAAGGGCGGCCGGCCGCCGCTGCCGTTCCCGTACTCCGACGAAGTCTGGACCGGCATCGAGTACCAGGTCGCCTCCCATCTCATCTACGAGGGCCTGCTCGACGAGGGGTTGAGCGTCGTCAAGGCCGTCCGCGACCGCTACGACGGCTGGCGCCGCAATCCCTGGAACGAGGTCGAATGCGGGCACCACTATGCCCGGGCCATGGCCTCCTGGGGGGTCCTCACCGCGCTCTCGGGGTTCTCTTATTCGGGGCCCGAGAAGCTCATCGGCTTCGCTCCCAAGATGAACGCGGAAGATTTCCGGACCGTCTGGACGGGCGGCTCGGGCTGGGGGACCTATTCCCAGAAGATCGCGGCCGGGTCCGGGATGAGCGTCCGTCTCGAGGCCCGGGCGGGCGCGCTCGAGCTCAAGGAATTCGACCTCGCGCTCCCGCCGCTGGCCGAGGGACAGAGAGTCCGGTCGATCAAGACGGCGGCGGGCGGCTCTCCGTCGCCGGCCACGGCGCGCCGCGAAGGCGACACGCTCAGGGTCCTGCTGACGAAGGCCGTCCGGGTCGAGCCCGGAAAGCCGCTGACCGTCGAGATCGCGTTCTAGGGCGTTCCCGCGAACGGAGGAAGAGACTTGAGAAACCACCGGATCGTCCCCTTGCTCCTGATCCTGACCCTTTTATCCATATCGGCTTGCGCGGCGAAGGAGCCGGCCGTCCCCGGCCCCAAGGGCCACCTCTTCATCGTCGGCGGCGGCGACCGCGACGAGCCCCTGATGAGGCGCTATGTCGAGCTGGCCAAGGCCTCCGGGCCCGGCAAGGTCGCCATCTTCACCATGGCCAGCGGCGTGCCTCACGAGGTCGGGCCGGAGCTCGTGGCCGAGTTCAAGAGCTACGGGGTCGCCGACGTGGCTTATCACCAGCTCACCCGCGAGGAGGCCATGGATCCCGGGAACGTCAGGCTCCTCGACGGGGTGAGCGCCGTCTGGTTCTCCGGCGGGGACCAGGCCAAGCAGACGGCCGTCCTGCTCGGGACCCCGCTCCACAAGCGCATGCTCGAGCTCTACTCGGAAGGCGGCCTCATCGGGGGCACGAGCGCGGGCGCGGCCGTCATGAGCGAATTCATGATCACCGGCAACGAGAAGCGGGCGGGCGGCGAAGAGGGGACCTGGGAGGTTATCCTGGCCGACGACGTCGAGCACACCGAGGGCTTCGGCTTCGTCAAGGACGCGGTCATCGACCAGCACTTTGTCACCCGGCGCCGCCACAACCGCCTCATCAGCGTCGTCCTCGAATTCCCGTCCCTCGTCGGCGTCGGCATCGAGGAAGCGACGGCCGTCCTCGTCCGCCCCGACGGCAAGTACGAGGTCCTCGGCGAGGGACAGGTCATCGTCTACGACGCCCGCCGGGCGACGACATCGAGGTCCCCGGACGGACACCTGGGAGGCCGCGGACTGACGATGCACGTCCTGCTCGCGGGCGATGTGTTCGACCTCGCCGCCGGGCGGGTCGAGGAGAGATCGAAGTGAATGCGCCCAAGCTCCGCCTGCCCCACACCCTCATCCTCATCTACATCATGGTCGTCCTGACCGTGGCCGCCACCTGGATCATCCCGGGCGGCGAGTATCAGCGGGTCGAGAAACAGGTCGAAAGCAAAACGGTGAGGGTTCCCGTGCCCGGGTCCTATCAGCGAATAGACAATCGGCCGCAGGGCCTCGGCGGGCTCTTCGTCTCGCCGGTGCGCGGCTTCATCGACGCCGCGGCCATCATCGCCATCCTTTTTATCGTCGGAGGCGCGTTCAACGTCATCCAGCAGACCGGGGCCATCGCCGGCGTCATCCACAACATCACCTATACCTTCGGCCGCAACAAGGCCCTGCGGGTGCTGCTCATCCCGGTGGTCATGCTCCTCTTCTCGCTGGGGGGCGGCATCTGGGGCATGTGCGAAGAGACCATGCCCTTCATCCTCGTCTTCGTCCCCCTCGCCTTGTCCCTCGGCTACGACACCATCACCGGCGTGGCCATGCCCTTCCTCGGCGCCGCGGCGGGATTCGCCGGGGCCTTCTTCAATCCCTTCACGGTCGGCATCGCCCAGGGGATCGCCGGCCTGCCTCTCTATTCGGGGCTCGGCTACCGCCTGGCCGTTTGGGCCGGCGGGACGGCCATCGCCATCGCCGTGGTCATGCGCTACGCGGCCCGGGTCCAAAAGAACCCGAAGATCAGTCCGACCTACGAGGACGACCTCGAACGGCGAAAGAAGCTCAGCGTCGACAAGCCCGTTCTCGAGCGGGTGGCCTTGACCGGCGCCCACAAGAGGGTGCTGCTCGTCTTCGCCGCCGGCTTCGCCGTCATGGTCTTTGGCATCCTCAAATACCAGTGGTTCATCAACGAGATCGCCGGCGTCTTCCTGGCCATGGGCGTCCTGGCGGGGATCGCAGGACGGCTCAAGGGCGACGAGTTCGGCAAGGCCTTCGTCGAGGGCGCCAAGGATATGGTCAACGCCGCACTGATCATCGGCACGGCCCGGGCCATCCTCTTCGTCGCCCAAGACGGCAAGATCATGGATACCATCCTGGCCGGCATGGCCGGGGCCATCTCCAGCTTCCACCCGGTCCTCTCGGCCCAGATCATGTTCGTCTCCCAGTGCGTCATCAACTTCTTCGTCCACTCGGGCACGGCTCAGGCCGCCTTGACCATCCCCATCATGGCCCCGCTCGGCGACCTCGTCGGCCTCACGCGGCAGACGGCCGTCTTCGCCTTCCAGCTGGCCGAATACATCAACCCCGTCCTGCCCACGTCGGGCGTGACGATGGGAGTCTTGGGCTTGGCCGGGTTGCGCTGGGAAAAATGGGCCCGGTGGATGGTGCCGCTGCTCATCCTCTGGGTGATCTTCGCCGCGCTGACCCTCATCCCGCCTGTCCTGATGAAGTGGGGTCCTGCCTAGCCCGCGTTATACCCATTCGGGCTCGTGAATAATCCAGGCCAGTCCTATCGCCCGGCGAATAATCCCGGCCTGCGGCACATCGAGCCGCGCCTGGGCCTCTCCCGGCGGCCTGGACGCTCCGTCCCGGTCGATCTCCAGGGTAGCATGCCCCCTCGGGGGGCCTTCCTCCGGGCGGCGGGCGCGCTCCGGGATGGCATGAATACTGCAACCGAAAAGGCCCGGTGAAGTATTAAGAGCACCGTCCATCAAGGAGGAGACAATGGTCAAGATGGGGTTCGTGCGCGGAGCCGTATTGGGCCTGCTGGCGGGGCTTTTGGTCGCCCCGCGGTCCGGGAAAGAGACGCGCGACAACGTCAAGAAGCGGTATGAAGAGATCACCGACCGGATCTGCGAAGAGCTGGGACGGCTGAAGGTCATCACCCGCGAGACCTACACCGAGGTCGTCGGGGCCGTCGTCCGCGGCTTCGAGGAAGCCAAGAAGATCACCTCGGACGAGGCCGCGAAGATCAAGGACGAGCTGAAGAAGGGGTTCGAAGAGGTCCGGACCTCTCACGAGCGGGACCAAAAGGCCGCGTCTTAGTCTTGAGCGGTTTCGTGCCGGCGGAGCATTTTCTTTGACAGGAGGCGGCCCATCCCTTAAGATGGAATAGCGCCGGATTCAGCGCCGGCGCGCCGCCTCAGCCTATCAACGGAAGGATCGATAAATGGAGAGGCGTTGTCTGCTCGTTTTCACGGACCTCGACGGGACCCTCCTCGACCACGCGACCTATTCGTTCGAGCCGGCCCGGCCCGCGCTCGAGGCCCTGGCCGCGGCGGGGATCCCGGTCGTTCTCTGCACGAGCAAGACGCGGGCCGAGACCGAGCGCTGGCGCCGGGCCCTGGCGAACGCCGACCCGTTCATCGTCGAGAACGGCGGCGCGGCCTTTGTCCCCGAGGGCTATTTCGGGGCGGGAGCGCGCTACGACCGGCGGGACGGCGGCTACGGCATCCTCGAATTCGGCCGTCCGTACGCGGACCTCCGCCGGGCGCTCGGCGCCATCCGGGCCGAGACCGGGATCCCCCTCCGCGGCTTCGGCGACATGTCCCTCGACGAGATCGCCGCGCGCTGCGGCTTCACGCCCGAGGACGCCGCCCTCGCGGCCAAACGCGAATACGACGAGCCTTTCGTGGGAGCGGATCCTGGCGCCCTCCGGGCGGTCGTCCGCGCCGCGGCCTCCGCCGGGCTGCAAGTCGTGAGCGGCGGCCGCTTCCATCACCTCGTCGGGGGGAGCGACAAGGGCCGGGCCGTCCGGGCCCTTCGGGAGCTCTACGCCTCGGAGCGCGGCCCGGTCCGGGCGGTCGGTCTCGGCGACAGCCCGAACGACGAGCCGATGCTGCGGGCGGTCGACTTCCCCGTGCTCGTCCGCAGGCCTGACGGAGGCCATGTCGGCGGGCTGCACCTGCCGGGACTCGTCATCGCCCCATATGCGGGGCCCGAGGGCTGGCGCGAGGCCGTCCTCGGGCTCCTCCCCGACCAAGCCTGATCCCCGGCCGTCCGGGCTCGGAATAGACTTGAAAGGAGGACGCGAATGGCCGATTTCCATCAGACAGGAGTCCTAGCGACCTTCCATCGTCTCGGCGCCTTGAATGTGGAGCGCCTGGAAAGCGACCTCGTGGCGTTCTCGCGCCACCGTCCCATCGCTCTCGTCCTGCCCACGACCCCCCAAGAGCTCGATTCCGAGGCCGTCAAAAAGATCCTGGGCAACCTCAAGGACATCCCCTATCTCCATGAGATCGTGGTCACCCTGGGGAGGACCGAGGACCCGGCCCATTTCGCTCAAGCCCGCAAGCTCTTTTCCGTACTGCCCCAGAAGCACAAGGTCGTCTGGGCCACCGGGCCGCGCTTCGCCGAGCTCTACAAGCTCCTCGAGGACAACGACCTGTCGGCCGGCCCGGACGGCAAGGGGAGGTCGGCCTGGGCGGCCTACGGCTACATCCTGGCCCGCGAGGAAAGCGAAGTGATCGGCCTGCACGACTGCGACATCGTCAACCACTCCCGGGAGATGGTCGGTCGGCTGTTCTATCCTGTGGCCTCCCCGGACATCAACTACGCCTTCTGCAAGGGCTATTACGCCCGGGTCACCGACCGGATGCACGGCCGGGTGACCCGGCTCTTCGTCACCCCGCTCGTCCGCAGCCTGATCAAGCTCTTCGGACACCTGCCCTTCCTCGTCTACCTCGACAGCTTCCGCTATGCCCTGTCCGGAGAATTCTCGATGACCACGGACCTGGCCCGGATCAACCGCATCCCCAGCGACTGGGGCCTCGAGGTCGAGACCCTGGCCGAGGTCTTCCGGAACTATTCCCTGCGGCGGATCTGCCAGGCCGAGATCTGTGACACCTACGAGCACAAGCATCAGCCCCTGTCGGCCGAGGACCCGCGAAGCGGCCTGATGAAGATGGCCGTCGATATCGCCAAGTCGGTCTTCCGCAACCTGGCCGTGGAGAGCATCGTCCTCAGCGACAGCGGCCTGCGCACCCTGATCATCAACTACCAGCGGACGGCCGGGGACGCCGCCAAGCGGTACCGGGACGACGCGGAGTACAACGGCCTGACCTTCGACTACCATCTGGAGACGGTCATGGTCGAGGCTTTCACCCGGGCCATCCAGATCGCCGGGAAGGAGTTCATGGACGATCCGCTCTACTCCCCGCTCATCCCGAGCTGGAACCGCGTGGTCTCGGCTGTCCCGGACTTCCTGGGCCAGCTGAAGGCGGCTGTCGACAAGGACAACGCCTAGGCCGGACCGAGCGGCCGTGAGGGGCTATCCCTCTTATCCCTGGCAACCTTTTACCCCCCGTTCCCATCTATACGGGTGTGGAAGAAATGAACGCTTGCAGCCTCCTCCTGGCGGTCCCCGGCCAAATCGGCCATAATAGCTGCCGTGCGGAGTATGAGCCCTTCCTGGAGGCGGCCCTGGCCATGAGTGGCGACAAGGGGAGCGAGCCTGTCTGGGGGACGGCCGACAAGGCCCGCCTGGAAGAGCTCGTGAGCCGCGGCCGGGCCGGCGACCTGGCGGCCATGGAAGCCATCTACGGCATGTTCAAGGGGCCCGTCTTCGGCCTCGTCTATCGATACGCCCAGAATCGGGCCGCCGCCGAGGACCTCCTCCAGGACGTCTTCCTCAAGATCTTCAGCCACATTCGCAGCGTGCGCGACGCCTCCACCTTCCCCGCCTGGGTCTACCGGATCACCCTCAATACGGCCTACAGCCATCTCCGCCAGAAGCGGACCCAGATCGAGAAGCTCGTTCCCCTCGGCGACGTCGAGGGACGCCTCGAAGAGCCGGAGACCCGGCCGGCGGACCGGGACCTCCAAGGGCCCCTCGAGGAGGCCATCCAAGCCCTGGCGCCGCGGCTGCGGAGCGTCTTCGTCCTTCATGACGTCCAAGGCTTCAAGCACGAAGAGATCGCCCTGACGCTGGGCTGCGCGGTCGGGACGTCGAAGTCGCAGCTCTTCAAGGCCCGGATCAAGATCCGCGATTACCTGAAGGCCCGGAAGGCGGTCTAGGAGAACGACGATGAGATGCCGCAAAGCGATGGAATACATCAGCCGCTCGATCGACGGCGAGCTCTCCGAAAGGGAGACCGTCCGGCTCGAGCGGCACCTGGCCGTTTGCGCGGAGTGCCGGGCCCTCCAGTCCGACTTGAAAGCGATCGTCGGCCGGGCCGCCGGCCTCGCCGTTCCCGAGCCGTCCGAACGGGTCTGGATCCGGATCAAGGCGGGTTTGACGGCAGGCGCCCGGCTCGACCGCCGGCCTCTCTTCGGCTTGAGCCTGCCGGCCCTCAGGTACGCGGGCGCGGCGGCGCTCGCCCTCATCCTCGTCGCTTCGGGCCTCGTCCTCGGACGCCGCCTGGGGCGCGAAGACATCCGGATGGGGCCCCAGGACCGTGAAGCCTACACCTTGGCCAAGCTCGACGAAGCGGAGCGCTATTATGAAAAGGCCATCCAGTCCCTGAGCGAGGCTTTCGCCGCGGAGAAGGGGGCCCTCGCGCCTCAGGTCGCGGAGCTCTTCGAGCGGAACCTCTCGGTCGTCGACGCGACCATCCAGACCTGCCGCCGGGCCGTCCTCGAGGAGCCCGACGATCTCGAAGCCCGGAATTATCTGCTGGCCGCTTATACCCGGAAACTCACGTTGCTCGATTCGGCCCTGGACCTCCAGAGCGGGGACCGGGCGGCCGCGGTCGGGACAACGATCATCTAACGGAAGTGAGGAGGATCACTATGAGCAAGACCATGACGAAGAAATGGCCGGTCGTTATCGCGGCCGTGGCCCTGGCCGCCGCGTTCGTCGCGTCGCCGGTCCTGGCCGAACAGAAGTTCGAAGAGAAGTTCGAGAAGACCATGCCCCTGAGCCAGACGGGCAAGTTCTTCCTGAGCAACGTCTCCGGCCAGATCGAGGTCATGACCTGGAAGGACGCCCAGGTCAAGATCGAGGCCCTCAAGACTTCGAAGGCGGACACCGTCGAGAAGGCCAAAGAGAACGCGGCCAAGGTGACGATCGAGGTCGCCGGCGAGGCGAACCAGGTCAGCGTCGAGGTCAAGCATCCCAAGCGCACCGGCGGCTTCTGGGGCGGCGACTCCATCAAGGTCTCCGTGGATTTCAAGGTCTGGGTCCCCGAGAAGGCCGCGGTCGACCTCAAGTCGGTCAGCGGTGACGTCCAGGTGGCGGCGATCGGCGGCTCGGCGAAGATCAAGTGCGTCAGCGGCGACGTCGATCTGCGCGGCGCGGCCGGCGCCGACGTCGACCTCGTCAGCGGCGACCTGACGCTGGCGAACATCGCCGGGGACGTGTTCATCAAGGCCGTCTCGGGCGACATCGGAGTGACGGGGATCAAGGGCTCGGTCGAGGTCGAGGCCGTCAGCGGCGACATCGAGCTCCTGGACGTTTCCGGGGCCGCTAAGGTCGACGCCAAGAGCGTCAGCGGCAACATCATCTACACCGGAGCGATCCAGGCGGGCGGCCGCTACGAGCTCAAGGCCCATAGCGGCGACGTCCGCATGACCGTTCCGGCCGCCTCGACGTTCGACCTCGAGGCCAACACCTTCAGCGGGGCGATCGACAACGAGTTCGAGATCAAGGCCGTCGGCAAGATCTCGCCGAAGGAGATCCGCGGCACCGTCGGCGGAGGCGGGGCCACGGTCATCCTCAAGACCTTCAGCGGCAACGTCGACCTGATCAAGAAGTAGACCGGGACCGCACAGGCTTCCTGTTTCGCGGGGGCGGCGGCGACGCCGCCCCTTTTTTTGTATAATGGCCGGCATGCGCCGCGTCCATGCCGTCAATTTCATCCGGACCATGTCCGTGACCACCATCGCCTTCCTGGCTCCGCTCCGGTTCCTGGAGCTCGGCTTCGACGGGGTGGCGATCGGGGCCGTCGTGGCCCTGTTCGCCGCCGCGCCCCTCGTCTTCTCCTTCCCCACGGGCTGGATGAACGACCGGCTGTCGATGAAGAAGGTCATCTTCGGGGGCCTCCTGACGATGTCGCTGGCCATCCTGGCCATGGGCCACGTCCGGAGCGTCCTGCCGATGGCCGCGGCGTTCCTCCTTCTGGGGGTGGCCAACAGCGCCATCAACGTATCCATCAACAGCTTCTATTACAAAGACCGGACCGAACCGGATTCGAACCGCAAGTACGGGAGATTCATCGGCTGGCTCTCGCTCGGGCCGCCCGCCGGGCTTCTCCTCGGAAGCGCCCTGACCGGGGTGGCCGGGTTCCGGGCGCTCTTCTGGGCCATGGCCGGGCTGACCGCGCTGGCCACGTCGGCCGTGGGCGGATTCGGCGAGGAGAAGTTCACGGCGGTGTCCTTCCGCGAATACCGGTTCACGATCTTCAACAAGCGGACGCTCCTCTTCTCGGCGTTCCTCGTTCTGCTGGCGCTCCATTGGGGGACGGAGATCACCGTTTACGGCCCTTTCCTGAGGACGCGCTTCGGTCTGGGCGATTCGGGGGTCGCGCTCTACATGGCCTGCGCGTACCTGGCTCTCTCGCTGGCCGCATTCCTGGTCGCCCGGCTTAAGGACGACCCCGTCCGCGACCGCCGGCTGCTCTTGCTGGGCATGGTCA
>Ga0209706_10000344_pt1 | contig 26546 bp, 18 predicted proteins | sample PPLLaktember2015_6_FD_187263 | JGI IMG/M metagenome (GOLD analysis project Ga0209706, IMG submission 187263) | Freshwater sediment microbial communities from Prairie Pothole Lake near Jamestown, North Dakota, USA - PPLs Lake P8 Core (1) Depth... | ecosystem: Environmental > Aquatic > Freshwater...
CGGCGGGATGGCGGCCAAGGCTCAGATTCCCAGCACGTTGCAGAGCACCGCGAAGATGCCGTCGGTGACGATGATCAGCACGATGCCGTTGACCACCGCGCGGGTGGCGGAGTCGCCGACCGCCGAGGCGGTGTCGCCGGTGCGCATGCCCTGGAAGCAGGCGGCCACCCCGACCAGCGCCCCGAAGATCACGCTCTTCGCCACGCCGAGCCCGAGGTCCGTCAGCGTGGCCGCCGCGAACGTCTCGTTCAGGTACTGGGTGATGGTGAGATCGAGCATGGTCGCCGATACGAACACGCCGCCCACGATGCCCCAGAAGTCCGCGTACAGGCAGAGCAGGGGCATCATCACCACCAGCGCCAGGGTGCGCGGCAGCACCAGGAACTCGATGGGCGAGATGCCGAGGGTGCGCAGCGCGTCGATCTCCTCGGTCACCTTCATGGTGCCGAGCTGCGCGGCGAACGCCGCGCCGGTGCGGCCGGCCATCACCACGGCCGTCATCACGGCGCCCATCTCGCGCAGCATCGCCAGCGCCACGAGGTCCGCCACGTAGATGGTGGCCCCGAAGCGCAGCAGCTGGACCGCGCCCATGAAGGCCAGGATCAGGCCGATCAGGAAGCCGATCAACGTGACGATCGGCAGCGCCTGGGCGCCGGTCCGCTGGACGTAGAGCCAGAAATCCTGCACCGGAAAGCGCGCGCGCAGCGTCGCCAGCCGGCCTAGCGCGAGGGTCACTTCGCCGACGAAGGCCACCGGCGCGGCGAGGCCTTCGAGCCCGCGCAGCGTGGCCTCCCCGAGCCGCGTGAGCCAGGGCGGCGCCTCCGCGCCGGCGCCGCGGGCGCCCGTCCGCTCCGGCACCGCCTCGGCGAGCGCCAGCAAGCGGCGCACGCCCTCGGGCAGCCCCCCGCGCTCGGCGTCGATGCCGCGCTCGGCGCAGGTGCGCAGCACGCGCACCAGGAACGCGACGAGCGCGGTGTCCCAGCCGCCGAGCTCGCGGGCGTCGAACGCCAGCCGCCGGACCCGCGCCGGATCCAGAGCGTCTTCGACCTGCTCCGGCGACGGGCGGGCGGCGCGAAGCAGCCAGGACCCCGTGAGCTGGAGGACCAGACCCCCGTCCGGTCCACGGGCGAGGGAGAGCTGTGCGCTCGACATCGGCGGCCCTTGGGGGCCGGAGGCTACTCCCCACCCGCAGCGCTCGCCAACGCCGTGCGCCCCGCGAGCCGCGCCACCCGTCCGAGCAAGGCCGCGGCGCCGCCGGCGCGAGCCTCGACCAGCTCCGCCGGCTCACGCGCCTGGGCGAACAGGAGGCCCAGCTCGAGGAAGGCATGGCTGAGCACGAACACGGCCGCCTCGATGCCCTCGCCGTCGCCGGGACCCTGGAGGCCGCGGAGCCAGCTCCGCACGCGCCGGCTGCGGCGCTCGGCGCGCAGCGTCCAGGCGTCGGGCTCGAGGGCGGGGCCGGTGAGCGAGCTGGCTCCCGCCGCGCGCGCCAGGTGCCGCGCGCTCTCGGACCAGAAGCGCAGCATGCCCCCGCACACCGCGTCCGGTGCGGCGCCCGCCGCGCACAGGGCGTCGAGCTGCGTCTGCTCCTCGTAGACCAGCTCGTCCATCAGCGCCGCGCGCGCGCTGCTCGAGCGACACGCGTCGTGCAGCAGGGTGCGGACCCGCGCGACGTCGACGGGCGCCACGCGGGCGGGCGCCGGAGGCGGCGCCGGCACGGAGGAGTCGTCGATCAGGTGCTCGGCGATGGCCTCGGACAGCAGGTCGACCAGCACGTCGGAGCGGACGTTCGCGGGCGACACCGCGTAGGCGAAGCTCGCCGACTGGAGCAGCGAGGACGTCGCGAACAGCAGCGTCTCGAGGTCTCCTTCGCGCAGCTCGGCGCGCCGTCCGGCGAGCAGCCGCTGGAGCGGATCCGGATGGCCGCGCTGGTGGCGCAGGACGAGCTGCACGGTGGTGCCCGGGCCGAAGCGAAGGCCGTGCTCCGCCAGCACCGAGAGCAGCGCGCGCTGGCCGATGCGGCTGCGCACGACGGCGCCCACCACGAGCGCGGTGCCCTGGGCGAGCGGCCGCGTGCGGGCGTCGTCGGCGATCTTCGCCAGGATCTCGCCCTCTCGGGCGAGGGCGCGTTCGAGGGCGGCGCCGATCAGGCCGTCCTTGTCGCCGAAGTACTGGTAGAGGGAGCCCACCGAGACGCCCGCGGCCCGGGCGATGCGGTTGGTGGACGCACCCGAGTAGCCGTGGGTGCGGAGCACCTCCTCGGTGGCGTCGAGCAGGGTCCCCACGGTCTGTTGCGAGCGCGCCTGGCGCGGTCGCTTCCGATAGTGCTGCGGTGTCTCGAGAGCCAGAGCCGCCTCCAGTCCCTTGGGTCGGGCGCAAAACGCGACCCGCGGGTCGCATCTACTGGGTGATTACGGCTGCGGCTCCGGTTGCGGATGCCGGGCGTCCCCATCGCCAATGATGGGGACGGATCAGAAGCGGCGCCAGAACTCGTGGGCGGCCCCGCAGGCCAGCTTGTCGAGGGCTTCGGGCTGCTGGACGCCGCTCAGCGCGACGGGGCTCTGCCCCTCGAAGCAGGCGTCGATCTTGCCGTCGTGGTCGTCGTCCTGGCACTGCCGGGCCACGGCGTTCCCGGCGTAGTACTGGACCACGTCGGGGAGGCGGTTGCCGTTGGTGTCGATCTCGACCCGGGCCAGGGCCCCGCCCTCGAAGACCTGGCGCTGGTCGGCGCTGCCGTCGGCGTTGCTGTCGACCAGGGCCTCGCTCGGCTGCCCGCCGGGGCCGATCGCCACACGGGCGTCGAAGCTGCCGTTGCGGTCGGTGTCGCGGCACTGCAGGCGCACGCTGCCGTCCGGGTTCAGGAAGAGCCGAGCGTCGGGCCGCTTCGCTCCGTCCGACACCGTCTCCTGGATGGTCGCGGCGCCGCTCGCGTCGAACAGCGTGAGCACGGTCGGCCGACCCGCTCCCTTGCCGTCCTGCGCCTGCCAGTCGACCCGCCCGCCGCTGAGGTGGGACCAGACGTCGATCTTGCAGTCGCCGTTCTTGTCCTCGGCGCTCTCGACGAGCTGCTCGCCGGCGTCGTAGCGCTGCTCGAGGTCGATGCAGCCGCGTCCCTTCGAGTCGCTGCGCAGGCGCGAGAGCTTCCCGTTCTTGAACTCGGCGACCTCGTCGGGCTTGCCGTCGCCGCTCTTGTCCTGCTCCCGCTTCGCCACGTTGCCCGCGGCGTCGAGGGTCACCCAGACGTCGGGGCGGCCGTCGCCGTTCTCGTCGAGCTCCTGGCGCTGCCCGCCGCCTTCGCTGGACGCGACGCCCTTCTCGAAGCGGCCGTCGAAGTCGTCGTCCTGCTCGGTGCGGGCGGGCTTGCCGTCGCGGAACGTCACCACCACGTCGGCCTTGCCGTCGCCGTTGCGGTCCTTCTCGCTGCGCACGAGCTGGTTGCCTTCCAGGTAGCTCACCGTCTCGGCGCGACCGTCTCCGTCCTGGTCCTCCTCGACGCGTCCGGTGGCGCCGTCGGCGGAGAAATGGGTCACCACGTCCGGCTTGCCGTCGCCGTTGCGGTCCTCGCTCTGCAGCGTGCGCTTGCCGCCGCGGTACTCGGCCACCACCTCCGGCTTGCCGTCGCGGTTCGCGTCCTGCTCCGAGCGCACCGGCACGCCGCCCTCGAAGCGGGTGGTGAGCTCGAAGTGTCCATCGAAGTCCTTGTCTTCCTCCTCGCGGGCCACGGCGCCGCCCTCGTAGCTGCGGCGGAAGTCGGCCCGGCCGTCGCCGTTGGCGTCGATCTCCTCGCGCAGCGGCTTCTCGTCCGGGCCGTACCAGGCGAACTCGTCGCCGCGCCCGTCGTGGTTCGTGTCGCGCTCCTGGCGCGCGCGCCGCCCATTCTCGAAGGCGATGCGCACGTCGACGCGGCCGTCGCCGTTGGTGTCCTGCTCCTGGGAGACCGCCTGGCCGCCCTCGAGGCGCGTCGTCACGTCGGGCTTGCCGTCGCCGTTGGTGTCGCGCTCCTCGCTCACCTTCTCGCCGTTCTCGTAGGCGACCTTCACCCCCACGCCGCCGCCCGCGCCGAGCTGCTCCTCGGCGAGCACCTGGCCGTCGGGGCCGAGCTCGCCGCGCACCTCGGGCTTGCCGTCGCGGTCCCGGTCTTCCGCGAAGCGCACCGGCTTGCCGCTCGCGAACTCGACGAAGCGGTCGGGCTTGCCGTCCTTGTCCTGGTCCTCCTCGAGCTTCACCGGCTCGCCCTGGGCGTCGTTGGTCCGCCAGGAGTCGACCTTGCCGTCGCCGTCGCGGTCGCGCAGCACGCGCGCCTCCTTGCCGGTGGCGGTGTCGAAGGTGACGAAGGCGTCGGCGCGGGCGTCGCCGTCGGTGTCCTGCTCCTGCTTCTCGAGCCGGCCCTGAGGGTCGTAGAAGTTGAACAGCTCGAAGCGGCCGTCGCCGTCCTCGTCGAGCTCGACGCGCACCAGCCGGCCTTCGCCCCACTGCTCGAGGCGGTCGGGGCGGCCTTTGCCGCGGCGGTCGACCTCCTTGCGCTGCACCTCGCCGGCCGCGTAGCTGACCTTCGTCTCGAAGCGGCCGTCGAAGTCCTCGTCCAGCTCCTGGGAGGCCAGCGCCTTGCCGTCTGCGGCGTAGCGGTAGCGGGCGTCGATCTTCTTGTCGTGGTTGCGGTCCTCCTCCTGGGCCGCGCGCACGCCGCCCTGGAGGGTCACGAAGGTGTCGGGCCGGCCGTCGCCGTTGGTGTCGGCCTCGCTGCGGCCCGCCTGCTCGCCCTCGAAGGAGGTGACGAGGTCCGGCTTGCCGTCGCCGTCGGTGTCCTCCTCCTCGCGCACCTTGCGGCCGCCCTCGAAGCGCCGCACCAGGTCGAAGCGGCCGCTGCCCTTGGTGTCGTACTCCTCGAGCTCGCGGTCGCCGCCGGCGGTGAAGGTGATGACGGCGTCGGGACGGCCGTCCTGGTCGGAGTCGCGCACCTGGCGGCGCTCCACACCGCGCTCGTAGCTCGACTCCGTCTCGAAGCTGCCGTTGGCGTCGGTGTCGGCGCGGCGCCGGAGGATCAGCTCGCCGTCCCACTCGGTGACGGTATCGATACGGCCGTCGTCGTCGGTGTCCGCTTCCGTCCGCACGCGCTTGCCGGCCTGGTAGTGGATGCGCGCGTCGGGCACGCCGTCGCCATTCGCGTCCTGCTCCTCGGAGCGCTTGGCGCCGTCGGCCTCGAACTCGGCGCGGATGTCGGGCTTGCCGTCGCCGGTGGTGTCCTCCTCCACGAGGGCCGGCTGGCCGCTGGCGTGGTACGTCACCAGGCGGTCGGCCCGGCCGTCGCCGTTCGTGTCCTCCTCGGCGCGCGCCGGCACGCCGTTCTGGAAGCGCAGCGTCGCGTCGGGCTTGCCGTCCGCGTTGCGGTCGTCCTTCTGGAGCGCGGGCTTGCCGCCCTGGTACTCGACCCACTGGTCGGTGCGCCCGTCGTGGTTGGTGTCGGATTCCTGGCGCGCCGGCTGGCCGGAGCCCGGCTCGAACCAGATGAACACGTCCTTGCGCCCGTCGCGGTTGGTGTCCTGCTCGGCGCGCTCGGGCTTGCCGCCCGGGGCGTAGTAGATGAACTCGTCGTGGACGCCGTCGGCGTCGGTGTCCGAGCGCTTCTCGCGCAGCTCCTCGGTGTCGGGGTCGTAGAGGAGCACGACCGGCTTGCGCGTGCCCTGGCCCTGGGGCTGGGCGTGGACGCCTGCGCCGGCCGCGAGGGCGGCACCCAGCAGGGCCGCGGCGAGCCACGGCGCGCGCTCAGTTCGTCGCACTTTGCACGGGGTTCCGGAAGGTGCCGACGAGCATCGAGTTGGCGAGGCACCGCACGCGATCGGGCATGTGGTCGAAGGGCGACGCCGCGCGCAGCGCCTCGACGGCGCTCTGGCCGAGACGCGAGTCCTGGGCGCGCACGAACTCCACGCGGCTCGCGGTGCCGGCCGGGTCGAGCTGGAAGCGGAGCTCGACGCTCTGGTTCCCCGGCAGGTCGACCGGCAGCGCCCAGCGGTCGTACATGCGCTGCTTCACGCGCGCCATGTAGGCCACCACCTCGGGCCGCCGCATGCAATCGTCGTTCGAGACGCCGCCGGGGCCGGTGCCGTCGCCCCCGCCGCCGCCGCGCAGGTTCCCGCTGCCGACGGCCCAGTGGACCTCGGCGCGGGCGCCGGTCTTCGCGCCGTGCACGTCGCGGCCCGAGACGATGCCTTCCTTGACCGAGGAGCCGGTGCCGAGGGCGCGGGCATCCGCGATCCCGGCCGTCGTACCCGAGGCCACCTGCTTCGGACCCGACTGGATGCCGACCGGCGCGACGTGCTCCACGGGCCCGCGCACCGCCGGGGCGACGCCCTCGACCGCGACCGGCTGCGTGACCACGGGGGCGATGCTCTGGTAGGCCCGGGCCTGCTCCACCACCACCGGCGCCGCGCGCGCGATCTCGGTCGGCGCCTGGACGTTGGAGATCGCCTCGACCTCCACCTTCTGCGCCACCACCGCCGGCGCGCGCTGCTGGACCACCACCGGATTCACGATCTGCGGCGCCACGGCCATCGCCGCGGGATCGAAGACCGGCGAGGCGCGCTCCGCGACCACGCGGGGCCGCGCGGCCGGCTCTTCCTTCGCCACCTCGTCCTGCACGCGCTGGAGCTCGATCAGCTCCTCGATCTCCTCGACCGGCGCCAGCCAGGCGGCGAGCAACAGGGCGGCGAGCAGGCCGCCGTGGAGGCCCACGGCGAGCCCGCCCGAGATCACGCGGCTGCGGCGGCTGGTGCTGGCGTCGAGCTCGAGGCCCGGGAAGTCGGCGGCCGGGTCCGCACCGCCGGGGGGCGCGGCGTCGAGGGCGGTGCCCAGGCGGCGCGAGCGCAGCGGCGAGCTGCGCCGGTGCCGTCGGCGGATCACGAGGTCCTGGGTCAGCGCTGTCGCCATCCTTTCACGCTCCGTGCCGGATCGCCCGAGCCGGCCACCCCGAGTGGCTAGACGCCCGCGGCGCGGTGCGGGTTCCGCCCGCCCGCGCGCAGCTTTCCGGCAACTCGGTCCGGATTCTCGTGCAACCCCGCAAGTATTGGATCCTACGGCGTTTTTCGTCGCAGCCGAACTATGCTACGAGGTCCCGCGAGCGGTGTCAACGAACTCGCGCGGCGGGCCACCCACGTTTCGTCGGCTCGGGCGATCCGGGTTATCGTGTCGCATTCATCTGGGGGATCCCTTGGACGCGAAAGAAATCATCGAGCTTCTGAAGCAGGGGTGGCTGACGACCGTGCCGCTGGCCCTGCTGTCGGTAATCGTTTTCACCATCGCACTGGAGCGTCTCTGGCGCTACCGCGGCCTCGAGAAGGCCACGCGCGACCTCGCGCGCAAGCAGGTCGACGCCCTGGTGCGGCGCGACGTCGCCACCGCGCGCGCCCTCTGCGAGGCGTCGAACACGCCGATGGCGCGCGTGTTCGGGGAGGGGCTGCGCTGGCGCAACATCGCCCTCGAGGACCTGAACGAGGTGCTGCACACCGGCCGCCAGGAGGCGCTGGCGGAGCTGCGCAAGGGCCTCTGGTTCATCGGCACGATCGGCTCGCTGGCGCCCTACATCGGCCTGTTCGGCACGGTGGTCGGCATCATGCGCTCGTTCCACGCGATCGGCGTCACCGGCGACACCGGCTTCGACGTGGTGGCGTCGGGCATCGCGGAGGCGCTGATCGCGACGGCGGTCGGCCTGCTGGTGGCGATCCTCGCGCTGATCCTCTTCAACTGGCTCCAGACGCGCGTCACGGTGATCGGTCAGGTGTTCGCGCGCTCCACGGAGCGCTTCGTGCAGGCGCTGCTCTACGTCGAGGCGTCGCCCCACGGTAGCGACGGCGGGCACCTGCCCGGGGAGGCCCGCGATGGCCGCTTCAGTCCGGCCTGACGGCGACGAGAGCGAGGCGATCATTGCGGAGATCAACATCACTCCGCTGACCGACGTCTTCCTCGTCCTCCTCATCATCTTCATGGTCACTTCGTCGGTGATCGCCAATACGGGCAAGAAGGTCGACCTCCCCGAGGCGGTGCAGCAGAGCCAGACGCCCCCGAAGGCGGTGAACGTCACGATCACCGAGGCAGGGCTCGTCCAGGTCAACGACCAGGCGGTGAAGCTCGAGCAGCTGCGCGCTCACCTCGAGAAGGCGCTGAAGGCCACCGACAACAAGACCGTGATCCTGCGCGGCGACCGCAAGGTGGTGCTGGAGCAGGCGGTCTACGTGCTCGACCAGGCTCAGCTCGCCGGCGCGGAGGGGTTCGCCCTCGCGACCAAGAAGCCCAAGGGCAAGCGCTGAAGGCGCGGCGCTAGGCGCTCCGCGAGCGCGCCCAGGTGTAGGCCGCGGCGAGCAGCAGCAGCTCCGGCAGCAGCAGCCCGACGCCCTGGAACATCGTGAAGGTGTTCTGGAGCGGCAGGGGAAGCTGCAGCCGGCCGCTGATGCTGGCCTTCGGGCGCAGCGTGATGGCCCGCTCCTGGTCGAGCGCCCAGTGGACGCCGTTCAGCACCAGATCGAGGTTGTAGAGCGCGCGCAGGAAGTGGTTCGAGGCGAGCTCGGCGTCGCCGAAGGCGACGATGCGCGCCTCGTGGCCGCCGCGCGGATACTGACCGGCGGCGACCAGGACGTGATAGTCCTCGCGCGCGTCGGCGGGGCGCTCGGCCGCGGCGGCGCGCGACGCGAGGTCGAGGTCCGGCGAGAGCCAGGAGCGGCCGCTGGCGAACACGACGCCCCCGACCCGGTCCTCGGGCTGGGGCTTGCGCAGGCGAAAGCTGCGCGCGCCGTGGAAGAAGGTCATCCGCGAGGCGTCGAGCCCCCGCGCGATCGGATGCTCGGCGTAGCCGAAGGCCAGCGGGTTCGTGCCGAGGGCCTCGCCCTCGAGGGCGCCGGACGCGGGGTCGACGACCAGCGCGTCGGGAGACTCGAGGCCCCAGCGCGCCAGCAGATCCTCGAGGCCGCTCGCCACGCCGGGCTCGAGGAACGCGACCAGGCGGCCGCCGCGGCCGAGGTAGCGCTCGAGGGCCGCCAGGGCCTCGGGGCGCCAGGGCCGCCGCGGCGCCAGCACCAGCAGGCCCGAGGCGTCGTCCGGGATCTCGGCGGCGGTCGCCGTCACGAACTCGCGCAGCCGGTAGCCCTCGGTCTGGAGGGCTCTGCCGAGGCCGGAGTAGCCCGCGCCGTCGCCGCGCGAGAGGTCGCCTTCGCCCGCGCCGCGCGCCACGTAGAGGAGACCGCCGTCGCGTCCGCGCAGCCGGTAGAGCGCCTCGTAGAGCGTGCCCTCGGTCGGTCGATCCACCGTCTCGTGGCGTTCGCCGCGGCGCAGCACCACGCTGTTGGACGAGTCGATCCCGAAGCGCTCGGCGTCCTCGGGGGTCTCGTCGAGGCTCTTCTCGCCGAGGAAGCGCAGGTGCCCGGTGCTCGCCAGGGTGCGCAGCAGCAGGCGCGTGCTGCGCACCCGGGGATCGAAGGCGTCGAAGTAGAGCGTCGCGTCGACCGAGCCCAGCTCGGCGAGCACGTCGCGGACCGCGGGCGACACCTCGAAGCGCTGTCCGAAGGACCAATCGAGCTGCCAGCGCGAAGCCGACGCCAGCCGCTCGAGGGCGACGCCGCCCGCCGCCACCGCCAGCACGCCGAGCAGGCCGCGCGCCAGGGTGCCGCGAAACGCGGGGGCGGCGGCGCCGCGCGCTCCGGCGAGCACCCGCAGCGCTGCGACCGCGAGGGCCAGCGCGCCGAGGGCGCCGTTCGCGGCGCTGAACCAACCGGCCTCGCCGACCGCGTAGTACGCGCCGGCGCCGAAGGCGAGGGCGATCCAGCCGGCGACGGCGAGTCCGCTCACCCGGCCACTCGCCGCCAGACGAAGGAGAAGTGAGCCAGCGCCGCGGCGAAGGCGGCCAGCGCCGCGAAGTAGGCCAGGTGGCCGAGGTTCACGATGCCCTCGGCGAAGCTGCCGTAACGCAGGTGGAGCGAGAGCGCGTCGAGCCAGGCGCCGCCGGCCTCGCCGACGAAGCGGAACGACTTCACCCACTCGAAGTCCCAGAGCACGAAGCCGACGGCCCAGCCGGCCACCGCGGCGACGAGCTGGCTGCGCGTCCAGGCGGAGCAGGCGAGCCCGATGCTCGCGAGGGCGATCGCGTGGAGCGTCAGCCCCACGAACACGGCGGCCAGGTGCTGCGCGCCGAGGCCGCCCTGCACGATCGCCATCGCCGGGTAGACGAAGCTCGCGACCATCATCAGCACCACGAACAGGAAGGTCGCGGCGAACTTCGCGGCCACGATGCGCGCGGGCGTGAGCGCGGTGGTGAGCAGCAGCTCGTCGGTGCCGCGGGCGCGCTCCTCGGCGAAGACGCGCATGGTGACGAGCGGCACCAGTCCGATCAGCGTGATGCCGAGCGTCTCCATCACCGGAAAGAACACGGTGTCACGCAGGTTGATGTAGTCGGGCACCGCGTCGGCGTCGAGGCCGCCCATGGTGGTGCTGGCGTAGAGGAACAGCGTCTGGTTGTAGAGGCGCAGGTGGTCGAAGAAGATCAGCGCCGTCACCAGCACCACCAGCGCGAGCGCCAGCCAGGCGAGCGGGGCGCCGAACAGCACCGCCAGCTCCTTGCGCAGCAAGGCGCGCAGCGCGATCACGCGGCGCGACCCTCGCCCCGGAACAGGGCCAGCGGGTCGCCCGCGCCGAGCACGCTCTCGGTCGCGCCGAGGGCGACGAGGCGCCCGCGGTGCAGCACGGCGACGCGCTCGGTCAGCTCGCGGGCTTCGGCGAGGTCGTGGGTGCAGATGACGAGCGTGCGCTCGCCGCGCAGCGCGCGCAGCACGCGGCGCACCTCGGCCTGCTGGAGCGGATCGAGCCCGCTGGTGGGCTCGTCCACGAGCAGCAGCGGCGGGTCGTGGAGGAACGCCTGGGCCAGGTTCACGCGCTGCTGGAATCCCTTCGAGAGGTGGCCGATCGGCCGCTCCGCGACGCTCTCCAGCGCGAAGCGCCGCAGCTCCTCCGCGACGCGCTGGCTCGCGCGCGCGCCCGCCAGCTCACGCGCCCCCGCCACGAAGCGCAGCAGCGCGCGCACGCGCAGCTCGGGGTAGAGGCGCGTCGTCTCCGCCACGAAGCCGAGTCGGCGGCTGACGGCGCGCGCGTCCCGCGCCGGCGAGATCCCGTCGACGAGCACGCTGCCCGAGGACGGCAGCAGGAAGCCGGTGACGAGGCGCAGGAACGTCGTCTTGCCGGCGCCGTTCGCGCCGAGCAGGCCGAAGGCCTCGCCGGGCTCGACGCGCAGGCTGAGCGCGTCGAGGGCGAGGTGCGAGCCGAAGCGCCGCGTGAGCGCGCGGGCCTCGAGCGCAGCGCCGCGCGGCTCGCCGCTCGTCCCGCCGGGCTCGCCGTCCATGGCAGGATCTTATCGGCGCTTGCGCTTCCCGGCTCCGCCCATAGACTGCGCGCCGTGATCCAGTATCGCCCGGCCAGCGGCGCAGGCTCCTGCGCGCACTGCCTCGGAGAGCTCGGCCTCGACGCGCTGAAGCAGGCTGGCGTCTGGTACTGCTGCCACGCCTGCGCGGAAGGCCGCGCCCCGGAGAATGACTCCGCGGTTCCCACACCCCGCCTCTACCACCGGCCGGCGCGCTTCTTCCGCAAGCGGCTCCCCAAGGAGCTGAGAACCGCGGGTCCGAAGGGGTAGGGCCCGCGCCGGCCTCGCGGCGGCGCAACGAGCGCGCCTCGGCACGAGCAGAGGAGCCGCGACCAGGCGTTGTGCTCCCGACGCGCATGCGGGGTCGCCGGAGTCGGACCTGGCGCCGGAGAGCTACGACGAAGTGGCGCGAACGCTCGTCGTCCCTTCGCTCCGCGCGCGCGGGGCAGGGGAACCGGGGGGCTCCGCCCCCCGGACCCCCGGGAACGATCTAGCGATCGAGGAGGGCGACCGGAGAAGTGAGAGCTGTGCGAAACCCTGTCGCTCGGCGAAGACCCGCGTCCTACCTACCCGGGCACCTCGGCTGGATCGAGCAGCCCGAGCCGCCGCCAGCCCACGGACAAGAGCCACGTGCGCGGCGCCCGCACTGCAGGCGCTTCCACCGCCCGCGCCGCCTCCTCCGCCCCCACGCTGCCGCTCCGCCAACCTCGGAACCAGCGCGCCGACGACGCCGGGTCGAGCCGCACGGGCCCGGGCAGCGCTTTGCTTCCCCGTCGCTTCGCCCAGTGCCGCCGGGCATTCAGCAGCACGTAGCGGAGCGCGTTCCGCACCTGCGTGGGCGAGCGCAGCACCACCAGGTGGTAGCGCTCGCGCACCACGGGCCCGCTCCTGCGCAGCGCGCGGTTCACCGCCCGCGCGAAGCGCGCCCCGAGCGATCGCATCCCCCGCCCGAGCGCCTCCGGCCCCTCCGCCTCGACGATCGCATGCAGGTGGTCGCCCTGGATCGAGTAGTGCACCAGCCGGAACTCTCCGCGCTCGGCCCCGCGCCGGAAGCTCCCTTCGATCTCGCGCACGACGTCCCGCGTCCGCAGCGAGCTCAGCCCGTCCAGCACCTTCAGCGTGACGAGGCAGGGATGCGCAGCGGGGAACCGGCCGCGCCTCTCGTGCGGAACGGGCGGCTTCGGCCCGGGCTTGCGTCCGGCTCCCGGCCGCCATCCGCCCCACTTCCCTCGCCAGAGCGGCAGCTCGCCCTGCTTCGATCGCTTCATCGCGATCTAGATTACCGCGGGAGTCCGAATTCTGTCAACGAAAATGATGAACAATGCTCATACAAAATGTATCGCCTGCCCGAGTTCGCGCGTTCGCTGCGACGTGCGGTGTGGCGATGCCGCGATGATCGCCCGCCGGCGCCACGCGCTCACTACCACGTTCCATCTCGCGATGGCCACCCGCCCAAGGTCTCGCGTTCGCCGCGATGCACGCTGCTCTTTCTTGCCTTGATCGCCTCCGGCGACCCCAGAACCCGCGAAAGCGCGCCGTCGCGTCGTTCCTTCGCGCTCTGGCGGGCGGGCGCGCCCGAGCGTTCCCGGCCCCAGCGCCAGCTTCCGCGCCATCGCCCGGCTCCCCTCGAACGCCCTCTCGCGCCTCGGCACCCGGCCCCGCGGCTAGAGCGCCTCGAGCGCCTCGAAGTACCCCGGCCACGTCTTCGCTACGCACCCCGGGTCCTCGATCTGGACCCCCGGGATGCGCAGCCCGGCGAGGGCGAAGGACATCGCCATGCGGTGGTCGTCGTAGGTGGCGATGCGGGCGCCGTGGAGCGGGCCCGGCTCGATGCGCAGGAAGTCGGCGCCCGCGTGGGCGCGCGCGCCGAGCTTGCGGAGCTCGCTCTCGAGCGCCGCCAGGCGGTCGCTCTCCTTGATGCGCAGGTGCGCGATGTTGCGGATCGTGCTCGGCCCGTCGGCGAAGAGGCAGACGACCGCGAGCGCGAGCACCGCGTCCGGGATCTCGTTCATGTCGACGTCCACGGCGCGCAGGCCGTCGAAGGGCCCGTAGAGCTCGATGCCGGCGCGCGTGCGAGCCACGCGGCAGCCCATGCGCTCGAGCACCTCGAGCACCCGCAGGTCCGTCTGGCGCGACTCCGGCGGGATGCCTTCGACGACGACGCGGCCCCCGGCGATCGCCGCCGCGGCGAGCGGGTAGACGGCGGACTGGGCGTCGGCCTCCACCGCGTACTCGCGCGCCGCGTAGGGTCGCGCGCGCACGCGGGCGGCGCCGGCTCCGATCTCGAGCTCTGCGCCGAACGCGCGCATCACCTCCCCGGTGAGCTCCAGGAAGGCGCGCGAGACGACGGCGCCCTCGGCGAACTCGAGCTCGACGTCGCTCGCCGCGCAGGGCGCGGCGAGCAGCACGCCCGACACGTACTGGCTCGAGCGCCGCGCGTCGATGCGCGCCCGCCCGCCGGGAAGCCCGCCGCCCGCCACGCGCACCGGGGGGCAGCCGCCCCGGCCGAGCACCTCGACCGGAGCGCCGAGCGCGCGCAGGGCCTCCGCGAGGTCCTCGATCGGCCGCGCGCGCATGCGGGCCGTGCCGTCGAGGGTGGTCGGTCCCTCCGCCAGGGTGGCCGCGGCGGTGAGGAAACGGGCCGTGGTGCCCGAGGCGCGCACGTCGATCGACGCGCCCCTCGCCGGGAAGCGGCCCGCGCAGCCGGCGACGCGCCAGCCGTCGGTCTCGACCTCGACGCCCGCCCCGAGCGCGCGCAGTCCCTCGCGCATCGCGGCCGTGTCGTCGCTCTCGGAGATGCCGCGCAGCAGGCTCGAGCCGGGCGCCAGGGCGGCGCAGACGAGCGCCCGGTTGGCGATGCTGCGCGACCCGGGCACCCGGATCCGCCCGTCCAGGGCGCCCCGCGTGCGGATCGGCCGGCGGTCCGGCGCACCCGACTTGGCTCCGGCCCCGCTCATAAGGCCCCCAGGGTAACGGCAGCGGATCGCGTTGACACGTCCGGGACGCCTTGCCAGAATCGCCGGTTGCGCCGTTCCTGGAGCGCGGGACGCGTCCGCGGCCGACCGCTTCCGCGGCCGCAGAACCGAGGCGACCCGCGCGGCGATGGAATCGCCCGGCGACCGGGCGGCGCGCGCCCGCAGAAAGAAAGAGACCGGAGGAGCCCCGTGCCCAAGGTATTGGTCAGCGACGCCCTCGCCCGCGAAGGGCTCGCGATCCTGGAGGAGGCCCGAGGCCTCGAGACCGTCAACGCCCCCGGCCTGAAGGGCGCCGAGCTGCTGGCGGCCGTGCGCGACATCGAGGGCCTGGTGGTGCGGAGCGGCACGCAGGTGACCCGGGAGGTGATCGAGGCCGCGCCCCACCTTCGGGTGATCGGGCGCGCCGGCATCGGGGTCGACAACGTCGACGTGCCCGCCGCCACGGCGCGCGGCATCGCGGTGGTGAACACGCCCGAGGGCAACAACATCACCACGGCCGAGCACGCCATCGCGCTGCTGGTGGCGCTGGCGAGGCACATCCCGTCGGCGAGCGCCTCGATGAAGGCGGGCAAGTGGGAGAAGAGCAAGTTCCAGGGCGTCGAGCTCTACAACCGCACCCTCGGAGTGGTGGGCCTCGGCAACATCGGCCGCATCGTGGCGGAGCGCGCCCGCGGGCTCGGCATGCGGGTGATCGCCTACGACCCCTACGTGTCGCCCGAGATGGCGCAGAAGCTCGACGTCGAGCTGGTGGAGCTGCCCGAGCTGTTCGAGCGCTCGGACGCGATCACGGTCCACGTGCCGAAGACGAAGGACACCACGGGTCTGCTGAACGCGGAGGCGTTCCGCCGCATGCGCCGCGGCGTGCTGATCGTGAACGCCGCGCGCGGCGGCATCGTCGACGAGGGCGCGCTGCTCGAGGCGCTGAACGAAGGGCGCGTGGCCGGCGCCGCGCTCGACGTGTTCGTAGAGGAGCCGCCGCCGGCGGGCCATCCGCTGGTGCAGCACGAGCGGGTGATCTGCACGCCTCACCTCGGGGCCTCCACCGAGCAGGCGCAGATCAACGTGTCGATCGCCGTCGCCGAGCAGGTGCGCGACTTCCTGCTGAAGGGCGTGGTTCGAAACGCCGTGAACCTGCCGTCGATCTCGGCGGAGCTGCTGGAGCAGATGCGGCCGTACCTGATCCTCGGCGAGAAGCTGGGGCGCTTCCAGGGCCAGCTCTGCCCGGCCGGCCTCGAGGAGATCGAGATCGAGTACGCCGGCGAGATCGCCGAGATGCGCGTCGCACCGGTGACGATCGCGGTGCTGAAGGGGCTGCTCGAGTCGGTCTCCGAGCGCGTCAACATGGTGAACGCGCCGGTGGTGGCGCAGCAGCACGGCATCAAGGTGGTCGAGTCGAAGGCGAGCCGCCCCTACGACTTCGCCAGCACCATCACTACGCGCGTGCGCGGCTGCGCCGACCGGCTGATCGCCGGCGCCATCTTCCACGGCGGGCAGCCGCGCATCGTGCGCATCGACGACTTCATGCTCGAGGCGATCCCGGAGGGCCCGACGATCCTGCTGCGCAACCACGACCGGCCCGGCGTGGTGGGGCAGGTGGGCACCGTGCTCGGCGAGACCGGCATCAACATCTCGCGCATGCAGCTCGGCCTGGTGGCCGAGCGGAGCGAGGCGGCGATGCTCGTCAACGTCTCGCCGCTGCCGAGCGACGCGGTGATGGAGCGGCTGCGCGGCCTGCCGAACGTGATCACGGCGCAGCTCGTGGACCTCGGCCAGTGACGGCGAGCGCGGAGCCCCGGCGCGCGCCGGGCGGGAAGGGCGGCTTCGCCCTGGCGGCGGTGGGCGCCCAGTGGGGCGACGAGGGCAAGGGCAAGATCGTCGACTGGCTGGCGCTCTCCGTCGACCTGGTGGTGCGCTTCCAGGGCGGCAACAACGCCGGCCACACGCTGGTGGTGGGCGGCGAGAAGTCGGTGTTCCACCTGGTGCCCTCGGGCGTGCTCCAGCCGGGCACGGTGAACCTGATCGGCCCGGGCGTGGTGGTGGACCCGCGCGTGCTGCTGCGCGAGCTCGACGAGCTGACGGCGAAGGGCGTGCTGAAGGATCCGGCGCGGGTGCGCGTCTCCGGGCGCGCCCACGTGATCCTCGACTGGCACATCGCCCTCGACAAGGCGCGCGACGAGGCGCGCGCCGAGGCCGCGATCGGCACCACCGGCCGCGGCATCGGGCCGGCCTACGAGGACAAGGTGGCGCGCCGGGGCATCCGGGTGGCCGACCTGCTCGACGCCGCGGCGCTGCGCCGCGCGGTGGACCGGCTCGCCAAGGAGAAGAACTTCGAACTGGTCGAGCTCCACCACTGGCCGCCGATCGACCCGGAGGCGCTGTTCGAGGAGTACCTCGAGCTCGGCCGCCGGCTCGGCCCCTACGTGGACCACACCAGCCGCATCCTCGAGCAGGCGCTGCGCGCGGGCAAGAACGTGCTCTTCGAGGGCGCGCAGGGCGCGCTGCTCGACATCGACCACGGCACCTACCCGTACGTCACCTCCTCGAACTGCGTGGCGGGCGCGGTGTGCACCGGGGCGGGGGTCGGGCCGACGCGCATCGACGCGGTGCTCGGCATCACCAAGGCCTACACCACGCGCGTCGGCGGCGGGCCGTTCCCGAGCGAGGACACCGGCGAGCGCGGCGAGTGGCTCGGCCAGCGCGGCGTCGAGTTCGGCGCCACCACGGGCCGGAAACGCCGCTGCGGCTGGCTCGACCTGGTGGTGCTGCGGGACTCCGCCATCGTGAGCGGCTTCACGTCCCTCGCGGTGAACAAGCTCGACGTGCTCTCCGGGCTCGACGAGATCCCCGTGGTCACCGCCTACCGGATCGACGGCAAGCTCACCCACGAGTTCCCGATGACCCTCGAGGAGCTGGCGCGGGCGGAGGCCGTCTACGAGGTGCTGCCCGGCTGGCGCGAGGAGCTGACCGGCATCCGCGAGTACGCGGCGCTGCCGGGCAACGCCCGGCGCTACGTGGAGCACGTGGAGACGCTGCTCGACGTGCCCGTCGACCTGATCTCGGTCGGGCCGGGCCGGGACGAGACGATCGTTCGCCGGACGCTGTTCGCTCCCCGGAGCTAAGCCTCCCCGCCCGGCCGGCCGATCCTCCCTGGGGGGCTCGGGACCCCGGGCGGAGACCCATGGCCAAGAAGCGGGCGGAGCGCATCCGGCGTCGGGTGACCTGCGAGCTGCTGCTCGAGGGCCGCAGCTATCGCGGCATCGTGCTCGACCTCTCCGAGACGGGCGTCTTCGTGCAGACCGAGGCGACCCCGCCTCCCGGCGCGCGCCTCGTGGTCCGCTTCCACGCGCCGGGCGGCGTCGAGATCGAGGTCGCCGCCAGCGTGGCGCGCCGGAAGGTCGCGCCCCGCGAGCTCGCGGGCGTGGTGCGCGGCGGCCTCGGGCTGCGCGTCGAGAAGCCCCCCACCGCCTACTTCGAGCTGATCGGGAGCGCCGATCCGGCCGGCGCGGCCGCGAGCGCCGCCGCGGGCGCGCGCGCGGGTCTCGGCGCGGGCTCCCGGGTCGGCTCGACGCCGCCACCCGCCGCCCGCCGCGAGATCGCCGCGCCTCCCGCCGCGCCCGACGCGCGTCCCGAGTTCCGCGTGCGCGCGAAGCAGAGCGAAGGCCCGCGCTCGCGCACCCTCAAAGTGCGCGCCGCCTCCTCCGACGAGGCGCGCCGCAGCGCCATGCGGGAGCTCGGCGCCGGCTGGGAGATCCTCTCCGTCGAAGCCGCGTAGACACCCGCAGCGAAGGGTGGTACCCACCCCCGGGGTGGGCCGCTAGCTCAATGGCAGAGCAGCGGGCTTTTAACCCGTTGGTTCGGGGTTCGAGTCCCTGGCGGCCCACCAGTGAACCACCTCGCTCCGGCGCTCAGCGGCCCGGGCGAAGGGAGCTTCGACAAGCGCGGCGGCTCAGCGCCGGATCGTGACGTTGGTGCCGGGCAGCGTCTTGATCACGGGCTTCGCCTTCACGACGACCTGCCGGGTGAGCGACGTCACCAGCGACGTCCCGAAGACCTCGTCGAACACCCGGCCGTGGGCGTCCTGCTCCGCGCTGAGCGTCACGGGGTAGGTGCCGGGGTTGGCCCAGGTATGCGCCGCGCTGGCGTTCGCCTGGGGAGTGCCCTCGGCGCTGCCGTACGTGCCGTCCGCGTAGGCCACGCTGTACTGCATCTCATCCTTGTAGGGGTAGCAGGGCCGCATGCGGGCGGAGAGAGCCGCGGACTGGTCCTCCTGGACCGACGGCGGCACGACCAGCATCGGCTGGAAGGCCTTCCCGTCCTGGTTCAGCAGGTTCGTGAAGCCGAGGTGCCAGTTGATCGGCTCGCCGATCGGGAAGGGGATGGCCGGAAGGAGATCGAGCGCCGAGTCGACGGCACTGATCCCGGTCGTGATGTCGTAGATGCCGATCTCCCCGATCAGCTCGATGCCGGCGTCGTGGTCGAGCGTCAGCGCCGAGATCCACTCCTCCTGTCCGTTGCCGTCGGCGTCGCCGCAGTACTTCGACGCGCCCCAGAGCTCGAAGTTCATGTAGGCCCGCGGCCCGACCTTGGCGTAGATCGCGCCCGGGAAGTAGAGGCTGGCGCGGAGGCTCATTCCCGCGTAGGGCTTCACGAAGGCGCGCCCCTCGAGGCCGGCGTCGCCCGAGACGCCCGAGCCGAAGGAGGCCTCGGCGTAGAAGGGCGTCTTGGCCGTGCAGGCGGCACCGAAGCGGCAGGCGTAGTCGAAGCCGAGCTGGAGCTCGGCCTCGGCCTCGAAGTTGGTCAGCGTCGGGCTCTCGACGCCCGCGATCACGCCGATCTCGACCGGTGCATCGAGGATCAGCAGCACCGGCACGGGGCCGACCGGGAAGGTGATCGGGATCAGGAACGCCGGCTCGGGCAGCGTGAGCTCCGCGAGGGTATACGGATCGGGAAGCTCGCCATCGAGGCTCGTGGTCTGGAGGGTGCCGTCCCCCTTCGTGGTCACCTGTCCCACCGAGCTCGTGCTGTGCTTCAGCGTCCCGTGCAGCTCGATCTCGCGACGCGACTCGAAGTGGGCCCAGAGCCGACCTTCCACGGGGCGAAGCCAGAGCGGCACGCAGAAGAGCGCTCCGACACCGACCTCGACCGTCCCGCCGAGCTTCCGGCCGTCCACCTCGTGGAAGCGGTCCTCGGCCTTGTAGCGGATCGTGCCCTCGTACTTGCTCCCGAGCAGCGTGGCCCCGATCCCCTGCGTCGAGTCGAGCGTGACGTCGACGTTCGCGCCGGGAAGGCTCAGGTCCACGGTGCCCTTCGCCTTGTACTCGTGGTACCAGGTGGACGGATCGAAGGGGTCGACCTTGCAGCTGTCGCCTCCGCCGTTCCCGATCGTGTCGAGGAGGTTGAAGCAGATGATGCCGCCGCCCGCGCTCGCGGACTGGGCGACGGCCCCGGCCGGAGCGCCGCCACCCGAGAACGCGACGCTGCCGACGCTCCGGATCGCGTTCAGATCCACGCTGCCGATCGAGTTGCCGAGCGGCAGGTTCGCGAGATCCGTGGTCAGGCTGGCTCCGATCGCCTCGTTGTACTCGAGCACCCCAGGCGCGATCTCCCGGATCAGCACTTCCGGGGAGAAGACCGGCGCCTCGATGCCGCCCACCATGGGGCTCGGAACGCAGACCGTCATGTCCAGATGCTCGTAGGGATCGATCTCGATCTGGTCGCGGGCCAGGAACAGCGGCTCGGCCGCCTGGAGCGCGGACTTCTGGAGGATGTAGACCCGCTCCGCCGGGTTCGCCGTCCTCTGCGCGTTCTCGCGCATCTTGTCCTTGAGGAAGGCCGTGAAGTCCGCGCCGACCATCTGGTGGAGGGGCACCGAGTCGATTCCCTCGAGGTCGGAGACGACGAAGTACTCCGCCTCGTTCGTGAACTCGAGCGCACCGGCCACGCCGGCGAACGTCTGCCGAACCCACCCCGGACCCGAAGCCACCACTTTGCGGCTGATCGCGAGGTTCGCGCTCGGCACCGAGTAGGTCTCGACCCCGTCGACGATCCGGAGCGCCGGCGCGAGCAGGTCCGCGGCGGCCACCTGCGAGAGTGCGCCGGCATCGAGGGCCGCCGCAGGACGCGGAGCGCCCCCGTCGGCGCAGAGCCAGGTCGCGAAGAGGGCCAGAGCGCGTACAAGGGGCGAGCGGGTCGTTCTCATGTCGTTCCTCCCGGTCGCGAGAGGAGCAAGCACCGCGCCAGCCGCCGCGCGCACGCAACGTCCCGTCTTTGCTCTTGTTTCGGCTCGAGGGCGCTCCTTGAATGGTCAATTGTAGTTGACACTGATAAATGGAGTTGACGCTCGGCCGACAACTGTATGATCCTTGGCTGTGCCGCCGAACCTCGGAACGGAGCGCTTCGAGCTCCTCCTCGAGCTCTCCCGTGCCTTCGGGTCGCGCCTCGAACTCGAGGACCTCATCCGTCTCGTGCTCGAGCGCACCACCCAGGCGCTCGCGGCCGAGGCGTGCTCGATCCTGCTCCTCGACCCCGTCGCGCACGAGCTCTACTTCCTCGCCACGAGCGACGCGACGCTCGGCGAGGGCGAGCGGCTCCGGGCTCTTCGCTTCCCGGCCGATCGGGGAATCGCGGGCCTCGTGCTGCAGGAGGGGCGCGCGCGACGGGTCGCCGACGTCGCGACCGACGCGAGCTTCTTCCCCGCCGTCGACGCGCAGACGGGCGTCCGCACGCGGAGCCTGCTCTGCGCTCCGCTCCACGGCCCGGAGGGCGCGATCGGGGTGATCGAGGTGATCAACCGGCGCGAGGGCGAGTTCTCGGATACCGACCTCGCCTTCCTCGATGGCCTCTCTGGATCGCTCGCCATCGCGCTCGAGAACGCGCGCCTCTACGAGGCCGTCCGCTCCAACGAGGCCCGGCTCGAGCGCGAGGTGAGCGCGATGCACCGGGAGCGCCGGCAGCGCGAGCGCTTCGCCGAGATCGTGGGCGGCGGACCCGCGATGGAGCGCGTCTTCGCGCTCATGGAGACGGCCGCCGACTCGACCATCACCGTGCTCATCCAGGGCGAGACGGGCGTCGGCAAGGAGGTCGTGGCACGCGCCATCCACCGCCACGGGCCGCGCCGCGAGCGGCCCTTCATCAGCGTAAACTGCGGAGCCCTCCCCGAGACACTCCTCGAGAGCGAGCTCTTCGGCTACCGCCGCGGCGCCTTCACCGGGGCAGCGGAGGACCGGGCGGGTCTGTTCGAGGCGGCCCACGGGGGCACGCTCTTCCTCGACGAGATCGGCGAGACCACGCCGGCCACCCAGGTCAAGCTGCTGCGCGCACTCCAGGATGGCGAGATCCGCCGCGTTGGCGACACGCGCGTGCGCACGGTCGACGTCCGCATCATCTCCGCGACGCACCGGAGCCTCGCGGCTGAGGACGCCGAGCCGCGCTTCCGCCCGGACCTCTACTACCGGCTCAGCGTGTTCCCGATCTTCGTCCCGCCGCTGCGCGAGCGGCGGGAGGACATCCCGGCGCTCGTGAGCCAGCTCCTCGAGCGGAGCCGCCGCCGGCTGGCGAAGCCCGTCGCCGGCATCTCGCCGGCCGCGCTCGACCGGCTCGCGGCGTACGACTGGCCGGGCAACGTGCGCGAGCTCGAGAACGAGGTCGAGCGCGCCGTGGCGCTCGCGCCGAGGGCCGGCGAGATCGGGCTCGCACACCTCTCGGAGCGGATCGCGGCGCCCCGGAGGCTCGCTCTCTCCGGCGACGCGCCCAGGGGTCCACTGCGCAGCGCGCGCGCGGACTTCGAGCGCAGCTACGTGGCCCGCGTGCTCGAGCGACAGGACGGGAACGCCACCCGGGCGGCGCGCGAGCTCGGGATCAGCCGGCAGATGATGCAGCGCAAGATCCGCGAGTACGGGCTGCGCTGAGCCCGGCGCCGAGCGGTCGAGTCCCCCGCCAATGCCGGGCCGCCCGGCCCGGCATCCCCTTCCCGCGACTCCCGGTGGCGACCGGGGCCTGCCACGTCGCCGGGTCTGCCGGCGTTCCGTAGCCGATGTTGGTTCCAGTGGCTTCGGACCGGGTCGCGAGCAGCAACCCGGCGCAGCCCCCGGACCGGACGGGGATCACCCCGGAAGGTCTCGCAGAGGCGTGTTGCGTCGCCCCCGCGGCTCCCGCACGCTTTCGTGCGGGCGGGGAAGGAGTCTGGCATGCCCGACCGCTGGACGATCCGCGGCCTCGAGTACGTGAACTGCAACTGCGACCTCGGCTGTCCGTGTCAGTTCAATGCGCCCACGACCCACGGCCACTGCGAGGCGTTCGCGGCCGGCGTGATCGACGAGGGCCACTTCAACGACGTGCGCCTCGACGGGCTGCGCTGGGGGTACCTCGTCTGGTGGCCGGGCGAGATCGCGGAGGGCAACGGCCGCCTGCGGGTCGTCGTCGACGAGCGCGGCACCCCCGCGCAGCGCGAAGCGCTGGTCAAGATCCTGCACGGGGAGAGCACGAAGCCCGGCGCCACCCACTTCTTCGTCTTCCGCAGCACCATGTCGGAGGTGCTCGACCCGCTCTACGCGCCGATCGAGCTCTCGATCGACGTGCCGGCGCGCCGCGCCAGGGTCCGGATCCCCGACCTGGTCGATTCCGAGGGCTCGCCGATCATCGATCCCCACAGCGGAAACGAGCACCGCGCGCAGATCCAGCTGCCGAACGGCTTCGAGTACACCGTGGCCGAGGTCGGCACCGGGCGCACGCGCACGCGGGGCGAGATCGCGCTCGAGCTCGACGGGAGCCACGGACACTTCACCGTGTTGCACATGAACCAGGACGGCGTGCTCCGCTGAGCGGATGAGGCCGCTCTCGCTCGCTGCGCGCCAGCGAATCGCCGTCCTGGCGGGGCTCGCCGGCGCCACGCTGCTCGCCTGGGCCTGGCTGCTGCGGCTCGACGCGGACATGAAGGCGGCGATGGAGGCCGGCGCGTCCTGCGAGCTCCGCCCCTGGGGCGGCGCCGACTTCGCCTTCACGTTCGCCATGTGGGCGGTGATGATGGTGGGCATGATGGTCCCGAGCGCGACGCCGATGTCGCTGCTGTTCGCCGCCGTCGCGCGCCGCGCTCGCGAGCAGGGCAGCGCGGTTGCGCCGACGTTCGTGTTCGTCTCGGGCTACGTCGCGGTCTGGACGGTCTTCAGTCTGGCGGCCACGGCGGCGCAGTGGGGCCTCGAGCGCGCCGCGCTGCTCTCGCCGATGCTCGCGTCGACGAGCCCGGCGTTCGGAAGCCTCCTGCTCGCCGGCGCCGGCGCCTACCAGTGGACTCCCTGGAAGGACGCGTGCCTCGACCACTGCCGGGCCCCGGCGCACTTCTTCGCCGCCCACTGGCGCGGAGGTCCGCTCGGCGCGTTCCGCATGGGTGTCGTCCACGGGCTCTACTGCCTCGGGTGCTGCGCCGTCCTGATGGGGCTGCTCTTCTTCGGCGGCGTCATGAACCTGCTCTGGGTGGCAGGTCTCGCGGTCTTCGTGCTGCTCGAGAAGGCGGCGCCCCACGGGACGGCGATCGCCCGGGTCGCCGGCGCCGCGCTGGTCCTCGCGGGCGGCGCGCAGCTCGTCTCCTGGCTCTCCGGCTCCTGACGGAGGCGGTATCATCCGGTCGAGGGGAGGGCGCCCATGACCGTCTCGCCGCAGACCCCGCCCGCCGCGCCCCAGGTCGACCTGCGCCGCCGGGCCGAGCTCGACGACGTGGTGGCTCGCGCGCGCGCTGCCGCCGACGCGTTCCGGCGCCTCGACCAGGCCGCGGTCGACCGCATCGTCTGGCAGATGGTGGTCGCCGGCCTCCACGCGGCGGTCGAGCTGGCGCAGGTCGCGATCGAGGAGACCGGCTTCGGGGTGTTCGAGGACAAGGTGGTGAAGAACTACGTCGCCACCGAGTTCCTCTACGACTACGTGAAGGACAAGAAGACCGTCGGCGTGATCCGCGAGGATCCCGAGCGGAGGATCCAGGTCGTCGCCGAGCCGATCGGGGTGGTGATGGCGATCCTGCCCGTCACGAACCCCACCTCGACGGCGCTCTTCAAGGCGATCGTCGGGGCCAAGACGCGCAACGCGATGATCTTCCGCCCCTCGCCGCGCGGGATCCGCTGCGCCGAGCGCAGCATCGAGGTGCTTCGCCAGGCGGGCGAGCAGGCGGGCATGCCGAAGGATGCGCTGCAGGTGATCCCGGACGCGCCGCGCGAGGTCACCCACTACCTCTTCCACCATCCGGGGATCGACCTGGTCTGGACCACCGGCGGGCCGAAGGTGGTGGCGGCCGCGAACGCTTCGGGCAAGCCGACGCTCTCGGTCGGGCCCGGCAACGCGCCGGTCTACCTGCACCGCAGCGCGGACCTGCGCAGCGCGGTGGTCGACATCCTGATCTCGAAGACCTTCGACGCCTCGGTGATCTGTCCGGCGGAGCAGACCTGCGTGGTCGACGAGGCGATCTGGGAGGCGACCCTCGCCGAGTTCCAGCGCATGGGCGCGAGGCTGCTCGCGCCGGCGGAGGTCGAGGCGATCGCCCGGATCGCCTTCACGCCGGCGGGAGAGCCGCGCATCGAGGCGGTGGGGCGCTCGCCCGCCGCCCTCGCCGAGCAGGCGGGGTTCCATGCGGAGCCCACCGACAAGGTGCTGCTGGCGCCGCTCCCCTCGGATCTCGAGGCGCTCGCCCGCCACCCGCTCGTGCGCGAGAAGCTGATGCCCGTCCTCTCGATGGTGCGCTCGCCGAGCGTCGAGCACGCGCTCGCCGCCTGCGACCTCGTCACCGTGTGCGGTGGCCTGGGACACACCTCGGCGGTCTATGCGACCGACCCCGACGTCGTCTCGCGCTACGCGCTGACGATCCGGACGGGGCGCATCCTGGTGAACGCGCCCACGGCGGTCGGCGCCCTCGGCGGGATCTACAACTCGCTCACGCCGACCTTCTCGCTCGGCTGCGGCACCTGGGGCGGCTCGTCGACCACGGAGAACGTCAACGTGGACAACCTGCTGAACCTGAAGACGGTCTCGCACCGCGCCACCCCTCCGCAGTGGTTCCGCGTGCCGGCGGACACCTACTTCAACCCTGGCGCCCTCCAGAACCTGCGCGACGTGCCGGGCGACGTCGCGGTGATCGTGACCGACGCCGACGGCGAGCGGCGCGGCGTCGCCGAAGAGGTGCGGCACGCGCTGCGGGCGCGCACCGTCCACGTGTTCTCCGAGCTCGAGCCCGAGCCCGACGAGCGCCAGATCCGAGCCGGAGTCGAGACGCTGCGCCGGATGGCGCCGGACGTGCTCGTCGCGGTGGGCGGCGGCTCGGTGCTCGACGCCGCCAAGGCGATGCGCCTGTTCCACGAGAGCCCCGAGCTCAGCGTGGCGGAGCTCTCGCTGCCGTTCCTCGACGCCAGGAAGCGCGTGGCGCGCTACCCGCGCCTCAGCCACCAGATCAAGCTGGTCGCGATTCCGACGACGAGCGGCACCGGCTCCGAGGTCTCGCCGGCGAGCGTGATCAGCGAGGGCGGGCGGAAGCGCACGCTCGTCGACTACTCGCTGGTGCCGGACATGGCGATCGTCGACCCGCTGCTGACCCTCAGCATGCCGGCCGGGCTGACCGCCGACACCGGCGTCGACGCGCTCACCCATGCCCTCGAGGCGGCGGTTTCGATCTTCGCCTCGCCCTACACGGAGGCGTTCTGCGTCCAGGCGGTGCGGCTGATCCTCGACAACCTGCCCGTCGCGGTCGCTGACGGCTCGAACCTCGCGGCGCGCACCGCGATGGCCAACGCCGCCACGCTCGCGGGCCTCGCCTTCTCGAACGCGTTCGTCGGCGTGAACCACGCTCTCGCCCACGCCGTGGGCGCGCGGTTCGGGATCTCCCACGGCCGCGCGAACGGCATCCTGCTCCCCCACGTGCTGCGCTACAACGCGGCGCTCCCGACCAAGTTCATGCCCGCGCCCGGCTACTCGGCGTACGTGGCGCCCGAGAAGTACGCGCAGCTCGGCTGGGTGCTCGCGGTGGGCGGGCACGGAGAGGCCGAGCGGCGCGAGCGCCTCTTCGCGCGCATCGACGGGCTGCTCGCGGAGGTCGGCATCCCGCGCTCCCTGGAGGCCGCCGGCGTCGCCCGCTCCGACTTCGAGGCGGCGCTTCCGGAGCTCGCGCGGGTGGCCTTCGAGGATCCGAGCCTGCGCACGAACCCGCG
>Ga0209706_10000345_pt1 | contig 26412 bp, 24 predicted proteins | sample PPLLaktember2015_6_FD_187263 | JGI IMG/M metagenome (GOLD analysis project Ga0209706, IMG submission 187263) | Freshwater sediment microbial communities from Prairie Pothole Lake near Jamestown, North Dakota, USA - PPLs Lake P8 Core (1) Depth... | ecosystem: Environmental > Aquatic > Freshwater...
GCTCGACGAGCACCGCGCAGATCTCCTCGGTGAGCGGCGCGGGCAACTCCCGTCCGGTGGCGAGGAAGTGCTCGATCTCCCGGAACAGCCACGGCCGTCCCTGCGCGGCGCGGCCGATCATGACGCCGTCGGCGCCAGTCGCGTCGAGCACTTGCCTGGCCTGCCGCGGGCTCGCGATGTCGCCGTTGGCGACGACCGGCAGGCGGCTGGCCGCCTTCACCTCGCGGATGGTGTCGTACTCGACCGTGCCGGCGTAGCCGCACGCGCGCGTGCGCCCGTGAAGCGCCAGCATCCGGATGCCGCTCTCTGCTGCGATTTTCGCGATGCGGAGCGCGTTCTTGTGTTGTGGATCCCAGCCGGTCCGGAACTTGAGCGTCACCGGCACGTCGACCGCCTGAACGACTGCGTCGAGGATCCGCGCCACGAGCGGCTCGTCGCGCAGCAGCGCCGATCCGGCTGCCACGTTGCAGACCTTCTTCGCCGGGCAGCCCATGTTGATGTCGATAATCTGGGCACCCTCGGCCACGTTGTGGCGTGCGGCCTCGGCCATCTGCGCGGGATCCGCGCCCGCGATCTGCACCGCGATCGGCTCGGCCTCGCCGGCGTGATCACGCCGCCGCAGGCTCTTGACGGTGCTGCGCAGCCGCGGGTTCGACGCCGTCATCTCGGATACGGCGAGACCCGCGCCGAAACGCCTGGCGAGGATGCGGAACGGCCGATCGGTCACGCCGGCCATCGGCGCGACGAAAAGATTGTTCCGCAGCACGTGAGTGCCGATCCGCATGCCTTGCCTTGGGGGGAGGATCGATCGAGAGGAGCGCGATTCTACTCTCAAAGTTTTTCGGCAGGGAACGAAAATGTCACTCAAAGCCAACGCTGCGTCGGCGCGCGAGGACGCTCATCTCAAGCGCACGCGATGAACGCGCGGCGCGTGCCAGCCGATGCGCGTTGCAATCGTGGACCGGAGCAGAAATCCGAAATGCGGCCGGGGTTTCCGCGCACTTCGCGAATTCGTCTTGAGGTTCTGCGCGGAAGTGCTCGGCGCAGCGGCACTCCGCGGCAACGGAAAGCGTTACGGCAACCCGCGTGCGCCGAGCATCATCCGCCGCGCGAGCAGGCGACGTGCCGGAGGAAAGAGGTCGAGCGCGGCGAGACCGAGGCCGCGCGCGAGGCGCAGCGGCGCATCGTCGTTGGAGAAGACGCGCACAAGGAAGTCGGTCACGCCGATCGTCGCGTAGCGGTCGATCCGCCGCGCCGCGCCGAACGCGGCCACGAATGCGGTGTCGCCGATCTGCGCCGGGTCGGTGCGCCCCAGCAGGTCGGCGAGCTCCGCGGCGTCGCGCAAGCCCAGATTGAGGCCCTGTCCGGCCACCGGATGGAGCGTCTGTGCCGCATTGCCCACCGCCACAGTGCGCGGGCCGGCGCTCGCCGAGCGCCGGAACCAGAGCCGGAGCGGAAAGCTCGCACGCGGTCCGACATCGACAAACCGGCCCAGTCGACGGCCGAACCGCTCACCCAGCGTGGCGCAGAACCGGTCATCGGGCAGCGCTGCGAGCCGGGACGCCTCGGCGGTTCGGACCGTCCAGACCAGCGCGTATAGATAGTGTGTGTCGTCCGCCGCCTCACCGAACGGCAGCAGGGCGAGCGGGCCTTCCGCGGTAAACCGCTCCCATGCTCTGCCGCGGTGCACGATCTCGGTGCGCACGACGGCCACGATTGCCGTCTGGCCGTAATCCCGCAGCGCGAGGTCGTCGCCGGGAAACTGCCCACCGTCGGCCACGACCAGGAGGCGGGCCGCGATCCGGTGCGGCGCGCCGCTGCAATCGACCGTGACCGTGACGTGCTCACCTTCCGCGCGCCATGTCGCGACCCGTCCGGCCAGACGCTCGGGCATCGCCGCGTCGAGCAGCGTCGCCGCGACCTGCGATGCGTCGGTGACGTAGCCCAGGGCAGGCAGCCCGTGGTCTTCGCAGCGGATCAGCGTGCGTCCGAACCCGCCGGCCTGCGACACGTGGATCGCCTCGATCGGGATGCTCCGGATCCGGTCGAACGCGCCGACGCGCTCGAGCACGAGCCGGCTGCCGTGCGAGAGCGCCACCGGTCGCAGCGGGCCGCCCGGCTTCGCCTGGGGTTCGACCAGCACGACCGAACACCCGCTCCCGCGCAGCGCGAGCGCGAGCGTCGCGCCGACCGGCCCGCCGCCGGCGACGACGACGTCCGCCGCTTCAGGTGCTGCGTGCATCGCGCATCAGGGCCTCGATGTCGTCGGCACGCTTGGGGGCTCCGCTGGTGACGATCTCGCAGCCGGTCGCGGTGACGAGCGCGTCGTCCTCGATTCTCACGCCGATGTTCCAGAAGCGCTCGGGCACACCGTCCGCCGGCCGGATGTAGCAGCCCGGCTCGACCGTGAGCGTCATGCCCGGGACGAGCTGCTTCCACTCGCCGCGCTCCTTGTAGTCGCCCGCATCGTGCACGTCGAGACCGAGCCAGTGGCCGGTGCGGTGCATGTAGAACTGCTTGTAGAGCTCCTTCTCCATGACCTCGTCGAACGTGCCGCTGCAGAGCCCGAGGTCGATAAATCCCTGCGCAAGGACTCGCACCGCGGCGTCGTGCGGCGCGTTCCAGCCGTGACCCGGCCTGACCTCCGCGATCGCCGCCGCCTGCGACGCGAGCACCAGGTCGTAGACGTCCCGCTGCGGACCGCTGAACTTGCCGTTGACCGGGAACGTGCGCGTGATGTCGGAGGCGTAGCCGTCGAGCTCGCACCCCGCGTCGATCAGGAGCAGGTCGCCGTCGGCGAGCCGCTGCGAATTGTCGCGATAGTGCAGCACGCAGGCGTTCGCGCCGCCGGCGACGATCGGCCAGTACGCCGGGAACTGGGCGCCGTGGCGGCGGAACTCGTAGAGCAGCTCGGCTTCAACCTCGTACTCCATCGCGCCGGGCCGCGTCGCGCGCATCGCGCGCACGTGCGCGCCGGCGGAGATCGAAGCGGCGCGCCGCATGGTCGCGATTTCGTGCGCGTCCTTGACCAGGCGCATCTCGTCAAGCGCCACGCGCAGGTCGCGGATCTCGACCGGCGCGGTCACCCCGGTGCGCGCGTGCGCGCGCACCTCGTTCAGCCAGCGCAGGATGCGCACGTCCCACGCCGGGTCGAGCCCGGGCGCATAGAACAGCGCAGGCTGGTTCGCCATCAACTTCGGCAACGCCTCGTCGAGCGCGGCGAACGGTTGCGCATCGTCGAAGCCGAACGTCTTGCGCGCGCCTTCCGGCCCGTAACGGAATCCCTCCCACAGTTCGCGTTCGGGATGCTTCTCGCGACAGAAGAGGATCGACCGTGGTTCGGGGCCCGCGACCATCACGAGGACCGCCTCCGGTTCGGGAAATCCGGCGACGTAATAGAAGTAGCTGTCGAACCGGTACAGGTAGTCGCTGTCGCGGTTGCGGAGCCGCTCCGGCGCGGTGGGGATGATCGCGATGCCCGCGCCCATCCGATCGAGCAGCGCGGCGCGGCGGGCGCGGAAGGGCGTGACGTCGGGCATCGGGTTCGGTTGGATCGATGTCAGCGGGTCGGATCGGAGCCGGCATTGTCCTCGTCGGACGCGCGCCGATCAAGGAGTGCCGCCCATTGGTTTGCGCGCCGAGCGGTTTCGTCGAGCGTGGCGGCGCGCAAGTCCGCGAGCGCCGCGCGGAATGCCGGCGCGTCGTCGCCCTTGACCTCCCGCGCCGCCGTTTCGAGCGCATCGAGCGCTTCGCGCAGCGCGAGCGCCGAAGCGAGCGCGTTCTTCAACCGCTCGCGCGGCTGCGGGATCCACGCGCGATCGGCGAGCAGCGCGCGCAGGCGCTCGCCGGCGTCGAGCACCTGCTTGCGCACCCGCGGCAGCGCGCCGACGTGCGGGCCACGCAGAACGCCAAACACTGCGGCTGCGGCGAGGTCGAGCCACAGCGCGCGCAGCCGCGCGGCCCAGGCGGGGTCGAGCGCGAGTGCCTGGTCCACGTCCGCCGCATCAAGCACGGCCCGCTCCGCGCAGTTCGGCGTCGAGCGCGGCGAGTCGCTCGGGGGTGCCGACGTCGACCCAGCGCCCGCGGAAGTGGGCGCCCGATACGCGACCAGAATCGGCCGCGCGGCGCAGGAGCGGCGCAAGCTGCGCCTTCTCGCCGCGCACGATCCCGGCGAACAGCGCGGGGTCGTACACGCCGATCCCGCTGAACGTGAGCATGGGTGCGCCGGCATTGCGCACGCGTCCGTCGGCGAGCGCGAAGTCGCCGAGGGGATGGTGCGGCGGATTGTCCACCAGCACGAGGTGAGCGAGATCGTCGCCGCGCAGCGCCGCGCGCAGAGCGGCAAACGGAAATTCCGTGTGCAGGTCGGCGTTGATCGCGGCGAAGGGCCCGGGACCGAGCAGCGGCAGCGCCTGCACGATCCCGCCTGCGGTTTCAAGCGCCGTCGCCTCGGCCGAGTGGCGGATCCGCACACCGAGGCGCGTGCCGTCGCCGAGCGCCGCCTCGATCTTGTGGCCGAGATGCGCGTGGTTGATCACCAGGTCGACGAAGCCCGCGTCCGCGAGCCGCTCGATCAGGCGCGCAACGAGCGACCGTCCGCCGGCCTCGAGCAACGGCTTCGGCGTCGCGTCAGTCAGCGGGCGCATCCGCTCGCCGCGTCCGGCGGCGAGGAGCATGGCTCTCATGGGCGACTCGTCAATCGTGGACCCCGCGCGCACGCGAACAACGATCTGCGATTCACGGGATTCAGAACGTGTACCCGGCGCGCGCCTCCCGCCCCTCCAGCTCGTCCACGAGCAGGAGGAGCGGCTTCAGCGCGTCGTAGCGGCGGCAGACTGCGCGGATGTACTCGATGAAGCGCGGCGTGTCCTCGAGGTATCCGCGCTTGCCGTCGCGGTGCGCAAGCCGCGCGAAGATGCCTGCGACCTTCAGATGACGCTGCAGGCCCATCCACTCGAAGTCACGGAAGAAGGCGCCGAAGTCCGGGTCGACCGGCAATCGCGCGCGCTTCGCCTTCTCCCAGTACCGGATCGCCCCGTCGAGCACGCGCTCCTCTTCCCAGCTGATGAAGGCGTCCTTGAAAAGGCAGACGACGTCGTACGCGATCGGCCCGTACACCGCGTCCTGGAAGTCGAGGACGCCCGGATTCGCCTCGCACACCATGAGATTGCGCGGCATGTAGTCGCGATGGACGAAGACCTTCGGCTGCGCGAGATTTGAGGCGATGATGAGCGCGAAAGTGCGCTCGAGCATCTCGCGCTGCGCGGGCGCGAGGGTTGCGCCCAGGTGGCGTCCGATGTACCAGTCGGGGAAGAGCTCGAGCTCGCGCCGGAGCAGCGCCGCATCGTAAGGCGGCAGCTCGTCGGGCCGGCTGGCGAGCTGCCACTTCACGATCGCGTCGGTTGCGTCGGCGAAAAGGCGGCTCGCGGTGGTCTCGTCCGCGGTGCGCAGCGCTTCGAGGTACGTGGTCGTCCCGAGATCGGTGAGCAACAGGAAACCCCGCGCGAGGTCCTGCTCGAGCACGCGCGGTGCATTGAGACCCGCGTCGGCGAGCAGCTTTGCGACGTGCACGAACGGCCTGCAGTCCTCCTTCTCCGGCGGAGCGTCCATGGCGATGAGCGAGGGCGCGCCGTCGCGCGGGAACGACACGCGGAAATAGCGGCGGAAGCTCGCATCGGCGGACGCGGGCGCGAGCGCGAAGTCCCGGTCGGGAAAGCGCTCGGCGAGCCAGCGCTCGAGCTCGGTGAGTCGGTCCATGGAGAGCAAATCCGATAGGCGGGCTGTCGGTGCGCCGACGTGCGCCGGCGGCGTTGCCTTGCTTGAGCGGATATGCGATTTTACGGGATGCTTCGGCGGACGAGCCATCCGAAGCCGTCCGACCGCGAAAATCGTCCACAGAACAAGAGCGCCCGGCCGTACAACCGATGAACCCTGCCGCTTCCGCGGCCGTCGCGGCCGCATCGTGTGCGCTTGCCTGTCTGGTCCTCGCCGGCCAGGTGCACGCGCAGGGGCAGGGCCTGCGCCTGCAGCGCTCGCTCGGCGAACCCTCCGCGGCGCGGGGCGAGGACGTGCCGACCTTCGTTGCGGCCGACCGCATCGAGGGGCTCGGCGGCACCGAGGTCGAGGCGATCGGCGACGCGGAACTGCGGCGCGGCGACACCCGGCTGACCGCGGACCGCCTGAAGTACTTCGCCGACACCGACGAGGTCGAGGCGACCGGCAACGTGCGCTTGCGCGTTGCAGGCGACGAGGCGACCGGGCCGCGGCTGCGGCTCCGGATCGGGGACACGACCGGGATCCTCGACCAGCCGACCTTCCGCTTCGGCGAGCGTTCGGTCAAGGTGCGCGGCGAGCGGCAGCAGGGTCCGACCCTGACTGCCGACCCCGGGGCTGCGTCGCGGCCCCAGACCTACATCGAGACACGGGGGACGGCAAAGGCGGTGCGTTTCGACGGCGACGATCAGTACCGCATGACCGACGCGAGCTTCACCACCTGCAAGCCTGGCCAGGACGACTGGTTCATCGAGGCCGGCGAGATCGACATCGACATGGGACGCGAAGTCGGCACCGTGCGCGACGCACGGCTCACCTTCATGGGTGTGAGCACCCCGCGCATCCCGTGGTTCGATTTCTCGCTCAACAACCAGCGCAAGACGGGCTTTCTCCCGCCCGTCGCCGGTACGCAGAACACCACCGGCTTCGAGGTGGCGCTGCCGTTCTACTGGAACATCGCGCCCAACTACGACGCGACGATCACGCCCCGCTACATGGCCAAGCGCGGGCTGCAGTTCCTAAATCAGTTCCGGTTTCTGCAGCCGTGGGCAGCGGGCGAGCTGCGCTACGACATCCTCCCGCAGGACAACGAGCTCAATGACGAACGGCGCTACGCCTTCGCCGCGAACAGCAACCTCAACTTCAACAACGGCTGGTACGGGCTCGTCAACTACAGCAGAGTCTCGGACGACGACTATTTTCGGGATCTGTCGGGCCGGCTCGCTACCGCAACGCAGATCTTCCTGCCGCAGCAGGGACTGCTCGGGTACGCGTCGCCCTCGGGAGAATGGAGCGCGTACGCGAACATGCAGCGTTTCCAGACGCTGCAGGATCCGCAGAACCCGGTCGCCGAGCCGTACTTTCGCGAGCCGCAGGTGGTATTCAACGGGCTCCGGCAGACCCTTGGCGGGGTCGATGCGGGCCTGGCCGCGGAGTACGTAAATTTCACGAACAACGCGCTGGTACCGACCGGCGCGCGCACGACGGCCTATCCGACCCTCTCGCTCCCGCTCGTGAAAAGCTACGGCTACGTCCTGCCCAAGGTGGGCGTGAACGCGACGTGGTACAGCCTCGGCACGCCCGGCACGTTCACCGAAACGTCGCTGTCGCGAGTGCTGCCGATCGCGAGCCTGGACTCGGGGCTGTATTTCGAGCGCGACGCGCGCTGGTTCGGGGGCGATTTCCTGCAGACGCTCGAGCCGCGGATGTACTACCTGTATGTGCCGTTCAAGGACCAGAGCAACATCCCGGTGTTCGACACCACGACTTCGGACCTGAACTTCACCCAGCTTTTTCAGGAGAACATCTTCTCCGGCGGCGACCGGATCGCCAACGCGAACCAGGTGTCGATCGCCGCCACCTCGCGACTCGTTCGCCCATCGGACGGCCAGGAGCTGGTGCGCGCGACCATCGGGCAGCGCTATTACTTCGCGGACCAGGAGGTCACGATCCCGGGCCAGCCGGTGCGGACTGACTCGCAGACCCCGCTGATCCTCGGCCTGGGTGGCCGGATCGCGCAGAACTGGTCCGCGGACGTCGGTGTGCAGTACAAGTTCAGCGGCGGCCAGAACATCGAGAAGTTCACCACCGCCGTGCGCTACTCGCCCGCGCCCGCGGCGGTCGCCAGCATCTCGTACCGGTACATCGCACAGGAATACACTGCCGGCGCGGGCACGATCAATACGTTCGATTTCGCGGCGCAGTGGCCGCTGGGGAGCGGCTTCTACGCGGTCGGACGGGTGAGCTACGATCTAGAGGGCAGCAAGGTGGTCGAGTCGCTCGGCGGTCTCGAATATAATGCCGGCTGCTGGATCGTCCGCGCGGTGGCGCAACAGTTCCAGACTGCGACCGCGCAGCAGACGACCAACTTCTTCATTCAACTCGAGCTGAACGGGGTCGCACGCATCGGGACCAATCCGATCGAACTGCTCCGGCGCAACATCCCCGGCTACACGCTGGTCAACACGGCGACGCCGGCGGGCGGCAGGAGCGACCTCGCGCCGATCGGCGGCCAGCCTCCGCTCGGAACCGCGAGCCCGCCGCAGATCCCCGGCGGGTCGTCGTCGGTCTACCGTTATTACGATTGATGAAACGAACCCTGCTCCTGCTCGTACTGGCGGTTGTCGCGGTCCCAGCCGCGGCGCAGTTCCGCGTGCCCGGCACTCCCGGCACTGCGCCCGGCACCGGGGCCGGCCCGCAGTGGCCGGGGTCCCAGCCCGCAATTCCGGCGCCCGCGCCGGCGCCGCGCGGCGCACCCGCGCGCGGACCGGTACTGATCGACAGGATCGTCGCGATCGTCAACAAGGACGTGATCACGCAGCGTGATCTGGAGGAGCGGGTGAACCTGGTGACCTCGCAGCTGAAGCGCCAGAAAACGCCGCTGCCGGCGGCGGACGTGCTCGAGCGGCAGGTGCTCGAGCGCATGATCACCGACCGCGTCCAGGTGCAGTTTGCCCTCGAAACCGGCGTGCGCGTCGACGACCTGCAGCTCGATCGAACGGTGGGAATGATCGCGGAGCAGAACCGCATGTCGCTCGCCGACTTCCGGCGTGCGCTCGAACGGGAGGGCGTGCCGTTCGACAAGTTCCGCGAGGACATCCGTCGCGAGGTCATGATCTCGCGCCTCAAGGAGCGCGAGGTCGACAGCAAGATCCAGATCGGCGAGAGCGAGATCGACAATTTCCTCGAAGAGGTGAAGTCGACCCCGCAGAGCGCCGAGTTCAACATCGCCCACATCCTGGTGACCGTGCCGGAAAGCGCGTCCCCGGAGCAGATCGAGGTGCGCCTGAAGCGCGCGCAGGAGGCGGCCGCGCGCGCGAAGGGCGGCGCGGACTTTGCACAGGTCGCCGTGAGCTTCTCGGATGCGGCCGATGCCCTCGCAGGCGGCGGCATGGGCTGGCGCCGGCAGGACCGCCTGCCGGAACTCTTCGCTTCCACGCTCGCGAAGATGAAGCCGGGGGACGTGAGCGACGTGCTGCGCAGCCCCGCGGGTTTCCACGTGGTCAAGCTCGTCGACCGGCGCGGCGGGGAGACCGGCGGCGCGTTCGTCGTCGAGCAGACAAACCCGCGTCACATCCTCGTGCGGGTGAACGAGGTCGTGTCCGAGGTCGAGGCGCGGCGCCGGATCGGCTTGCTCAGGCAGCGCATCGCCGACGGCGCGAACTTCGCCGAGATCGCGCGCCTGAATTCCGACGACACGGGCTCCGCGACGCGCGGCGGCGACCTGGGCTGGGTCGTCCCCGGCGACCTCGTGCCGGAGTTCGAGCGTGCGATGAACGAGCTCAAGCCGAACGAGCTCTCGCAGCCGGTGCGCACGCCCTTCGGCGTGCACATCATCCAGGTGCTCGGACGGCGCACCGCGGACGTCTCGGGCGACCGCAAGCGGCTCGAGGCGCGCAAGGTTCTGCGCGAGCGACGCTCCGACGAGGCGTACCAGGAATGGGTGCGACAGCTGCGCGACCGGGCGTACGTGGAGGTGCGGCTGGACGAACGATGAGTTGGCGGCGCGCAGTCCGCAGGACGGCGCCGCGTGAGTTCTGGGGAGCCTGCTGCCGACGCCGCCCGACGGCTGGCCGCTCGCCGTGAATCACAAACCGCGCAAACGCTTCGGCCAGCACTTCCTCCACGACCCGCGCGTCATCGCGCGGATCGTCGCGGCGATCGACCCGCGGCCGGACGACGTGCTCGTCGAGATCGGACCGGGCCTCGGGGCGCTCACGGCACCGCTCCTCGAACGCGTCGCGCGGCTACACGTCGTCGAGATCGACCGGGAGCTCGCGGAGCGCCTGCGCGCGGCGTATCCAGCCGAACGCCTGGTCGTGCACACGGGCGACGCGCTCGAGTTCGACTTTGCCGCGCTTCCGGCGCCGCTCCGGGTCGTGGGCAACCTGCCCTACAACATCTCCACGCCGCTCCTGTTCCGCATCGCCGCCTTCGCGCCGCGCCTGCGCGACCTGCACTTCATGCTGCAGCGGGAGGTCGTGGACCGAATGGTGGCCGCACCGTCGACGCCCGACTACGGGCGGCTGTCGGTCATGCTCCAGTACCGCTTCGAGATGGCGAAGCTCCTCGACGTCGGGTCGGGCGCGTTCCGGCCTCCGCCGCGGGTCGACTCCGCGATCGTGCGCCTGGTTCCGCGTCCGGCGGCGGCGCTCGGCGCGAGTGATGCCGAAGCGCTCGCTCGCGTGGTGTCGACGGCGTTCACGAAGCGGCGCAAGACGCTCAGGAACGCGCTGGGCGGCGTGATCGACGAAGCCGGCCTGCGCGCGCTCGGCATCGATCCGCGGCTGCGTCCCGAGAATCTCGGGGTGGAGGAATACGTCCGGATCGCGAACGCGATCAGTCGCGTTGGATGAGCTCGATCTTGTAGCCGTCGGGGTCCTGCACGAAGGCGATGACCGTCGTGCCGCCCTTCACCGGGCCGGCCTCGCGCGTGACCGAACCGCCGCGCTTCTTCACTTCCTCACAGGCCTGGTACGCGTCGGGCACGGCGATCGCAACGTGGCCATACGCGGTGCCCATCTCGTACCGGTCCACGCCGTAGTTGTAGGTCAACTCGAGCACGGCGGCGTTCTCTTCGTCGTCGTAGCCGACGAACGCGAGCGTGTACTTCTGGTCCGGCCGGTCACTCCTGCGCAACAGGCGCATGCCGAGCACTTCGGTGTAGAACTTCACCGCGCGGTCGAGATCGCCGACGCGGAGCATGGTGTGCAGGATTCGCATTGTTCGAGTCTCCTCTTACAGGTCGGGAACCAGGTGTCCGCGCTCCCGCAGCGCCCGCCGTGCGGCGCGATGGCCAGGGTACACCGCCTCGACCAGGCGCCAGAACGCGGTCGAGTGGTTCATGTGCCTCAGGTGGGCGAGCTCGTGGGCGACGACGTAGTCGACGAGCGGCGCCTCGAAGTGCACGAGCTTCCAGTGCAGCAGCACCCGGCCGCGGCCGTCGGCCGAACGCGTGCAGCTCCCCCACTGCGAGGCGGCGGACGACAACCCGAGCTCGGGCGGTTCGACGCAGAGCACCGGCGCAAAGACCGCGATCCGCTCTTGGAAGAGCGCGAGTGCCGCGGCTCTCAGCCAGGCCGTCACCACCTCGCGCAGGGTCGACGCTGCGGATAGGGCGCGGGCGGGCACCTCGAGCCGATCGCCGGTGAGCCCCGGTGCCCCGCGCGTCGCCCCGGTAATCACGATCTCGCGCCCGAGGTACGGCAGTCGCGCACCGTTCTGCCACAGGAAGGGCACGCGCGAGCGGCGCCGCGGGTCGTCGAGGCGTCGGAGAATCCAGCGCTCCTTCTCCCGAATGAAGGCCTCGACCGCCGCGAGCGTGGCCCAGCGCGGCGCCGCGGCGGCGAGGCCGCGCTCGTCGACGACGATCCCGATCGTGCGGCGGCGCGCGCGGCGGAACCGGTAAGGCACGACGCGTCCGCCGAGCTGCACGTGCCGCAGCCGGCCTTGCGCCTCGCGCGGGGGTTCAACGAGGAAGGGCAGCTCGAGCTGCATGGAACCCTCGCACCGCCGCGGGCGGCGTCAGCCGCTCCATCTCGCCTTCGATCCACTCTTCCGCGCGCCGCATCACCTGCTCGGCGGTGAGGCCCTCGGTCGGGATCGGCGAGCCGATCACCACGGTGACCTTGCCGGGATGCTTGGTGAACGAGTTGCGCGGCCAGACGAGCCCGGCGTTGTGCGCGACGGGCAGCGCGACCGCCCCGTTGTTCACCGCGATCACCGCCCCGCCGAGCTTGTAGTGGCCCCGCCGGCCCACAGCGATGCGGGTGCCTTCGGGATAGACCATGATCGAGAAGCCCTGCGCGAGCCGCTCGCCGCCGAGCTGGATCAGGCGCTGCAGCGCGGTCTTGCGGTTGGCGCGGTTGATCGCGATCGGGCTCATGAGCCCGAGCCCCCAGCCGAGGAACGGCAGCCACAGCAGTTCGCGCTTGAGCACATAGACGTGCGGCGGGAAAATCGTCGTGTACGCGATCGTTTCCCAAGCCGACTGGTGCTTCGAGAGGACGACGCACGGCGTGGCGGGAATGTTTCCCCGGCCGTGCACTTCGTAGTCGATGCGCAGCAGGTGCCGCGAGAGCCAGAACGCGAACTGCGGCCAGCCGGCGATGACGCGCCAGCGCACGAGTCGCGGGAACGGTGCAGTGCAGAGCACCAGCCCGGAGTACGGGATCACCACGGCGACGAGGATGAGCTGGTAGAGCGCGGACCGGAGGAGCGTCATGCCGCGAGCGCCTCCGCCATTGCGGCGAGGTCGGGGTACACCTGCGTTCCCTCCGGCAGGCCGCCGGCCTCGAGCGTCTTCTGCCCCTTGCCGGTAAGCACGAGGACGGGCTGGGCCCTAACTGCCGCCGCCGCCTGGAGGTCGCGCAGGCTGTCCCCGACCGCGGGCACGCCCTCGAGCGGCATCGCGAAGCGCTCGCCGATGTCGTGGAACATGCCGGGCGCGGGCTTCCGATAGTCCGACGCCGATTCCGCAGTGTCGGGGCAGTAGAAGATCGCCTCGATGCGCCCGCCGACCTGCGCCAGAGCCTTGTGCATCTTTGCGTTGATCGTGTTCAGCGTCGCCATGTCGAAGAGGCCCCGGCCGATGCCGGACTGGTTGGTCGCGACGACGACGGTGTAGCCGGCCTGGTTGAGGCGTGCGATCGCCTCCAGGCTGCCCGGAATCGGCTTCCACTCGTCGGGGGCTTTTATGAACTGCGCGCTGTCGACGTTGATCACGCCGTCGCGGTCTAGGATCACGAGCTTCATGGGGGAATGGTAAGGGAATGTCTGAACAAGAGGGATACCTCCCCCTTTGACCCCCTATGTCCGAGGAAGCTCTGCTTCATTCTTCGAATAAATCAGAGCTTCCTAAGGCGAACGCTCAGCCCGCGAGGCGGGAGATGTCGGCTACCCGGTTCAGCACGTGCTCCAGGTCCGCGAGGAGTCGCAGGCGGTTGGTGCGCAACGCGGGGTCCTCGGCGTTGACGAGCACGTCCTCGAAGAAGCGGTCGACCTCCGGACGCACGCGGGCGAGCAGGCGCAGCGACTCGGTGTACTCGCCGGCAGCGGCTTTCGCCTCGACGTCGGAACGGATGCGCCCGAGCGCGGCGTGGAGCGCCTGCTCCGCCGGCTCGGCCAGCAGCGCGGGATCGGTGCGCCCCGGCGCGAACTCGGCCTTGCGTAGGATGTTGCGCACGCGCTTGTTCGCGGCGGCGAGGCTCTCGGCTTCCGGCAGGGCGCGGAACGCGCGCACCGCCTCGACGCGTGCCACCACCAGGTCGAGCCGGCCGGGCCCATCGGCGAGCACCGACTCGATCTCGTCTGGTGCATAGCCCTGCTCGCGCAGGTACGAGCGCAGGCGGTCGAGCACGAACGCGTGCAGCTCGGTCACGACCGCGCCGGGTGCGGCCGGCGCGAACGCGGCGGCGGCGTCCTGCATCAGCTCGATCACGTCGAGCGGCAGCCGATGTTCGACGAGGATGCGCGCGAGCCCGAGCGCGGCGCGGCGCAGCGCGAAGGGATCCTTGTCGCCGGTCGGCGCGCCGCCGACCGACCAGATGCCGGCGAGCGTGTCGAGCTTGTCGGCGAGGGACACGCAGTCGCCGATGCGGTCCTCGGGAAGCGCGTCGCCGGCGAAGCGCGGGCGGTAGTGCGCCTCGATCGCGCGCGCGACCGCATCCGGCTCGCCGTCGTGGCGCGCGTAGTACTCGCCCATCACCCCCTGCAGCTCGGGGAACTCGCCGACCATGCCGGTGAGGAGGTCCGCCTTGCAGAGCCGCGCCGCGCGGCTCGCGAGGGCCTCGTCCGCGCCGAGCCCGCGCGCGATCAGCGCGGCGAGCCGTTCGATGCGCTCGACCCGCGCGAGCTGCGTGCCGAGCTTGTTGTGATAGACGACGGCCGCCAGGCCCTCCACGCGCGAGGCGAGCGTGCGGCGCCGATCCTGGTCGTAGAAGAACTTCGCGTCGGAGAGCCGCGCGCGCAGCACGCGCTCGTTGCCGCGGACGATGTGGTTCGGGTGCGCGAGCTCCATGTTCGACACGAGCAGAAAGCGGTACGAGAGCCGCCCTTGCCCGTCGACGAGCGGAAAGTACTTCTGGTTCTGGCGCATCGTCAGCATCAGGCATTCCTGCGGCACCTCCAGGAACGCCTTCTCGAAATGGGCCTCGTAGACCGCCGGCCACTCGACGAGCGCGGTGACCTCGTCGAAGAGCGCATCGTCGGCGGCGATTGTCGCGCCGCCCGCCGCGGCCGCGAGCTGCTCGCGAATCGCACGCGCGCGGCGCTCGAAGTTCGCGACCACCTTCCCGCCCTGCTCGAGGGCGTGCTCGTAGTCGTCGGCGCAAGCGAGGGCGATCTCGCCCTTGCCGAGGAAGCGGTGCCCGCGCGTGGTTCGCCCGCTCTCCAGTCCGAGCACCTTGCCGGGCACGATGCGCTCGCCATGCAGCATCACCAGGCCGCGCGCCGGGCGCACGAACTCGGCGTCGAAATCGCCCCAGCGCATGAGCTTCGGAATCGGCAGCTTCTTGAGCGCGGCCGCGACCTTCGCGGCGAGCGTCTCGTCGAGCGCCGCGCCCGCGGCGACCGACCGGAACGCGAACACCTCCTGCTTGCCGTCGCTCACGCGCTCGAGCCGGTCGACCGGCGCGCCCTGCTTCTTGGCGAAGCCGAGGAGCGCCGGGGTCGGTGTGCCGTCGGCAGCGAGCCCGGCCTTGACCGACGGGCCCTTGGCGAGCACCTCGCGATCGGGTGCCTTGGCGGTGACGCCGCGCACGAGCACGCCGAGCCGGCGCGGGGAGGCGTACACCGTGAACTCGCCGTCGCCCGGCGCGAAGGCGTCCGCGCGCAGATCCTTCACCAGCGCGTCGGCGAAGGCGTAGCCGAGCATGCGCAGCGCCTTGGGCGGCAGCTCCTCGGTGAGGAGCTCGACGAGGAGCGAGGCGGTCGCGGCCACGCTACGGCGCCTTCTTCAGCATCGGAAATCCCAGCCGCTCCCGCGACTCGTAATAGGCCTGCGCCGCGGCGCGGGCGAGGGCGCGCACGCGCGCGATGTACCCGGCGCGCTCGGTGGTCGAAATTGCGCCGCGCGCATCGAGGAGGTTGAACGCGTGCGAGCACTTCATGACCATCTCGTAGCCGGGCAGGGTGAGTCCGCGCTCGAGGAGCCGCTTCGCCTCGCGCTCGAAGCCGTCGAACAATCCGAGCAGCCACTTCGGGTCGCTCTCCTCGAAGTTGTACCGGGACTGCTCGACCTCGTTCTGGTGGAACACGTCTCCATAAGTCACGCCCGGCGCCCACACCAGGTCGAACACGTTCTCCACGCCCTGCAGGTACATGGCGAGCCGCTCGAGGCCGTAGGTGATCTCGCCGAGCACCGGCTTGCACGGCAGCGAGCCGACCTCCTGGAAATAGGTGAACTGCGTCACCTCCATACCGTCGAGCCACACCTCCCAGCCGAGACCCCACGCGCCGAGGGTCGGCGACTCCCAGTCGTCTTCCACGAAGCGGATGTCGTGCGCGGCGGGATCGACGCCGAGCACGCGCAAGGACTGGATGTACAGGTCCTGAATGTCGTCGGGCGAAGGCTTGAGCACCACCTGGTACTGGTAGTAGTGCTGCAGGCGGTTCGGGTTCTCGCCGTAACGGCCGTCCTTCGGACGGCGCGAGGGCTGCACGTAGGCCGCGTTCCACGGCTCGGGGCCGATCGCGCGCAGGAACGTCGCGGTGTGGAACGTGCCCGCGCCGACCTCCATGTCGTAGGGCTGGAGGAGCACGCATCCACGGTCGCCCCAGAACGTCTGGAGGCGGAGAATGATGTCCTGGAAATTCTGCATGATCGACCGGGGCGCCCGTGCCGTCAGGCGCCGGAAAGGCCGCAATTCTACAGGCAGGCGCGGTGCGCGCTATAGTCCGCGCGACCCGGCGGTTGAATCACTCCGGAGGAAAGACGTGCCCGCGCTTGCCCTCACGCTCGCGATTGGCGATTACGACCACGTGCGCGACCTCGCGCTCGGCACGGTGCGTGCAGAGGGGATTGACCTCAACGTCCTGAATCTGCCCGTCGAGGAGATCTTCTACCGCTTCACCAAGCATCGCGAGTGGGACGTCTCCGAGATGTCCTTCGCGAAGGTCGTCTCGCTCCTGTCCCAGGACGACCGCAGCATCGTGCCGCTGCCCCTGTTCGTCTCGCGCGTGTTCCGCCTGTCGTCGATCTACGTCCGGCCCGGCGGGCCGGTGAAGGCGCCCGCCGACCTGCGCGGCAAGCGCATCGGCGTGCCGGAGTGGGCGCAGACGGCGGCGATCTACAGCCGCGGCTACATCGTCCACGAGCTCGGGATCCCGCTCTCGTCGATCGAGTGGGTCCAGGCCGGCGTGAACGAATCCGGCCGCGTCGAGAAGGTCGCGCTGAATCTGCCCCCCGACGTGCGGTTGCAGCGCGCGCCCGACAAGACGCTGAACGGGATGCTGCTCGCGGAAGAGCTCGACGCGGTGCTCTCAGCGCGGCCGCCGCAAGCGTTTGCGGAAGGGCGGGTCATGCGGCTCTACCCGAATTACCGCGACGCCGAGGAGGCGTGGTTCCGCAAGACCGGCATCTTTCCGATCATGCACGTGGTCGTGCTGCGCCGCGACGTGTTCGACCGCGATCCATGGGTGGCGATGAACCTGGTCAAGGCGTTTGAGGAAGCGAAGCGCCGCTCGCTCGCGCGGCTCGGCGACATCACCGCCTCGCACGCGCCGCTCGTCTGGCTCGGCGACTACGTCGCGCGCCTGCGCGAGCTCTTCGGCGACGATCCGTTCCCCTACGGCGTCGAACCGAACCGGTGCACGCTCGACGCGTTCCTGCAGTACGCATTCGAGCAGGGCGTCTGCCACCGCCTGCTGGAGGCCGAGACGCTCTTCCCCGAGCAGGTCCGCACGCAGTTCCGCATCTGAGCAAAGCCATGGACATCGACAAACGCGCAGTCTCGAGCCCGATCCCCGACGAGACGCCGGCCCCGACGACCGACGCGCCGACCTTCTGGGGCAGCGACGCGGTCGCGGGGACGATCCGCGCGCTCGACATCCCGTTCATCGCGCTCAACCCCGGCGCAAGCTTCCGCGGCCTGCACGACAGCCTCGTCAACTATCTCGGCAACGAGCGCCCGCAGATGCTGCTCTGCCTGCACGAGGAGCACGCGGTCGGGATCGCGCACGGCTACTACCGCGTCACCGAGCGGATGATGGCGGCGGCCGTCCATGCGAACGTCGGGTTGATGCACGCGACCATGCCGATCTTCAACGCGTGGTGCGACCGGGTGCCGGTGCTCGTGCTGGGCGCCACCGGGCCGGTGGACGCGGCGCAGCGCCGGCCGTGGATCGACTGGATCCACACCGCGCGCGACCAGGGCGCGCTCGTCCGCGACTACACCAAGTGGGACGACCAGCCGGCATCCGCCGCCGCGGCGCAGGAGTCGATCCTGCGCGCGGCGCTGCTCGCGAACACGGCGCCGCGCGGGCCGGTCTACGTCTGCCTCGACGCCGGGCTGCAGGAGGCCCGGCTCGACGCTGCACCCGCGGTGCCCGATGCCACGCGCTTCGCTCCGCCGCGCGCGGCGCAGCCTGCGCCCGAGACGCTCGCGCACGCCGCGCGGCTGCTCGACGGCGCGCGGCGCCCGGTGATCCTCGCCGGCCGCGTCGGCCGCGGCGAGCGGGCGTGGCACGAGCGCGTGGCGCTCGCCGAAAAGCTCGGCGCGCGCGTTCTCACCGACATCAAACAGGCGGCGGCGTTCCCCACCGATCACCGGCTGCACGCGCTGCCCGCAACGACTTTCCTGTCTCCGGCCGGGGCGGGGATTCTGCGCGAGGCGGACGCAATTCTCAGCCTCGACTGGAACGATCTCGCGGGGACGCTGAAGACCGCATTCGGCGCCGCGCCGGTCGCCGCAAAGATCATTCAAGCTTCGGTCGATCTTCACGCCCATCGCGGCTGGAGCATGGACTACCAGGGGTTGCCGCCGGTCGATTGCCACTTGCTCGCGGAGCCGGACGTCGTCGTGCCACTGCTGCTTGCCGCGACAACGCGCGCCACGCCGGCGTCGGTGCCAGCGAAACCCGCGGCGCCGGCGGCCGTGCCCGCACGCGGCGAGATCACCGTCGCGTCCCTTGCGACTGCGCTCAACGATGCGCTGGGCGACTCGCCGGCCTGCTTCATCCGCGTGCCGCTCAGCTGGAGCGGCGAGTACCGGCACTTCCGCCACCCGCTCGACTTCATCGGCTACGACGGCGGCGCCGGCATCGGCTCGGGCCCCGGGATGGCCGTCGGTGCGGCGCTCGCGCTGCGCGGGGCGGGGCGCATCCCGGTTGCGCTGACGGGCGACGGCGACTTCCTGATGGGCGCTACCGCGCTCTGGACCGCGACCCATTACCGGATTCCGCTGCTCGTGGTGGTGGCGAACAACCGCTCGTTCTTCAATGACGAGCTGCACCAGGAGCGCGTCGCGCGCACCCGCGGACGGCCGGTGGAGAATCGCTGGATCGGGCAGCGCATTTCCACACCGGACATCGACCTCGCGGCGATGGGGCGTGCGCAAGGCGCGCTCGGGTTCGGGCCGGTAAGCGAGCCCGGGAGCGTGGTCGCGGTGCTGCGCGAGGCGCTCGACGCGGTGCGCGGCGGCGCGGTGGCGGTCGTCGACGTGCGCGTCGCGGCCGGTTACGCGGGCGCGATGGCGGCCGGAATGATGCGCACGGGGAAGGCGGAGGGCAAGGCGTGACGCTCACCCGCCTCGCCGCGGCGGCACTTGCCGGCCTGCTGCTCGGGCTCGCGGCGACCGTGTCCGCGCAGTATCCGACGCGGGCCGTGCGCATCGTGGTGACGATCCCGCCGGGCGGCGCGCCCGACTTGACCGCGCGCATCGTCGGAGAGAAGCTCTCCACCGCGCTCGGACAACCCGTGGTGATCGAGAATCGCCCCGGCGCGAACGGCAACACCGCCGCCGAGCAGGTCGCGAAGAGCGCGCCGGACGGGTACACGCTGCTGCTCGCGGCGGACTCGCTGCTCGCCATCAACCCGCACGTCTACAGCCGCATGCCGATCGACCCGTTGCGCGACCTCGTGCCCGTCGCGTCGCTGGTATCGAACATGTTCGCGCTGTCGGTGAACCCGGCGCTCCCGGTGGCCACCTTTCAGGAGTTCATCGAGTACGCGCGCAAGGCCAACCCGCCGCTCACCTACGCCTCCGGCGGCAACGGGAGCCAGCACCAGTTCATGATGGAGGCGCTGAAGCAACGCGCGGGCGTGAACCTCGTGCACGTGCCTTACAAAGGGGGTTCGCCGGCCACCACCGCGACGGTAGCGGGCGAGGTCGCGGCGATGTTCGCCGGCACGTCGACGGCGCCGCAGATCAAGGCAGGCAAGCTTCGTGCGCTCGCTGTGACCGGCGCGAAGCGCTCGGATCTCTTTCCCGACCTGCCTGCAATCGGCGAGATCTACCCCGGGTACGAGATGACGATCTGGCTCGGGTTGTTCGCGCCGTCCGGCACCCCGGAGGCGGTCCTCGGGCGCTTGCGCGAGGAGATCGCGAATGCGCTCGTGTCGTCGGACGTCAAGGAGAAACTCGCGCGGGCGGGCGGCTTGCAGCCGTTCGTCACCTCGACGCCCGAGTTCGTGGCGTTGATCCGGCGCGACTACGACAAGTACGGAAAGCTGGTGCGCGAGATCGGCGTGCGCGCGGACTAACCGATCTGCTTTCTGAAGAACTCGAGCGTCCGCTCGCGCGCGAGCTTGGCGCTGTCGGCGTGATACGAGCCGCGCTGGTCGCAGTTGAAGCCGTGGCCGGCGGCGTAGATGTGGGCCCCCAGCTCGGGGCGGGCGGCGAGCCACGCGCGCACGTCGCCGATCGGGATCGCGTGGTCGGTCTCGCCGAAGTGCAGTATCACAGGGCAGCGCGGCTTGAGGTCTTTGTTCGCGAGGATCCCGCCGCCGTAGTAGGGCGCCGAGCAGGCCAGGCCATCGAGCTTGGCGGCCGACACCCACGCCACGGTGCCGCCCCAGCAGTAGCCCACGATTCCGATCTTGCCCGCTGTGGCGATCGCCTTCAGCGCCGCGGAGACGTCCTTGAGCGCATCGTCCATCGACATCTTCTGCATCAGCGCGCGCCCGCGCTCGATCTCCGGCTGCGAGTAACCGATGTCCAGGCCGCGCTCCACGCGATCGAACAGCGCGGGCGCGATCGCCACGTAACCGTCCGCCGCGAAGCCGTCGGCCACGCCGCGGACATGGCTGTTGACGCCGAAGATCTCCTGGATGACGACCAGGCCGCCGCGCGGCTTGCCGGGCGGGTCGGCGCGATAGGCGGCGAAGCGATGGCCGTCGGCGGACGCGAGCTCGAGGGCGGTGCCCATGGAAACAGCGCTCCTTGCGCGCGGACGCAGCGCCGCCGCGCGCGCTCAGGGGAGATTGTGGAAACCGGCTAGTGGTGCGAGTCGGGCACGAGCTTGCGCTCGAGAAGGTTGATCTGGTCTTTCAGGAACAGCTTCTTCTTCTTCAGGCGGTGCAGTTGCTCGTCTTCGAAGATCTTGCTTTCTTCCATCCTGCAGATTGCGGCGTCGAGATCGTGGTGTTCCAGTCGCAGCGTGGTGATCTTCTCCTTGAGCGACTCGATCTCAGTCTCGGTCATGGCGCCTCCTCTAGAACGAATGGGGGTAGGGAACGGACCCGCGGCGTACACCGCCGCACCGCGCGAATGAGTGTACTCCTCGCGCCTCCGGCCGGCGCAAGCCCGATCACGTTTTGCCGCTCCAGGGCCACCGCCCGGGCGGCGGCAGACCGGCCCTTGCTGCACTGCCCACCCGCTGATCGCGCCCCCGTCCGCGCTCAGGTAGGGGGCGCAAGTCCCCGTCGCGGTTTGGATTTTTCGGACGGCGGCGGGCGAAGCCGGCCGCCGCAGCAGCGACGATCAGGGCGGCGGCCACCGCCGGTACGTTCCCGGCGCGGACATACGGCGTGATCCCCTCGTACCCCTGCACGCTGGCCTCCAGGACGCCCGCGCTGAAGGACGGGAGCCGGGCGACGACCGCACCGCGCGGGTCGACGACCGCGGTCACGCCAGTATTGGTCGCGCGCAGCATGGGCCGCCCGGTTTCGATCGAGCGCATGCGCGCGATGCGCAGGTGCTGCGCGGGCGCGAGCGAATCGCCGAACCAGGCGACGTTGCTCACGTTGGCGAGCAGCGTCGCCTCGGGGAGCTGGCGGATGATCTCAGGCCCGAACGCGTCCTCGTAGCAGACGTTCAGCGCGACGCGCTGGCCCGCGAGCCGCAGCGAACGCTGTCCGTCCGATCCGCGCGAAAAATCCGAGAGCGGGACTTTGAGCACCGCGACGATCCAGCCGAAGCCGGGCGGGACGAACTCGCCGAACGGCACGAGGTGCGACTTGGCGTAACCCTGTGTCGGTGACGTCCCCAGGCTGACGACCGCGTTGTAGTAGCGCCGCTCGGCCTCCAGCACCGGCACGCCCAGCAGCAGGTCGCCGTCGCGTGCCACGGCACGCCGCTTCAGGCGCGCGATGTAGTCCGGATCCACTTCGTGGAGAAACCGCGGGATCGCGATCTCGGGCAGGATGATCAGGCGCCCGATGGACCCTTCGACCAGCCGGGCGTAGGTCTCGAGCGTGGATTCGTAGCGGCCGTCCACGAACTTCAGTTCCTGCGGGATGTTCCCCTGCACGAGGCTCACCGCGAGCGGCTCGCCCACGGGCGCCGTCCACTCGATGCCGCGCAGCGCCCAGCCCGACGCCCCGAGTGCGACCAGCACGGCGGCCGCCACGGCCCGGGGGCGCCGCGCACCGCCATGCGCCAGCGTCGCCAGTGAGCCCGCCGTGACCGCGGCGAGGAAGGAGACGCCGAGCACGCCGAGGATCGGCGCGAATCCGGCGAGCGGCCCGTCGGCCTGCGAGTAGCCGAACACGAGCCACGGAAAGCCGGTGAAGAGCCACGAGCGCACCCACTCCGCGAGCGTCCAGAGCGCCGGCATCAGGAGCATCAGCCGCAGCGGCAGCGCCACCGGAAATCGTGCCTGCAAGTATCCGACGGCCGCCGGGAACAGCGCCAGGTAAAGGCAGAAGAGCAGCGTCGCGGTCGCCGCGAGCGGCGCGGGCATCATGCCGAAGTCGTGCAGGCTGACGTAGACCCAGCTCACGCCGACGAGGAACAGTCCCGCGCCGAACGCGAGGCCGAGCCCGGCGGCCGCCCGCGGCGCGCTCGTCCGCGCCCATGCGAAGAACAGCAGGCCGAGCGCGAGCAGCGGGAGGGGAAACAGGTTCCAGTCGCCGAACCCGGCGACCGACGCGCCCCCGGCCAATGCCGCCGCGGCCAGCCACCGCGGGCCGGCGGGCACGGCGCCAGGTGTCACGCCGCCGCCTCGGGCACTCTCTCGACCTGCAGCATGTACAGGCGGCGGCTGTCGGCGCGCAGCACGGTGAGCTTCAGCCCGTCGATCGCGATCGTCTCGCCGCGCTTCGGCAGCCGGCCGAAGCGGTGGATGACGTGCCCGCCGATGGTGTCGTACTCCTCGTCCGAGAACGCCGTGCCGAACACCTGGTTGAAGTCGGAGATCTCGGTCGCCGCCTTGACGCGCCAGCGTCCGCCCTTCTCGCGCAGCACGTTGTCCTCGAGCTCGTCGAAGTCGTACTCGTCCTCGATCTCGCCGACGATCTGCTCGAGCACGTCTTCGATCGTGACCAGTCCCGCCACCCCGCCGTACTCGTCGACGACGATCGCCATGTGGTTGCGGTTCTTGCGGAACTCGTGCAGCAGCACGTTCAGGCGCTTGGACTCGGGCACGAACACCGCGGGCCGCAGCATCTGGCGCACGTTGAACTCCTCCTCGCCCGCGTAGTAGCGCAGGAGGTCCTTCGCGAGCAGGATGCCGATCACGTCGTCGCGGTCGCGGTCGATCACCGGAAAGCGCGAGTGCCCGGTGCCGATGACCGACGGGATGAACCGGTCCGGCGTCTCGTTGATGTCGATCACGTCCATCTGCGCGCGCGGGATCATCACCTCGCGCACCTTCATCTCCGAGACCTGCAGCGCGCCCTCGATCATCGACAGCGCCTCGCCGTCGAGCAGGTTGCGGCTGTGCGCCGAGCGCAGGAGCTCGACCAGGTGCTCGCGGTCCTCCGGCTCCCGCATGATCAGCGCGCCGAGGCGGTCGAGCCAGGAAGGCTTGCGATTAGCCGGCGCGTCGTCCATAGGGATCCCCGAACCCCAGCCGCGCGAGGATCGCTCCCTCGCGCGCCTCCATCCGCGCCGCATCGCGGCCGCGTTCGTGGTCATAGCCCTGGAGATGCAGTGCCCCGTGCACCGCCAGGTGCGCGTAGCGCGCGCGCCGGGCCACGCCCTGCGCGCGCGCTTCCCGAGCGATCACCGGCGCGCAGAGAACGATGTCGCCCTCGAGCGCGCCGCCGCGCGCGGCGCTGTAGACGAAAGTCAGCACGTTGGTGGGGTAGTCGCGGCCGCGAAAGTCGCGGTTGAGGCGCCGCCCCTCCGCGGCGCCGACGAAGCGCACGGTGATGCGCGCGCCGTGCGCCATTGCCGCGCCGAGCCAGCGCGCGATGCTGCGCCGCGCCGGCAATCCCGCGCGGGGCGCCGCGTACTGCACGGCGAGCTCGAGTCGGGCAGGCGCATCAGCCTTCGTCACGGTCTCGCGGGGTGCGCGCGGCGTTCGCGCGCGTGTACGCCTCGTAGGCGGTGACGATGCGTGCGACGAGCGGGTGCCGCACGACGTCCTCGGCGCCGAACTCGGTGAAGGCGATGCCGCGCACCCCGGCCAGGATGCGCCGCGCCTCGATCAGGCCGCTGCGCTGGCCGCGTGCGAGGTCGATCTGCGTGACGTCGCCGGTGATCACGGCCTTCGTGCCGAAGCCGATGCGCGTGAGGAACATCTTCATCTGCTCCGGCGTCGTGTTCTGCGCCTCGTCGAGGATGATGAACGAATGGTTCAGCGTGCGCCCGCGCATGTAGGCGAGCGGCGCGATCTCGATCGCGCCGCGCTCGAACATGCGCTGCACCTTGTCGAATCCCATCAGGTCGTAGAGCGCGTCGTACAGCGGCCGCAGGTACGGATCGACCTTCTGCGCGAAGTCGCCCGGGAGGAACCCGAGGCGCTCGCCCGCCTCGACCGCCGGCCGCACCAGCACGATGCGCTTCACCGCATCGCGCTCGAGCGCGTCCACCGCGCAGGCGACTGCGAGGTAAGTCTTCCCGGTGCCTGCCGGCCCGACGCCGAAGGTCACGTCGTGGCCGAAGATGTCGCGGAGGTAGTCGCGCTGGTGCGGCGTGCGCCCGTGTAGGTCGGCGCGCCGCGTCTGCAGCACCGGCTGCTCGGACTCGTCGCGTTCGCGCGGACCCTGCGCCTCGACGAGGCCGAGCTGGATGTCGTCGACCGTGAGCTCGCGCCTGGCCTGGGCGTAGAACTTTTCCAGGAGCTCGGCCGCGCGCGCCGTACGACCGGTGTCGCCGCGCAACGTGAAACGGTCGCCGCGGCGCGCGATCGTCACCTCGAGCGCGATCTCGATCTGGCGCAGGTTCTCGTCGAGCGCGCCGCACAGGTTTGCGAGGCGCTGGTTATCCGGGGGCGCGAGCGTCAGCTCGACGGACTTCGGCTTCAAGGCGGGTCGGGGAGGTCGGGGGTCGCCCATTCGGACGCTAGGATGCCACTGCTGCGGGCGGCGCGTGCTCGACCCCGCGGACCGCCCCGCGCAGGCTGTGCCGTCGCGCACCCTCGACGACGACGTCGACAAACCGGCCGATCAGTCGCCGCGGCCCTGCGAAGTTGATCACGCGGTTGTTCGCGGTGCGGCCGGCGAGCTCGTTCGGGTCCTTCTTCGCGGGGCCCTCGACGAGCACCCGCTGCATCGTGCCCACCATCGCTTCGTCGATGGCGCGCGCCTGCGCGTCGAGCAGGGCCTGCAGGCGGTGCAGCCGGGCGAGCTTTTCCGCCGGCGCCGTGTCGTCGGCGAACTCCGCGGCCGGCGTGCCCGGCCGGCGGCTGTAGACGAACGAGTAGGAAGCGTCGAAACCCAGGTCGGCGACGAGCTTCAGGGTCTGCTCGAAGTCGCCTTCCGTCTCGCCCGGGAAGCCGACGATGAAGTCGGAGGAGATCGAGATCCCCGGGCGCGCGGTGCGTAGCCGCCGGACGATGGACTTGTACTCGAGTGCCGTGTAGCCGCGCTTCATCGCCGCGAGCACGCGGTCCGAGCCCGATTGCACCGGCAGGTGCACGTGCGGCGCGAGCTTGGCCAGACGCGCGTGGGCATCGACGAGACGCTGGGTGAACTCCTTCGGGTGCGAGGTGGTGTACCGGATGCGCTCAAGGCCCGGAACCTCCGCCACGTACTCGAGGAGCAGGGCGAAGTCGGCGGTTTCGCCGTCGGCCATCGTCCCGCGGTACGCATTGACGTTCTGCCCGAGCAGCGTCACTTCCTTTACGCCGCGATCGGCGAGATCGGCGATCTCGGTCAGCACGTCGTCGAACGGCCGCGACACTTCCTCGCCGCGGGTGTAGGGCACGACGCAGAAGCTGCAGTACTTGCTGCAGCCCTCCATGACCGACACGAACGCGCTCGGACCGGCGACGCGTGCGGGCGGCAGCGCGTCGAACTTTTCGATCTCGGGGAAGGAGACGTCCACCTGCGGCGCGCCGGAGCGCCGCCGCGCCGCGATCAGCTCGGGCAGGCGGTGCAGGGTCTGCGGCCCGAACACGAGGTCGACGAACGGCGCGCGCGCGACGATCGCGCCGCCTTCCTGGCTCGCGACGCAGCCGCCCACGCCGATGAGGAGGTCCGGCTTCGCGCGCTTGAGGTGCCGGACGGTGCCGAGGTCGCTGAACACCTTCTCCTGCGCCTTCTCGCGCACCGAGCAGGTGTTGAAGAGGATGACGTCGGCGTCCTCGGGCGAGCGGGCGAGCTCGTACCCGTCGGCCGCCGCGAGCACGTCGGCCATCTTGTCCGAGTCGTACTCGTTCATCTGGCAGCCGAACGTGCGGATGTAGACGCGGCGGGTCACGGCATTCTCTGGGCTGTCGACCGAGCCCGCATCGCTACGGCAGGAGGCGGCCCGCTATTGGTTCGTGGACTGACCGGGGCCCGGCGGGATGATCGTGCTCGGCGGCTGCTCGCCC
>Ga0209706_10000347_pt1 | contig 26375 bp, 19 predicted proteins | sample PPLLaktember2015_6_FD_187263 | JGI IMG/M metagenome (GOLD analysis project Ga0209706, IMG submission 187263) | Freshwater sediment microbial communities from Prairie Pothole Lake near Jamestown, North Dakota, USA - PPLs Lake P8 Core (1) Depth... | ecosystem: Environmental > Aquatic > Freshwater...
CCAAGGTTCTTAGACCTCGGAGTTTCTATTCTAGCCTATTTCCCGACCTCCGTCAATCTTATTCTCCGATCTCCTTAGTATTTTTCCCCTCTCTTCTAAACTCCTCACCCCTCCCCCCAAGTCCGCCCTCTTCCCTTCTGACTTCTGACTTCTGACCTCTGACTTTCCCCATCCTTCCCATCTCCCCCATCCTCCCTACCCTGCCCATTTACCCAACAAAACTCTCTCTCTCTTCTTGTGTCTTCTAAAATCTTAGTGCCCTTCGTATCTTAGCGACTTAGTGGTGAATCTTACCTATTTTAACATCAAAACTCATCAAAACATACCACAAACATAGTCCAAACTATGTGCAAACATAGTACAAAGTGGGTACAAACCACATACAAACATAGTGCAAACATAGTACAAACCACATCACTTTTCATCAGAATTCATCCAAATTTCGCACTTTTTTCTTACCTATCTTACCTAATCGTTATAATCGTTACGCAAAAATAAGCACTTACATCAATTCCACCAACGTAAAATAAGCACTTACAGCAAGCTTCAAATTTATTGAAATTATAGCAAAACAACCTTGACGATTCATGGCTTCTCGCATAAGATGTCTCAAGATGTCCTATTGACAGATATAAATGTCCATAAGGTGAAGGTTATGCAACTTACTGTAAAAGATGTAGCAAATCTGCTAAAGGTAAATGAGAAAACGATTTATAGATGGTTAAAGAATGGTTCATTGCCCGCCTATCAGGTGGGTGATCATTACCGGTTCAATCGAGCTGAATTGCTCGAATGGGTGACATCCCGCAAAATTAATGTTTCTGTGGATTTATTTCAGGAACCTAGTAGTAATGGCCTAGTTTCCACATACAGTCTCTTTGAGGCATTGACGTTGGGTGGAATTTATTACCGCATTGAAGGAGAAAATAAGGAATCTGCACTTAAAAACGTAGTCGGTTTTATGCGGCTGCCTGAGGAAGTGGACCGAGCCTTTCTTTTGCAGGTGATTTTGGCGAGGGAGGCAATGGCTTCTACCGCGATTGGTGATGGAATAGCCATACCACATGTCCGTAATCCAATAGTTTTACATATAACTGAACCTATTGTTTCACTGTGTTTTCTTGAAAAACCAATTGATTTTAATTCTCTTGATGGTGAACCGGTAAGCTGCCTTTTTACTCTTATAAGCCCTACTGTCAAAACACATCTGTATTTGCTTTCCAGATTAGCTTATGCCTTACGTGATAACGGTTTCAGAAGTGTCATTAAGAAGCAGGGCAGCCGGGAGGAGATTTTCTCTGAAATAGCCCGGATAGAATCCAGTCTGAAACAAAATCAAGCCCCTTTAGCGACTGGAGGGAAAAGTTAAATGTCACTTTTACTCTGGGGCTTGGTAATTATCTTCGTTGGTGGTTTGGCTTCACTTATCAGTGGCCGAAGGGCAGGTTTGGCATCTTTTTTTGGTGCTATGGGTGCTGTCGCCGGCAGTATTACCGCTGTTATTCCAGCGTTTAAGGTGCTTTTGTATGGTATTACAGAGTCATTTCGTTTGAACTGGAGCATACCATTTGGTTCGTTTTTTATTCAGATAGATCCCCTATCAGCGGTTTTTTTAATACCAATTTTGTGTTTATCCGCAGTCGCTGCCGTCTATGGTGTTGGGTATCTTTGGGCTTGCCGGGGAAAGAAAAATCTCGGACTCGCATGGTTTTTTTATGATTTGCTTTTGTTGGGTATGGTTTTGGTTGTTGTAGCCAAGAATGGCATACTCTTCCTCTTGGCATGGGAGATAATGTCACTGGCTCCGTTTTTTCTCATAATCTTTGATGATGAAAAAGAAGAGGCCCGTGATGCCGGATGGACATATCTTGTTGCTACGCATATTGGGATGGTATTTCTTCTGGTATTTTTTATCATACTCACAGGCCAAAATGGCTCAATGGATTTTGATAGAATCGGCGTCATTGACGGCGGGATAGCCAGTTTTTTATTTGTACTGGCAGTTGTCGGGTTTGGAACCAAGGCAGGTTTTATGCCGCTGCACGTTTGGTTGCCGGAAGCTCATCCTGCGGCCCCAAGTCATGTTTCTGCTGTAATGAGCGGGGTTATGATAAAAATCGGCATATACGGACTGATTCGGGCGATAACGTTTTTGGGGCATCCTCCCCTTTGGTGGGCATGGATATTGATAGTGATAGGGGCCAGTTCCGGAGTTGTGGGAGTACTTTTTGCCCTGGCCCAGCACGATTTGAAACGGCTGCTCGCTTATCACAGTGTTGAAAATATAGGGATCATTGCGTTGGGACTGGGAATCGGAGTTTTAGGCATAAGCACTGGTTTGCCGGCACTTGCTGTATTTGGGTTTGCCGGCTGTTTTTTTCACATAATCAATCACGCAATTTTCAAAGGGCTGCTATTTCTTGGCGCCGGTGCCGTTCTGCATAGCAGCGGTACTCTGGAGATAGACCATTTAGGCGGACTTATTAAACGCATGCCCTGGACCGCTGTGACGTTTCTTGTGGGCGCTATCGCGATTTCCGGTTTGCCGCCACTAAATGGGTTCGCAAGCGAATTTTTGATATATCTCGGAGTCCTTAAGGATGGCATAAGCCATGGGTTAGTAAACATTATCCCGGTCTTAGGTGTTATAGGCGGACTGGCTTTAATTGGCGGGCTTGCCGCTGCATGTTTTACGAAGGCTTTTGGAATTGTATTTCTGGGTCAGCCTCGAAGCAAACATTCACAGCAGGCCCATGAGGTCAGTATTGCTATGCTATTGCCAATGGTAACACTGGCGATTTTATGCGTACTTCTGGGGGTCTTTTCCCCCCTTATCATCAGAGTTTTTGGGACGGCCATCAGCAATGTTACATTACTGCCGCAGGAGGTAATACAAGGCCAGCTAAATGCCGGAAGCAGCATTTTGAGCAATGTTGTTATTATATCAGTGTTATTAGTGATTTTGATTTGCGGACTTGCTCTTTTACGAAAATGGCTTTTGTCAGGACGAGGCGTTGAACAAACAGAGACATGGGGCTGTGGTTATGCCCGCCCGACTGCTCGTATGCAATATACCGCTTCATCTTTTGCCCAGCCATTGGTAGCTTTGTTCCGTTTTTTTCTGCGAACAGACAGCAGAAATTTGCCGCCAAAAGGAATCTTCCCTGATCGGGCTTTTCTGCAAACGGATACTGCTGATACAAGCAATAAATACCTCTATCGGCCACTATTCAAATGGATCAGCTTTATGCTTTCGAAACTAGAATGGATTCAACATGGCAGGCTTCAACTCTACGTGTTGTATATTGCCCTGACACTTTTGATGCTTTTGATCTGGAAGGCATTGTGAGCTATGCACATTGAAAAAATAATTAATCCGCTCCTGACGCTGGTTCTTGCTCCGCTTTTATTTGGGATTATTAACCGGACAAAAGCCCTTTTTGCCGGCAGGACCGGCCAGCCGTTACTGCAGAGTTATTACGACCTCTGGAAACTTTTTAGAAAGGGAGCGGTTTACAGCAAAACGACTTCCTGGGTTTTTCGCCTTGGACCTATAGTCGGTCTTGCGGTTGTTATTTCGGCAACGGCATTAGTGCCATCTGGTGGGTTGCCCGCAATAATCGCATTTGATGGTGATGTCATTTTGTTTGCATATCTTTTTGGTTTGATGCGTTTTTTTACAGTACTAACCGCCCTGGATACAGGCTCAAGTTTTGAAGGTATGGGTGCAAGCAGAGAAGTGATGTTTTCAGCCCTTACTGAGCCTGCCTTTCTGGTTGGTCTGGCTGCAATTTCCAAACAGACACATTCGCTGTCACTTACTGGAATGCTTGCAGGGGCCGATACTGCATTGTGGAGTCATATTGGGCCGGTACAGTTGCTTGTAGCTTTTTCGGTTTTTATTGTTTTCCTGGCAGAAAATTCTCGAATGCCCGTTGATGACCCGAACACGCATCTGGAACTGACGATGATTCACGAAGTAATGGTGCTTGATAACAGCGGAGCAGACCTTGGATTTATTACTTATGCCGCAGCCATAAAAATGTGGCTGCTTAGTACGGTATTAGTTGGAATCTTAGTTCCACACAACGGCAATGCCTGGATAGATATAAGCACTGCTGTCGCAGCAGTATTCATATTGGCTGTGTTGGTAGGAGTTGTTGAATCTTCTATGGCAAGGCTAAAACTTTTGCATGTGCCACAGATACTTTTTATCGCAAACGCCCTTTCAACATTAGCGTTAATCCTGGTCTTACGGTGAGTTTTATGACTAACCTGGTAGATACCGTTATTATACTTGTTATATTGACAAACTTCATGCTTCTTGGTTCAAGCAGGCTAAGAAGATGTATTCGTGTTACTGCGCTGCAGGGGATATTATTAGGAATTCTGGCTATTTTGATGGAAGACGGCACACCGACTATTCACTTGATATTGCTTTCAGCAGCTATCATTTGCCTTAAGGGCATTATATTTCCATTTCTACTTATACGAACGCTGCGGGATTTGAATGTTCAATATGAAGTCGAACCATTTGTAGGTTACGGGACATCACTTGTTCTATCGCCGTTAGTATTGGTTGTCTGTATATGGCTTGGCTCGCAACTGTCATTACCAATGGGAGTCACATCCTCTCTGGTAGCCCCTGTGGCATTTTTCACCATAACATGCGGTTTGTTCCTGATTGTCAGCCGAAAGAAGGCATTGACTCAGGTTCTTGGTTACCTTGTTCTGGAAAACGGCATATATGTATTTGGTGCGTCAATAGCAACCATACAGCCTGTTCTGGTAGAACTTGGTATTTTGCTGGACGCGTTTGTGGCTGTCTTTGTTATGGGAATTGCAATTTACCATATCAACCGTGAGTTTGAACATACAGATGTGGATAGATTGAATAGATTGAAAGGTTAATGCCGGATGAATCCTGGAATTCTGCTATGGATTATTCTCCTGTTGCCTGTTGTTGGAAGTGGCATCTGTCAGATATTGCGCTCTCCCAAAAATGTTATGAACTTTGTTTGTTTCGTGATGGCATTGATTGGAATTCTGGAGGTTGTTACTGCCGGAGTGGTTTTCTCGAGGAACACAATTTTTTCATGTGGCGAATGGTTTTATATGGATGCCCTGTCAGCATACCATCTGATTGTTATGGCTCTTGTTTTTTGCATGAGCTCGCTTTACGGCATGCGTTACTTTGACAAGGAAATTCACGAAGGAATATTTACACTAAAATTAGCCAAGAGATATGGAACACTATGGTTTGCTTCTCTTGCCGCAATGACGCTGATCCTGGTATCAAACAATCTCGGCATGATGTGGGTTGGAATGGAAACCACAACGCTTGTAACAGCCTTCCTTATCTGTACTCGTGCAAGCAAAGCCTCGATTGAAGGGATGTGGAAATACCTTATAGTATGTTCGGTGGGAATTGCATTCGCTTTTATGGGAACGCTTTTCATTGCCGCTGCGACTTACAAATTCCAGGGAAGCATTTCCGGCAATGGAGTTTTCTGGACACAACTTCAAATGCATGCCGGTCTGTTAGACCCTAAATTGGCACAGATCGGATTTTTGTTTATTTTTGTTGGTTACGGCACAAAGGCAGGCCTTTCTCCAATGCACACGTGGTTGCCGGACGCACATAGTCAGGCCCCATCACCTGTTTCGGCGGTATTCTCAGGCTTTATGCTCAATGCAGCACTTTATTGTATTATGCGATACACCTCACTGATTAAATTAGTGCCCGGCAATGAAAATCTTAGCCGAGATCTGTTTCTCATTTTTGGTACTTTTTCAATTGTAGTTGCGGCAGCTTTTATACTTTTACAGCATGACCTCAAGCGACTGCTTGCATATCACAGTGTAGAACATCTTGGCATTATCGCAATTGGTATGGGAATGGGGTCTTTGGGAATTTTCGCAGCTTTATTCCATACACTAAACCACTCTATATGCAAATCGTTAGGTTTTTTTTGTGCTGGCCGACTTGGACAAATATATGGAAGCTATGATATGCGAGGGATGACGGGAGCTTTACGGCTGTCTCCTCTATGGGGCGGTGGACTTTTAGGCAGTCTTTTGGCTCTTATTGGAATAGCCCCATTCGCATTGTTTATGAGTGAGCTTTTAATTGTCAAAGCAGCTATAGCAACAAATGTAATCTGGGTGTTGGTAGTCTTTCTTTTAGGAAGTTGTATTATATTTGCGGCAGCATTGAAACACGTAATCAGTGTAGTGTATGGCACGCCGCCGGTATTAGATTTTAAACCTCGCCGCTCATCAATTGTGGATACAGGCATTGTGGTATTTTCGCTTGGTGTGCTGTTGGTACTTGGCCTTTGGATGCCAAAGAGCTTACATGAAATACTTTGCCGAGCAGCAAACATTATAGAAGGAATAGATGTGGCGACTATTGTATGTGTAAAATGACAAAGCAATGGAGTTTGTTGATGCAGGACATATTGTCAGTTTCAGTATATAACGGGCAAGCGATAGATTTGCAGGGAATTCCGCAACTTTCGATAGCCCAGTTCACGACAACCATCATCGGTGCTGTCGAATCAGGGTGTCGTATTGCATCCTTGTTTGCAGTGTTTTCGAAAACTGATAAAGGACGCCTTTATGTTGTTCTTGCCCGTGAGGACACCGGGAAGTTATATATATTATCTGCTGATGTGACCGATAGTTACCCATCAATTACTACTGATTGCCCGCAGGCACATTTGTTTGAGCGTGAAATTGCCGAGCAGTGGGCCATTAGGCCAGTTGGACATCCATGGCTTAAGCCTGTGCGTTTTCATCAGCCTTATCGTGATGCCCCTGATATATGGGGAAGAGAGAAAAACAAAAAAATACTTCCATCTGTTATGGAATTTTTTCAGAGTGACGGCGACGAAATTCATGAAGTTGCCGTAGGCCCTGTCCATGCCGGAATAATCGAGCCCGGTCATTTTCGATTTCAATGTTATGGCGAAAACGTGGTCAATCTGGAAATTTCGCTCGGTTTTCAGCATCGCGGCATTGAGCGTAGTTTGATTGGCGGTCCCAATAAGAGAACGTTACATTATATGGAGACCTTAGCAGGTGATACAACTGTCGGACACAGCACCGCCTATTGCCACATCCTTGAATCTCTTGCCGAATGCAGCATTTCGCCCGGAGCACAAACTATACGTGCGATAGCGTTGGAATTGGAAAGGCTGGCTAATCATACGGGAGACCTTGGAGCACTTGCCGGAGATGTGGGTTTTCTTCCTACAGATTCTTTTTGTGGCCGTATTCGTGGGGATTTTCTGAATATGACCGCATTAATCTGTGGTAACAGATTCGGACGGGGTTTAATAAGACCGGGAGGGGTTGCATTTGACCTGAAGAACAAGAGGGTATGGCAACTACTGGAAAAGCTTGTCCGAGCAGCAGCAAAGGATGTGACAGTGGCAGTCAACTTGCTTTGGAATAACCCTTCGGTGATGGCGAGATTTGAAAAGACAGGAACAGTTTCCTCTGAATTGTGCCGCAAATTAGGTTTTGTGGGAGTAGCAGCAAGAGCGTGTGGAATTGAATGTGATACAAGGTTCAATTTCCCTTTTGGAACGTTTCAGTTTGCACATATTCCAGTTTCGACCTGGCATACGGGAGATGTCTTCGCAAGGGCTTATGTCAGATGGCTTGAAATACAAAGGTCAATAACGTTCATCCAGAATCAGATAGAGATGCTCCATGAAAGCAAAATAGAAAAGCCGGAAATTGGTGCTCTTGCCCCTGAAAAGCTGGCGGTTTGCCTGGTTGAAGGATGGCGTGGTGAGATTTGTCATGTAGGTATAACTGATGTTGAGGGGCACATAAGCCATTATAAAATTGTCGATCCTTCGTTTCACAATTGGACTGGTTTGGCCATGGCTTTGAGAGAACAGCAGATTTCTGATTTCCCGCTTTGCAACAAAAGTTTCAATTTATCTTATTGTGGTTTTGATCTGTAAGGTGACCAAATGATAAGAGCATTAATATCGCGATTACAACAGGGACATAGAACGCTCTTGTTTCCGAAAACCGAACCTGAGCTTCCGGAAAGATTCTGTGGCAGGCCGACTGTAAATCCTGCCAAATGCCCCACTGATTGTAAGCTTTGCATTGACGTATGTCCCACAGATGCTCTTAAAAAGGAAAATGGTATTTTGACAATCGATTTGGGACGATGCCTGTTCTGTGCACGATGTGCCCAGGATTGTCCAACCGAAGCAATAAAATTTAGCCGTGAATATCGCCTTGCTGGAAGGTTAAAAAATGATCTAATTCTTTCCGGCCCTGAAATGAAATTGGTTGATGCTTTGGACAAAAAAACAAAAGCTCTTTTTGGGCGGTCCTTAAAGTTGAGGCAGGTCTCCGCCGGTGGCTGTAATGCCTGCGAAGCTGATACAAATGTTTTAAGCACTGTTGTTTTTGATCTTGGCAGGTTCGGCATTCAATTCGTAGCTTCACCGAGGCATGCCGATGGCTTGCTTATTACAGGCCCTGTTACCGAGAATATGCAACTTGCTCTGAAGAAAACTTATGATGCTGTCCCTGATCCTAAAATAGTCATTGCCGTTGGCGCCTGTGCCATCTCCGGTGGTATATATGTAGATCACCCTCAGGTTAATAATGGTGCTGACACAATAATACCTATTGATCTTTATATTCCAGGCTGTCCCCCGCATCCATTAACAATTCTTGATGGACTGCTGAGACTGCTTGGAAAAATAAATTAGGCGTCTTAGGATAACGTACAATATTTTTCGCACAATTTTATAGGATCCCGAAATTCAATCTGAAACGCAACACTTGGGTTTGCTCCAGAAGACCTCTGTCGGGGTCCGATAGTTTAAACATTTACGTGGTCGATTATTCAACAATTCAACGGCCTTGTCAAGTGCAGACTGCTCGATCGATCTGGAATCCTTTGGGGAAGAACTGACGCAACAGGCCGTTGGTGTTCTCATTGGTGCCGCGTTTCCAGCTATGGTACGGTCTGGCAAAATAACTCCGCATATCCAAGTCGCAAGGGGAAATTCATAGTGGGCCGCCAAACGAGCCGGAAGAAGTTTCGTCAGAAATGCAAAGAGATGAACGACTGGCTTAGGAAGATACGGAATCACAAGAAGGCAAAGGAATGGTGGCCGACATTGGCAGCCAAGCTCCGTGGACACTATCAATATTATGGTGTTAGCGGCAATATGCGGTCGCTTAATCGGTTTTAAAGACCGTGCGACTGACGCGAAAATGGCTGAACCGTCGCAGTCAGCGTAAACGGTTCTATTGGAAAGGTTTATTTATGAAATTGCCGCGAAGGATGGGGAAGATGGTGGTCTAAGAGTCCACCCTACCGGAGAAAATGGCGGGGGTGGCACTTTAGCCGGTTCTGTGATTGACGGGCGGGGGTGGCAATATATAATGCTGTTGTTCAATTTGAAGGCAGTAGGAGGAAGGCAATGGGCGCTAGTGGTACGGCTATGAATAGAAGTTCTTTAAAGTCTGAGGTTCAAGTGTCGCATGGGTTATCTTTATCGGCTGGAGATTCGCAGAAGATATCTCATCTTCTTGTGATTTATCTGTCGCTGGCCCTGGTTGTATTTATCGCTTTTGAGCAGGTTCGGCGAAATGAGTTTGTTAACTACGATGACCAGGTCTATGTGACCCAAAATAAACATGTTCTGAGCGGGCTGTCTGGGGAAAATATCAGGTGGGCTTTTACTTCGGGCTATGCCAGCAACTGGCATCCTTTAACGTGGCTGAGTCATATAGTGGATTGTGAGTTGTTCGGTCCGAATCCTTACCGTCATCATTTGACCAACCTGTTTTTTCATATAGCGAGCACTTTAGTGCTGTTTACGGTTTTACGCAAGATGAGCGGTAAGGTGTTTTTCAGCGGTTTTGTGGCGGCGGCTTTCGGGCTGCATCCGATGCATGTCGAGTCCGTGGCATGGATCGCTGAGCGCAAGGATGTACTGAGCGGTTTTTTCTGGATGCTGACAATGTGGGCGTATGTTTATTATGTGGAGCAACCTAAGTTCGCGAAATATGCGCTGATGTTTTTTTTGTTCGTTTTGGGGCTTATGGCCAAGCCGATGGTCGTGACTTTACCATTCGTACTGCTGCTTTTGGACTACTGGCCTTTGCGTCGTTTTGGCAGGGAGAAGGTGTTTTATCTGGTCATAGAGAAAATACCTTTGTTTTTGCTTTCGGTAATCTCAAGTTGGATTACTTTTGTGGTGCAGAGCGAAAGCGGGACGGTCAGGGCAATCGAGGCACTTTCTGTGACGGCGCGTATCGCCAATGCTTCTATCGCTTATGTGCAATATATCGAGAAAATGATCTGGCCGAGCCGATTGGCAGTTTTCTATCCCCATGCGGGAGAGAAGGTGGCGATTTGGCAGGCTGTGATCGCAGGGGCGCTCCTGCTAAGTATAACCATTTTTGTGATAAGGTATGCTCGAAAGTACGGGTATCTGCTGACCGGGTGGCTGTGGTATCTTGGGACTCTTGTGCCTGTTATCGGGCTGGTTCAGGTGGGAGACCAGGCCCTGGCAGATCGCTATAGCTATATACCTTTTACGGGGCTGTTTATTATCATAGGGTCGGGACTTAACGATATTTTGTCAAAGTGGCGGTATCGAAGGATTATTCTTGGCGCGTTAGTAACGATAGCTTTGTCGGCTTCGCTAATATGCACTCGCTTTCAAGTTCTTTACTGGCGAAACAGCGTAAGGCTTTGTGAACACGCGATTGACGTGACCGAGGATAATTTTTCGGTGTACAGCGGATTGGGCGATGCACTCAAATCGCAGGGCAGGCTTGACGAGGCAATCGGCAGCTACTATAAAGCACTGGAGGGCAGGGCCAAAGACGAAAGAATACATAACAACCTTGCCAATGCGCTTAGAGAGCAGGGCAGGCTCGGGGAGGCGGTCGGTCACTATTATAAGGCACTACAATCCAAGCCGGACTATGCGGTGGCACATAACAATCTGGGCGAAGTGCTGAAAATACAGGGTGAGGTTGATGAGGCAATTCAACAATTTAATTTGGCAAAGCATTTCGATCCAGACTATGCAGAGGCATACGGCAATTTGGGCGACTGCTTTTTTAAGACGGGCAAGATAGACGACGCGATCGAGTGTTATTCGAAGGCTGTCGAACTGGAACCCGATAATCCATCGTCACATTGTAACCTCGGTAATGTCCTTGCGATCAGCGGCAGATTGACCGATGCGGTCGAGCGTTACAAAATGTCTTTGGAGATACGGCCTAATGATGCCAAAACGCTGAGTAACCTCGGCAATGCCCTTTTGGGATTAGAGAGGCTTGAAGAGGCCGAGGCAAAGTATATTGAGTCGCTGAAAATCGGCGTAGACAATGCTGTGACACATCTTAATCTGGGTATATGCCTGCAGAAACAAGGACGATTCGATGAAGCGGAAAGAGAATACAACATCGTCCTTTCAATCGATCCGCAATACGAAGCCGCACGCAGGGCACTTGATGGGCTGGGGAAATACCGGCAAGGATCGGGGAAATAAGGTGGTGTGCGCGGCATAATCGCTTTGTGAATAAGTGGTTATGGCGGCAGTGGTGGTTGGTTCGGTTCTGTGTTGACGGGTTTGGCAAGCAATGTATAATGCTCTTGTTTGAGAACAGTTGAGTAGCTAACTAACTAACCTAACGGAAAGAAAGTAACTAACGGAAAGGGATAACATAATGAAAAAGCTGATCGTTGTATGTGTCGTGGCATTGGCTGTGGCGTCGTGCGAACCTTTGCCTCAACAAAGTCTTTTTAATGGCAAGGACTTGAGTGGATGGCATGTCGATGTTCCTAAAATGGATAACGATCCAAGTGTGAAAAGTCCGTTCATTGTTCGTGATGGGTTGCTCGTGAGCCTGGGTAGTCCCGGCGGACATCTCATTACCAATGCGGTCTATGAGAACTATCGGCTTGAGGTTGAATATCGTTTTGCCGGGCAGCCTGGAAACTGCGGGGTTCTTGTCCACTGCTCAACCGGACGTGCCCTGTATGGCATGTTTCCTAAATCCATCGAAGCACAAATGTCCCACAAGGATGCCGGCGACTTTTGGTGCATTGTCGAAGATATCAGTGTACCCGATATGGAAAGCCGACGCGGGGCTAAGGAGAATTGGGGTACGACGGAAGGAAAACTGCGTCGAATTCCCAATCTGACAGATGACTCCGAAAAACCAGCCGGCGAATGGAATACTATGATTATAGAATGCCTTGGTGACTCCATTATGGTATGGGTTAATGGCGATCTTGTTAATCATGGGTTTGGTTGTACCGCGAAAAAAGGGCAAATTGCTCTGCAGGCGGAAGGATCAGAAGTTGAATTCCGAAAGATACAGTTGATCCCTATTAGCAAATTCAGCGCCGCGAGTGGATGAATGGATGAATAGAATAATCGAGAAGTTTCGTGATAATTGTCGCGGGTTCTGGCGGACTTATCGCTGGTTTATCGTGGCGTTTGTGGTCGCGGTGTTCTGCGATGTGGCCAGTACCGTGTACTTCATGACGCAAGAATCGGCGCCAGACGAGGTACATCCCGCAATACGGTTGGTGTCCCGGTTGCTTGGGCCAGTAATCGGGCCGTTGGTTGGCGGTATCGGCAAAGCGGCGGCGGGGATAGTGGTGGCGATCTATTGCAGACAATTCGCAGTCTATATTTTTGTGCTGGCCGCGATTATTTCTTTTTGGGCCGCGTGGTATAATGTCTGGGGTATAAATATCTATGAGCCAAATATAGTCAGGTGGTTACCGTGGTAGTTTTAGTCTCGGCGGTGGCGAGGGTGGTTAAGGCTGGTCTGTTTATTTGATTGTTGCTATGCGTTCGATGATTAATTAAGGAAACGGGGAAATTTGGTTGTTGCGAGTATATCTGTTTTTTGTGTTGGCGTCAACCTCATTTTTTTTCTGAGTGGGTGGGGTGGAATTTATTGAGAAAACTCAAAATTCGCTTGCAAAAATCTATTTCTGGGGTTAAAAGACGTTGGTAGTGTGCTCTTTTTTCGTAAAACATTGATATTTTCAAGGATAGCGAAAGGTGACAAGCATGAATCTTAATCGAAAACTGAGAATGGGTATGGTTGGCGGCGGTCCGGGGGCGTTTATTGGGAATGTGCACCGTAAGGCAGCTCGTATGGACGGTGGTATCGAACTGGTGGCTGGGGCGTTCGATATAAATCCGCGTAAGTCGAAACAGATGGGCAAAGAACTGTGCCTCGATGACAAACGGGTATATCGTACTTATGAGGAGATGGTCGAAAGTGAAAGTAAACTGGGGCCGGATGAAAGGGTCGATTTTGTTACGATCACAACGCCGAATAACTGGCATTTTCGGATGGCTCGCGACTTTCTGGAAGCCGGGTTCCATGTTATGTGCGAGAAACCGATGACGTTCAATGTCCAAGAGGCACGAGACCTGGTAAAACTCGTTAGTCAGACGGGTAAGGTGTTCGGACTGATGCATAACTATACGGGGTATCCGATGGTTAAGCTGGCCCGCGATATGGTTCGCCAGGGCGATCTGGGCAAGATTCGCAAGATTGTGGTGCAGTATCCGCAGGGTTGGCTCTCCACGTTTTTAGAGAAGACCGGTCAGCAACAGGCGGCGTGGCGGACCGATCCGAAACAAAGCGGCGCTTCAGGGTGCGTAGGTGATATCGGGACACACGCGGAAAATATGGCTGAGTATGTCACAGGGTTGAAGATGACGCACCTCTGTGCGGACCTGACCACGTTTGTCAAAGGGCGTAAACTGGAAGATGACGGCAACTGTCTGATCCGCTACAATAACGGTGCCAAGGGTGTGCTGCATTCGAGTCAGATTTCCATCGGTGAGGAGAACGGTCTGGCGATCTGGGTGTATGGTGAAGAAAAGGGTCTGGAATGGCATCAGGAACATCCGAACTATCTGTACGTTAAGGAACCGAATGGTCCGGTGCAGGTGTGGCGGCGCGGTAATGATTATGTCGGTGCGAAAAGCGCGGCGGCGGCCCGTGCTACGCGGCTGCCGTTCGGTCATCCGGAGGCGTTTTTCGAGGCGATGGCCAATATCTATTGCAACTTCGCCGATACCATTCGTGCCAAGCTGACGCGCAGCAAGGTGGACCCTCTGGCTCTGGATTTTCCGAGTGTAAAGGACGGACTGCGCGGGATGCTGTTTTTGGATACTGTTCTGGCCAGCACCAAGAGCAAACAAAAATGGACTAAGATGAAAAAATAAAGCAATAGGCAATAGGCACGAGGGGGGAGGAAGAGGAAGAAGGCACGAGTAGTCGTGATGTTTCTGTTGAATGGAAATTGGGTTAAAAAAAACGCGGAAGTTGACTTTAAGGAGATGGCAGAAAATGGAAATTTCACAAGATAAATCTAAGCAGCAGGGGCGAAGCATTACCCGACGTGATTTTATTGGTACTGCCGCGACAGCGGCGGCGTTTACGATTGTTCCGCGGTCGGTGCTTGGAGGTCCGAACGATACTGGGCCAAGTGGGCGAATTAACGTGGCTATTATCGGCACGGGCGGTCAGGGGATAACCAATATCAAGAATCTTCTGAGACTGCCGGATGTACAGGTGGTGGCCCTTTGCGATGTCAACGAGGAAAGTGATTACAGCCAGTTCTACTACAGTGGTACAGCCGGGCTTAAGCCGGCTACTAAGATTGTGCAGGAACACTACGGTCAACAGACGGCAAGTGGAAGTTACAAGGGTTGCACGACATATATCGATTTTTACGAAATGCTGGAAAAGGAAGAAAAAAATATTGACGCAGTGCTGGTGGCTACGCCAGACCATGTTCATGCAGTAGCGTGTATGGGTGCGATCAAGAAAAAGAAGCATGTGTACTGTGAAAAGCCGCTGGCTCATTCGATCTACGAAGTGCGTATGGTTACTGAGGCGGCTCGCAAAGCAGGGGTCGTTACGCAAATGGGTAATCAGGGTCATTCGGATGAAGGGATTCGCCTGACGGTCGAGTGGATTCGCGATGGGGCGATCGGGCCGATACGTGAAATACACGCCTGGACCGGCGTCGGTGGTGAAGGATGGTATAAAGGGAATGGCAGACCCGATGATACCCCGGCGGTCCCCGCCGGACTGGACTGGGATCGTTGGCTGGGACCCGCACCGTATCGGCCGTATCATATTGCTTATGCGCCGTACCGGTGGCGTGGATGGTGGGACTTCGGGACAGGTGCGATAGGCGATATGGCCTGTCATAATACCGATCCGGCGTTCTGGGCGCTTGATCTGGGTCATCCTGAAAGCGTGGAGGCATGCTCGACAAGACTCAACAATGAAACGGTGCCGGAAGCGGCGGTCTATTATTATAAGTTCGCGGCTCGTGGTGCTCAGCCGGCGGTTACGATGGCGTGGTACGACGGCGGTATGATGCCGCCGCGGCCGAGGGAACTGGAACAAGGCCGGGAAATGGGCGGGAACGGCATCTATTTCGTAGGCGATGACGGTGTGATAAAATGCGAAGGTTGGGGCGGGCCGCCGCGAATAATACCGGAAACTAAAATGAAGGCATACAAACGACCGGCTAAGACGATTGCCCGAACTGAAGGACATCACCGCGATTGGATCGATGCCTGCAAGAGCGGCGGAAAAGCCTGCAGTAATTTTGATTATGCCGGGCTGTTGACGGAAGTGGTATTATTGGGTAATGTTGCGCTGCGAACGGGTAAGAAACTGGAGTGGGACGGACCTAACATGAAAGCTACGAATGCGCCGGAGGCAGATAAATATATTCGGCCGGCGTATCGCGATGGATGGAGTTTGTGAATGAGTAGATGAGTAGATACAGATTAAGGAGAATATTAAATGGCTAGACCGGTAACACTTTTTACGGGACAGTGGGCTGATTTGCCCCTGGAAGAGTTGGCTCCAAAGGCTGCTGCATGGGGCTATGATGGATTGGAACTTGCCTGTTGGGGCGATCATATGGAGGTGGATAAGGCGGCGAAGGATCCGAGCTATTGTAAGAAACAGCTCGGCATTCTGAAAAAGAACAACCTTGGGGTTTATTCGATCAGCCATCATCTGGCGGGTCAGTTGGTCTGCGATTTGAATAACGATGCCAGATCGGATGGGTTTGCTCCGGCTGATTGCGCGGGCAATGCCGAGAAGAAACGGAAGTGGGCGGTGGAGACGATGAAAAACACAGCTAAGGCGGCTAAGAACATGGGCGTCAAGGTGGTGAACGGATTTACCGGTTCGAGCATTTGGCATATGATCTACAGTTTTCCGCCGGCCAGCAACGAAATGATCGAGGAAGGCTTTAAGTACTTTGCCAAGATGTGGAACCCGATACTGGATGTGTTCGACGAGTGCGGTGTGAAATTTGCTTTGGAAGTTCACCCAACAGAGATAGCCTTCGATATTGTCACTGCCAAACGTGCGCTGGAAGCTATCGGTAATCGTGAGGCTTTCGGTTTTAACTTCGATCCGAGCCATCTGCACTGGCAGTTGGTCGATCCGGTTCGCTTTCTTAACGAGTTTTCGGATCGCATATATCATGTTCACATGAAAGACGCGGCCCTGCAAATCGATGGTTATACAGGGATATTGGCATCGCATCTGAACTTCGGTGCTCAGCAGCGTGGCTGGGATTTTCGTTCTCTGGGTCACGGCGGCGTCAATTTTGAAGAGATCATCAGAACGTTTAATCACATTGGTTATACCGGCCCTCTTTCGGTGGAATGGGAAGATTGCGGCATGGAGCGCGAACATGGGGCTAAGGAGGCGTGCGAGTTCGTAAGGGATTGCGATTTTGCTCCGTCTAATATAGTTTTTGACGAAGCATTTGATAAATAGTAAGAAGGCATACGGCAGTCTGTTTGAGCTATTGCCATGCCCGCGTAAGTGTGGCATGGTGCCCGGCCAATGAGAGTGTCTGGGTGTGATGTGAGCTACAAGTTCATATCGTATTTTTCTTTGAGCCATTTTTTTAATGTGGTCATCGCTTTTTGTGGTCGGTCGTCGTGCCATGCAAGGACTTCGATGACATTGGTTATAGCCGGATCGGGCTGCTGTTCGCCGTGGCGCAGGAGCCAGATTTTGTCGATGTCGCTACGTTTGAAACCTTCGACCATGATCAGGTCGTAGCCTGGTCCGAGCCTTTGTATCGCCTGTTCGAGTGAGAATTTCCGCTGCGTCCGCTCGTTGGAGTCCGCCTGCGTGGCGTGAGTGTCGGGAGGCAGATGCGTTCGGGTGAAGACCGAGCGGCCGTCGTAGCCGAGAACAGAAGCTCCGGCCTGGTAAAAACGATATGTGTCAGTTTGCGGCTGATCGAAATGTACAGGCTCTCGTTGATGTTTGATGACCGCGACGGTCATGCTCCGTTCAACCAGGTCCCTGAGCAGTGTTTCGATCAGCGTTGTTTTGCCGGATCCTTTGAAACCGCTGATTCCTAATACCGGCGTTAAAGTTCTGTTCGTCATGTGTATTACCTGAAAAACGACAATTCGGCGGTACTCGGCATATATTTTATAACTAAGTATCTATAAAGCAGTTACGTGTGTTTGTCAACTCAAAACGGTCGATCCATAAACTACCTTATTTGGTGCTTCGAAGTCCAGTGTTTTTTCCGGGTAAGGTCACCTTCCGGGTCAATTATTTTTCGACAAAGAACTTGACTTATCCGGAGGAATAGACGATTATGGTGCATTATACAGATATAATTGGGCGATGTGTATCGGAGTGCGATTTCGCACTTTTTCTTGTTTGTTCTTTATACGCAAAGATAAAAAAGGGCCTTTTGGATGCAAAACCCATAATTTTAGTTACCAGCGGACCAATTGTCGAAGTTGTATAAAAATACTTTTTTGCGTAACAGGCCCTCTTGAATGAAAATTGGGCTCAAAAAACTGCGAAAGTTTACTCGGAATGTTTGACAGAAAAGATGCTACCATAAAAAGGGAAATAAGATGAAATCACAAGAACGACATAAACTTAAAGAAAATGAGTTTGCAGAATGGATTGTTGGGCTTCCGACGTATCTGCGTGAACACGGCAGTCGTATAATCGGCGTAGTCATGATTGCACTTGCAGTGTTGGTGGGGGGGCATTGGATGTGGGGCGCCAAGGCGACGGCAAGAAATAGACAGGCCGGCCAATTGCAGAGCCTGATGGTCAATTCGGACATGATGCAAAGGACGGCGGTGGAAGATGCGCGGATGGGGGATGCGTCAATAGGCGGGCGGTTGTATGACACTGAAAAGCTGGTGGGGCCGTTGCGGGAATTGTCGCAAGCCGGCGCAGGTAGCCCGGTGGGGATGATGGCGATGCTGCAACAGGCGGAAGTCATGCGTACAGAACTGCTTTTTTCAAGCAGTCCGATGAGTCCTACGGATAAGGAGCAGTTGTGCCGGGAAGCAGAAAAGCTTTATGAGCAAGTTAAACTGCAATATCCGGGCTGTGCGACGGCGGTAGGTATGGCGAGTTTCGGTCTGGGTCTGCTGGCTGAGGAACGGGGAGAACAAGACAAGGCCAAGAAGATTTATGAAGGTATAATATCCGGGGAAGAAGGTCTGTTGGCAGGTACGGTTTATCCGATGCAGGCTCAAAAACGGCTGAGGGTGCTCGATGAGGTTGTCTGTACTATAGAATTTCCCGCGGCGCCGATAGAAGAGATTCCAGAATTGGAATTTGGCGGTGGTTCGGAAAATGGGCCGGCGGCCGAGGTGGGGACGGAACCGGGAGCAGTGACGCCAACGGAACCGGGAGCAGTGACACCAACGGAACCGGAAGCAGTGACGCCAACGGAACCGGGAGCAGTGACACCAACGGAACCGGAAGCAGTGATACCAACGGAACCGGAAGCAGTGGCACCAACGGAACCGGAGGCAACCGAGGGCGAGGTAATCGAAGCGCCGAAGGCAGAATGACCGGTATTTGCCAATACACAAGCAGCACTATGTCTATTTGGGCTAACCCGCACTACAGGTGAGAGCTTTGATTTTTTGTGACAGAGCAGGATACCAGCATTGACCAGGAAGATCAGTCCATCGAGGACGAAGATGGGGCGCAGCATGAGAGTCTGACCATAAAACGGTTGCCGGAGAACCGGCGGATCGATAAATATCTTAGCGGCCGTTTTCCGAATTTTTCGCGCGCGTTGATCCAACGCTTGATCCGTGAGGAAGCGGTGACGGTAAACGATCAGCCGATCAAGTGCAGTTATCAGCTTTGCCTGAGGGACCGGGTCGATCTGATTCTGCCGCCACTTGCGACAAACGAGATTCCTCCGGAAGATATTCCCCTTGAGATTATCTACGAAGATGAGCATATTCTGGTGCTGAACAAGCAGGCGAATTTGCTTGTGCATCCTGCGCGAGGCAATAAGGGCGGTACACTGGTTAATGGGTTGGTTCGTTACAGTAATTCTCTCTCGAAGGTGAACGGTGATTTTCGGCCCGGTATTGTGCATCGTCTGGACCGTAATACGACAGGCGTGATAATAACAGCCAAGAGCGATACGGCTCATTGGCGGCTGGCATATCAGTTCGAACATCGTCAGACTCGTAAGGTGTATGTGGCGTTGGTTCATGGGACAATCGAGTTGGACGCGGATGTGATATCGCTGCCGTTGGGTCGGCATTGGCGTGTGCGTGAGAAATATGCGGTCCGGATGGACGGCGGCAAAGAAGCGGTAACGGCGTACCAGTTGGAAAAACAATATCGAGGTTACGCATCGGTGAAACTTATGCCCAAGACGGGTCGAACACATCAGTTGCGTGTACATCTCAGTGCGATCAAACATCCGATCGTGGCCGATACGGTGTACGGGGGCAAGATGATGACGCTGGAGCAATTGGCCGGCGGGGAGGCGTTGCCACAGGAGGATGAGGCTGGTGGCCGGTTTGGACCGGACGATTTTGTAATCGGCCGGCAGGCGTTGCATGCGGCGGAGCTGTATATTCACCATCCGATCAGCGGGAAGGAGATGCACTTTGAGGCGCCGCTGCCAGAGGATATGCGATTGCTGGTGGAACTGCTGGAGCGGTATCGTCAGATTGTACCCAAGTGTGTATAGGAGTTTTGGTATCCAACCATGCACAATGGCTTCTGGCTTCCATAACTCTTTAAGTTGCAATAGATTACAAATATCCAATTGTTGTAAGCATATATTATATTTGGTGTACAGGGGGGTGAAAAAGGTAAAAAGCTGGTGGCCGGGGAAGAACGAGAGGTCATAAGCGTGAGTCTGGGGGGTAACAAGCGTGAGGACGAAAAAAAACTTAAAAAAGTAGTCCAATAATTGTTGACGGCTGCAAGTTTTTTTTATATAATCATACTGTCATTTTGTGGATAGACGCCAGTTAGCAAAGGTTTCTCAGAGAGGAGTCAGGATCATTTTTCAAGGAAGGGTTTTTTGTCTAAGTCTTTTCGAGATGGGGGTTTGCGCGAGTTGTGTGTCTTGTGGGTGAGGCTGTGTGGAAGGGAATTCTCGATAATTAGAAAAAGTGATGGTTGTGAAAAGGTTTCATTTTGTCGCAGTTTCTGGATGTGGGCATCGGTATTTGTCAAAAATTTGGCGGAAGGTGTGGAATCTGTCTGTGCCATTGACGATGTTTTTAGTGGATTAACGTAGTTTGGCGCAGTTTTTCATATACGTATCGTGAATGAGGTTTGGAGACAGTTTTTTGCCGTTTTTTAGCATATTTTTTTCAGGAGGACAAGTTATGAAAAGAAGTAGTTTATTGATGTTTTTGGTTTGTGCGCTGACATTATTGTTCGGCGTAGCGCCGTTGGTTCAGGCCGACTGGAACCAAGGAGATTCGCACAAGATGCACTATCCGCAGTTGCCCATGATCGATGGCGGATGGGATGTGTGTCTCTGTTGTCAGTGGCTTGCAGACGATTTTGTTTGCAGTGAAACCGGCCCGATCACGGATATTCATTTCTGGGTTTCCTTTAAGGAGGATATGGAATTCCCACTTAACGATCCCACTATGTGGGATATCACTATCAGGGATGATGCGGGGGGAATGCCGGGAGCTATAAGATGGGCATTCTCCGGAGGCAAAATCGTAACCAGGCTTTACGGCGGGGGTGCTCAGGGTTGGCTATGCCCAAGTCCACCTCCTTTGGCCATCCCGCCCTTTCCATTTCCTGATCATTATGACGTCTATCAGGTAAATATCACGGATTTATTGGAACCGATGATCCAACAACGAGATACAACGTACTGGCTGGTTATAAAGGCCAATCTGTTTTGGCCGCCGCCTCCATCAGTTGGCTGGAAACAGGCAACATCAGCACATAAGTCTCCTGCCATGTATGATTTCGGTATGGGTTGGATGCCGATTTTTATGGCAACTCCCGATACCCAGGAGATATATGACCTTGCGTTTGTGATTACCGGTGGATATGAAGAAGATGATCTGGATTTTGGAGATGCTCCTGAACAGAATACCGCAGGTGGGCCGACACTGTATCCGACCAAACTGCCGAACGGCGCCCGTCATGTGGCAGATGGCGTTAATTACCTTGGTCAACTTGAGGATATAGAGATGGACGGCCAGCCTACGTTGCCTGCTGATGGTGATGATAACAATCCGCTGGCAGCGGACGATGAAGATGGCGTCATTTTTGTAAACGGTGGATTAACAGCAGGAGTAGGCGAACCTGTTGATGTACTTGTGTCACCGGCTGGTGGTCCGGGCGGATATCTGAACGTCTGGATTGACTATAATGCTGATTTTGACTGGGACGACGCAGGCGAGTACGTACTTGTGGATCAGCCTGTAGCAGGTGGAATGAACAACCTGACGATCACTGCACCGGCTGGTTCTGTTGTCGGGCCTACGTATGCTCGCTTCCGTTATACAACATATCCAATTGCGGGTATCCTTGGATATAGCGGTCAGGCCAGCGATGGCGAAATCGAGGACTACCGTGTGGAGATAATGGAAGAACCGGAAGAAGAATACACCAAGTGGATTCAACGGCCGCATGGTCCGGAACAGGGTTTCGATGAGCAATCGAATATCTGGATACACGAAGAAACGGAGATCATCAAATGGGAGCAACTGCCCGATCCTCAGCTTTCCGGGCTACATAGCCACGACTACGGGGATGACAGCGGTTATTACGGCTGGGTCAAGTGTGCGGACGATTTCATGTGCCAGGGCGGTGATATTACCGATCTGCATTGGTGGGGCAATTATGAAAACAATGATCCGAAAGGCGGGATTGCCTTCTTCCATCTGAGTCTGCACAGATGCGGCTTGCAGCCGCTTCCGTGGCACCTGCCATTGGAACCGGAAGTTTGGGGATGGGATGTTCCGTTCAATATGTGCAACCAGACAGATACCGGTATGGTCAATAATATGGGAGAAACAATCTACTCCTACAAGGTTGATCTGCCGGATCCGTATCCACAGATAGAAGGTGAGTGGTACTGGCTGGATGTGATGGCAAAATCTAATAATCCCGTTAATGCGGCAATATGGCGTTGGCAGGAAGCTCGCCGCGGCCCGGCGCCGCCCATGGGGCACGCACCGGCGGCGCAACGCACGGACAGTTCGCCTTGGTTATCTATCATGTGGCCAGGTGACCCAGAACGCTACAGCGATATGGCCTTTGCGATCACTTCGAAGGATAGCACGACAGTGCCGGAGGTGAACAAGGTGGTGGCGGATGATTTTGTTTCCGATGGTCGTGTGATTAAGAAAGTCCGCTGGTGGGGCAGCTATTTCGATGATCGGTACGAGCCGTTTATCAACCCGATCGAACCGTGGGTCGTTGACGGCTGGATTATCAGCTTCCATCATACCCAAGGTATCGATGGCACGAATCTTGCGTGTCCACCCGATATTATGGCCGGCAGTGTGCATCCGACAGCCCTGGGGCTGTATTTCGCCCCTGCCTATGCGGTGGAGATTATGCCGATGGGATATTGGGACTGCCATGATCATAACGTTTATGGGTATAAGGTTGATTTGAGTCAGTGCTGTCTGATCTGCCAGGAAGTTGATCCGCGTAGCGGGACAGTACCCGCTCAGATTGGCGCGTTTTGTGAGGAAGAATGTTTTGGGTACTGGCTTGACATTGTGGCTGTAGTTGGCGCCACTTGGGAGCCAATCGCCGGCGCCGATGACTGCGATATGATTTACACCGGTCACATGCCTTCTCCGGACGCAGCGGACGGAAGATTCTGGGGTTGGCACACCAGTCCGGATGCGTGTCTGAAACAGGCCTGTAGCGGGCAGATTGTGGATATGACACCACCGACTCCGAATTGCTGGGACTATGGCAACTGGTACAAGGTTCCGTGGCAATGTCCGACACCAGTTCAGCCGCCAGTGAACATGAGCTTCGAGTTGATAACGCCAGAAGAAGAACCGGCCACCTGCTTCGTCGGCACTCAGGCGGAGTTTGCAGTATGGTGTGGCTGGGGTCAACCTGCGAATTGGTGTGGTGACTGCTGGAGACAAGGTGATATCGATGGCAATTGTGCCATTACCTTCGCGGACGTACAGATGGTCTATGGCGATTTCCTGAATCCGACTTCGCCGGGAGCTTTAACCGGACGTAGTGATAACGACATGAACGGAGCAATTACGTTCGCGGATGTACAGAAGGTATATGCTGCATTCCTGCCACCAACGGCTCTCTGTCCTGTTCCTTGTACGCCATTGCCGTGATTGTCTTTGGCATAAGGAGAATGTTTTTGTGATGTAATAAGCCCTGCGAGTTACTGTGAAGACGGGACTCGCAGGGTTTCCTTTGCTTAACTCATTGTGAGAACGGGAGTTGGGCGAATTGAGCGTCTTGCGAAAAGGCTTTATTTTGTTGGAGTTTTTACGTATATGTGTGGTGAAGAGAATCGTGAACGGTTTTTTACGGTGTTTTTTTAGGAGGGCAGATTATGAAAAAGGCTAGTTTGTTTTTGTTGTTTGTCGGTGCGATTTTGTGTGCACCGACATTTGTTTGGGCTACTACTGTGACGCTGTCCCCGACGGATGATGCGTATGTGAGTAGCGCTAATCCCGGTTTGAATTACGGCAGTTCCGGTAATTTACTCGTCGGGGATGCATACTCCAACTCGCCGCCGATAATTACCCGCAGCTATCTCAAGTTCGATCTGAGCAGTATTCCCAGTGGTGTTCCGATCATCAGTGCCAAGCTGTATATCGGCAGCACGGGTTCCGGTCCAAACCCCCCGCTTGTTGTAGGCTCTCACTATCTGTCAGACGATTCGTGGAGCGAAGGCGGCATCACTTACAGCAACGCCCCCACCAGTTGGACCAGTGTTTCCACGGACAATGCGGTGGTTGAGAACAAGGATCACAATCTACAGTGTTGCGATTGCTGGGACGTACTCGATGCAGTGGAAGACGATGTGGACGATATTCTCAGTATCGTATTGAAGGCCCACTCCTATTTTGAAGGCAGTCAGAATAGCTGGTGCCAGCTCGCCAGCAAGGAAGACGGCACTGGACAGGGCTACGAGCCCCGTTTGGAGATTACGTACACTGAAGAGGGCGAAGGAAGCTCCATCAGTCCCGGGATAGACTGCTATATTACCGAGAACGCGATGATTATGTTCGGCCCACCTGGAAATCCGCCGCTGCCGGCTGACTTTTTCGGGCCCGGGTCAGACCCTTTTGATGGGATCATAGCACTGAAAGGCAAGCCGCTACCGGGTGGCGTTGTTGACACGTTGATTCAACGCGTAAATGGAGCCGATTTGCCGTCAGGCGGTACGTCTGCTATAGTTGATGTCGAGATGGTAGCATTGAGCCTGACAAGCATTGCCCCGATCAGGGTTACATATTATGGCGGCATGGTCGAATCATTTTTTGATGTGTTTGTAACCATTCCAGAACCTTCCCCTGGTCAGATGTCGATTGTCAGAACACATGAAAATGGCGGCACTTTTTCTATCGACAGCTTTTTCGATATTACGTATCAAATAGAATTTACAGAACCGGGAACAGGTCAACCAATAGCTACATATATCACACCTCCTCTTAGCCTTTCTGGTTCCAGTAGTTCGTGGCAGGATACACCTGTGAAGGAACCGGAGATCTCTCCGTGCAGTGACAATGACTTCTATCCTAACGGTGAAGAGCCGATGACATTAGGCGGTCCGGCCTCAATGCAGGAGCTAAAATCACCACAATCCGTGCAAAAATATTTTCTGCTTGCCTGTCAGGAAGATTGATGCCTGCGTCAAAAGTGTTTGTCTGGAAAGAATCTTCATAAATTATTATAAATTCAGGTATTTACGGCAATTTTAAGGTTGACATGCGGATATGGCTATGTATAATGTAAGCTCTTATATAGCAATTACTTGGAGCGATTATGCATAATATTGTAAATCCACGACAAACACGGTTTTTCGACCCATACGACAGAGTCCTGACTGAAAAAACACGCAAAAGTTTACTCGACGATTGGCCCGGTGTTTTTCGCCACGTCATCCTCGAACTTATGCCGGTCGATGTCATCAGCGGACACTTCGATGCGACTATGGGCAGACCGACCAAAGAGCTTTATTCAATCGCTGGGCTGTTGTTGATACAGGAATTCAGAGACTGGACAAAGGATGAAGCTCTCGCTGCTTACCGTTTCCATATGGACATTCATTACGCATTGAATCTTGAGCCTGTAGCCCATGATCTTTCTAAGCGTACCATTGAGCGATACATCAATCTGTTCGAGGAAAATGAATTGGCCAAAGCAACGATGGATGCGATTACCATAAAGCTTGTAGAGGTTCTTGGCATCAAGATTGACAGGCAGCGTCTGGATTCAACCCATATATTCAGTGACATGGCCAGTTTCGGCAGAACGCGTCTTATGGGCGTAGCTATCAAGCGTTTCCTTACTCAGCTCAGACGACATAACAAAGCGGACTACGATGTTTTGGATGAATCTTTACGTAATCGTTATGCGCCAGGCGTCAGCCAGTTATTTGCCGACACCAAAAAGGATAGCGAATCTCGTCGTTTGCTTCGTCAGCAGGTGGCCGAGGATATGTATTTTCTGATAAAACTTTTTGCTGATAATGCACAGCACAACGGCAAAGATACCTACAAAGCAGTTGAACGAATCTTTTATGAGCAGTGCGAAGTTCACGAAGACAAAGTCGGCATAAAGAAAAAGACCGGCGGCAATGTTATGCAGAACCCATCTGATCCTGATGCTTCTTATGACGGCCATAAAGGCCCGGGTTATCAGGCACAAATATCAGAGACCTGCAATCCCCAAAACGAAGTACAGCTTATCACCTCTGTTATACCACAGACAGCGGCAGAGGCGGATTCTAACGCGGTTGAAGAAGTTTTAGACAATTTGACGGCAAATGACCTTTTGCC
>Ga0209706_10000349_pt1 | contig 26285 bp, 36 predicted proteins | sample PPLLaktember2015_6_FD_187263 | JGI IMG/M metagenome (GOLD analysis project Ga0209706, IMG submission 187263) | Freshwater sediment microbial communities from Prairie Pothole Lake near Jamestown, North Dakota, USA - PPLs Lake P8 Core (1) Depth... | ecosystem: Environmental > Aquatic > Freshwater...
TTACGACGTGCTTAAAATGGTGCGTGAGGATCTGCCCGGTCTTGTTCTGATCGACGGGGATGCTCATCCAAATATCCAATCCGGACCCATCACCGGAAAGGGGATTCAGAGGCTTCGGTGGAACCGCTATGAGATCGAGAGCTATCTCCTACATCCCGAATCTCTCAAGCGATTCGTGCTTCTCCAAGTAGGGGAAGAGGCCGCCGCACCCCATTTGCAGGACCTCCAACGACATTTTGAAGAGAACTACCCCCCTGCGTTCTTGAAAAACCCCCTTGAGGATATCTCTTTTCTCAAGAATACCAAAGCCAGGACGGACTTGCTTCCGCCCGTGCTCGACGCGGCAGGGCTGCCTGGGTTTCCATACACCCGGTATCACGAAATCGCCGCTGTGATGAAGCCGGAAGAAATCCACCCGGAAGTGACGGATAAACTGAACAAGATCATGGAGGCTTTCGGCCTGTGATCGGCTTTGAAGTTCCAGATCCCATATTGAATTCCCCTTATGAGGAGCCGCAGGCTCACTGGCGGATTGTGGAAGGTGAACCGGCGGAGCAGGTCCCGGGCAGAAGACCTGGGCTTTATTACTATCGCCCTGCGGGGCAGGCCGCTGTCGAGGCCGGGGTCGGAACTGCGATCGAGTTGAAGCTGGTCAATCGCATCCGCGAAAGGGTCAAGGCATGGCGGGACCAGGGGTATCCTGGGGTGACGCGAACGACTTTGGAGCTTCTCCAGCACTGGCGGCGAGAAGGCCGAGAGTTCAGGCTTTTCTTCGCCCAGCTCGAAGCCGCGGAGACCGTGGTCTTTTTTCTGGAAGCCCGTCAGGATTTCAAACAGGGCATCGATCTTCCCCTGGATGATCCGACGCCTCAACAGAAGGCGGAAGGGGCCGTGGCTTTCCGGCGTTATGCCACGAAGATGGCAACCGGAACCGGGAAGACTACGGTCATGGCGATGATTGCTGCGTGGTCTATACTCAACAAGGTGAATAACCGCGCCGATGGTCGCTTCAGTGATGCAGTTCTCGTGGTTTGTCCGAATGTGACCATAAGAAATCGGCTGCGGGAGCTCAACCCTGCTGAGGGCGAGGCCAGCATTTACCGAACCAGGGATCTGGTCCCCCCCTCATCTCTTGCCCCCCCTAACACAAGGGAAAGTTTTCGTAACCAACTGGCACCTCTTCGAAAGGCAAAGCATTGCCACCGGCGGTGTCTCGGCAAAAGTGTGCAAGGCCGGTGTTCCTCTGCGAACAACCGAGACGATCACTATTGGGCCAAAAACGACTACTGCCAGAGGCACCCGGTATCTGACCGAGGCTGATTTGAGGCATCAGATGGATCTTGGCCTCCTGAAGATCCTCGATGAAGAGAAGGATCAACGAGGAGATCTCAAAAAGGTCAGGATAGAATCCTTCCGATATGTCGAGAGCGATACCCGTTGGGGTGAAAGGGTCCTTGACCGAGAGATGGGTGGCAAGCAGAACCTGCTTGTGATGAATGATGAAGCCCATCATGCTTACAGGATCCGAGCAGAGGAAAAGGAAGAAGACGCTTACGAGGACATCGAAGAGGAGGAAACTGAGGAGGATTTTGTCCGGGAAGCCACGGTCTGGGTGGAGGGCCTGGATCGGATAAACCGACTTAGAGGGATCAATTTCTGCGTCGATTTCTCAGCCACTCCTTTTTTTCTAGCCAAGGCGGGAAAAGAGGCCAATCGCCCTTTCCCGTGGGTAGTGAGCGACTTCGGCCTTACAGAAGCCATCGAGTCAGGGCTCACCAAAATCCCCCAACTGGCTGTTCGTGATCCGAGCGGCGCCGAGATACCGGGATATTTCAACGTCTGGCAATGGATCATGCCGAAACTGACCGCGGCTGAGAGAGGAGGCCGTGCGGGTAGTCCCAAGCCTGAGGCTATTCTAAAATACGCCCATCACCCCATAGCGATGCTGGGAGAGCTTTGGGAGGAGACAAGGAAGGAGTGGGAGAAGAGCCCGGAGGACCCCCGCCCCCCCGTCTTCATCATTGTCTGCAAGAACACCAAGATTGCTAAAGTAGTCTAGGAGTGGCTGGCCGAAGAAGAGAGGCCGGCCGGCATTCCTTCCGCAAAAATCTCCGGCGCGAAGCGTCAACACGATCAGGGTAGACACAAAGGTGATCCAGGAGACAGATACAGACAGCGCGAAGGCGGATGAGATGCGATGGATGCGCCTGACGCTCGATACGGTGGGCAAAATCCACTGGCCTGCGGATCGCCAGGGACGGCCCATCTATCCTGAGGGGTTCGAGGACCTTGCCAAGAAGCTTGACCGGCCCCTGCATCCGCCCGGCAGGGATGTTCGCTGCATCGTGAGTGTCGGAATGCTCACCGAGGGATGGGACTGCAACACCGTGACCCATATTATCGGCCTGAGGCCCTTTATGTCGCAACTCCTCTGTGAGCAAGTGGTTGGCCGTGGTCTCCGGCGAAGGGACTACACACCGGCACCAGACAACAAACTGGCCGAGGAAGTGGCCATGGTGTTCGGAGTTCCTTTTGAGGTGATTCCTTTCAAAGCGAGTGGCGGGGAAGGGACAAAGCCGCGCGAGAGACGACACCATGTCCATGCGATCCCATCAAAGGAGAAATTCAGAATCCTCTTCCCCCGTGTAGAGGGGTATACGCAAGCCATTCGAAACAGGATCACTCTGGATTGGGAAGATGAACCCAGGATCTATCTGGACCCGATGAACATTCCGCCAGAGGTTCAAATGAAGGCGGCGGTATCCCTTAACAGCGGCAGGCCAAGCCTGACCGGGCCCGGGAAGCTTCGAGACGTGTCTCTTAACCCTTTTCGGAAGAAACGCAGGAAACAGGAACTCGTATTTGAACTGGCCACAGATCTTACAAACGAATACGCTTCCCGGAGAGGTGCGGGCCTTTCTCCTCATGTACTTTTTCCCCAGTTCTTCTCGATCGTCGAGAGGTATGTCGAGGAGAAGATTGTGGCCCGTGCTCCGTCGAACCTTCTGGACGTGTTTCTCTCGCCCTATTACGGATGGGTGGTGGAAAGGCTCCGTGATGCGATCCGTCCGGATACCTCACAGGGCGAAACTCCTGAAGTGCCGAAATACGAAAGACATCGAGGACCGGGTTCTACCGATGAGGTGGACTTTTGGACAAGCAAAGAGGTGCGGGAGGTAGAGCGTTCTCATCTGAATTATGCGGTGGCCGACACCAGGAAGTGGGAGCAGTCGGCTGCTTACTTCATCGATACCTATCCTTTGACGGCGGCCTTTGTGAAGAACATGGGACTAGGTTTCGCCATCCCTTATTTCCATAACGGGCAGACGCACGATTACCTGCCGGATTTTATTGTGAGGCTGGTTTCGGAGGATTCGATACACCATTATGTGATCCTTGAAACAAAAGGATTTGATCCTCTGGAGGGAGTAAAGAAGGCTGCCGCTGAACGATGGGTAAAGGCTGTCACTGCAGACGGCGAGTTTGGTCACTGGCAATATGCAGTGGCCAGAAGACCAGAAGAAATCAAGTCCTGTCTTGACGATGCAGCGAAACATGCCGCGCGAAGGGCGTCGCAGTGATCCTCCATAGAGAGGGAGGGTCCCCAGCATGATGTCTGACGGCTTCAGTTCTTGAGTTTCATGGTTTTCATGCCGTAGAGGCTGAACTTGAGCCAGTCCATGGCGAAGGCGAGCAGGGCGTCATCGTCGGAGGCGAGGCGATCGCGGAGTTCTGGGCTCACGTTAAAGAGATCCAGGAATCTGCTTTTGAACACGAATGATCTGAAGGAATCCAGATTGTAAGAGGCCATGCAAAACATCTGGATCTTGCGAGGGATGTCTTTTCCCGGTCCGAGACTCTGGGTGGATGTGACAATGTCGAGCCAAGCTGAGTTCATGCCGTCGTATACCTTCAAGCCCTGATCCGCCACCCAATCTTCGATCATCCATTCATGCGGTTCTCGGAATCCAAGACAGTGCTCTTCGCGGACGACAAAGTATTTTTCCCGGGTGCCTGCCGCGTTTCCCGCATTCATGGCCGCCCTTCCAATCGGATAGATCCGGCACGCACTGGGCCGGTCCTCGTAGACCGCACACCCTTCAGACCGGACAAAAGGACATCTCCTTCCTTCCTCATCCTTCATCTTGAGAACCGCCATGGGAAAACGGGGGTGCCGGTCAAAACGCATTTCCGTGTATCCGTTGAGGAACTCCTCGGAGGAGATGCCGAGCCGATGCTTCATGCGGAGGATATCGTAGGGCATGAGCACGAGATTGAGGCCGGCGCAGCATCGGGTGAAGCACTCCATGTCCCTGTGACACAGGAATCGAAACCGGTTCCCTTGGAGGGGCTTGAAAACATCTTTTTCCAGGGCAGCATCCGTCATCAGGGGGCTCCTCAAGAACTCACGGGCGGCCGCTACTATGCCTGTTTTTCTTTTAGAGTGAAGAGCTTCTGGCCGAGGAGGCCGAACTTGATCCAGTCAAAGCCGAACTTCAGAAGTTCCAGATCGCTTCGCTTGATCTTCTCAATCCGGGCCGGCTCCACTTCAAAGCGATTCAGGAAGGAACTCTGGAAAACAAAGTCCCTGAATTTGTCGATGTTGTAGAGAGCCATGAAAACCATCTTGAGGATGTGGGGATTGTCAATGTCCAGGTTTTGAGCGCTGAGAGGGATTGTGACAGAGGAGAAAAGAGTGTTCATTTCATCGTAGGGTACAACGCCCTGATCCACGAGCCACTCGCTGATTTGCCAGGTTTCCGCTTCCTTGAGCCCCTCGCAAAGGGAGGGGTCTGCAATGACACGAAACGTCCCGTCATCCTCCATGTTCAAGGGATACATTCTGCAGGGCCAGGGGCGATCCTCGTACACAGTGCACCCTTTTTCCGTGACCAGGGGGCATCGTTTATCCTGTTCGTTCATTTTGAGAAGGACCAGGGGGATGAGCCGGTTTTCCCTGGGGATAATCATCGTGTATTTGTCCAGAAACTCTTCCGATGAAATGCCGAGGGCATTCTTGAGGCGGATCACATCATAGGGAGTCAGGGCGATGGTGACATCGGCACAACATCGGGTGAAGCAGGCCACACCCGGCTGGCATTGAAAGCGAAAGACATGATCGGCATCCATTGTTTCTACCGACTTTTTCTTGTTAGCTTCTTCACGATCAGACATGGTGGATTCCTTTCTATTCAAGGCCTGAGCCAGAAAGTTCTTGACGGGTTCAAGCGATTTGCTTTTATAAGAGGGCTTTCTATATAACGGGAAAGCATACAGGGTCAACTCATTTATCCAGGCAGGAGGGAACGACGCGAATGTGGGAAAGAACGTTATCGATTATCAAACCGGATGGTGTTGCGAGAAACCTTATGGGGGAAGTGATCAAACGCCTCGAAGGGGCAGGACTGAAAATCACGGCCATGAAGATGATCAGGATGAACAAGGATCAGGCAAAAGGCTTTTACAAGGTTCATGAAGGAAAGCCGTTTTATGAAAGTGTCACGGATTTCATGTCTTCAGGGCCTTGTGTGGTCATGGTCCTGGAAGGAGAAGAGGCGATTGGGAAGTATCGGAAATTGATGGGAGCGACCAACTATAAGGTGGCTGAAGAGGGAACGATCCGTCGGGATTTTGCCACGAACATTGAGCAAAATGCGGTGCACGGCTCGGATTCGCCTGAGACGGCCGCTTTTGAGACCCGGTATTTCTTCAGTGAACTGGAAGTGGTGAGAAAGTGAGAAAGAGATAGAATCCCTCTCATCCTGCGGCGACAGGCGAAAACAAAGGTCGCTCCGCGGAGACCGCTGGGTGAGAGGGATTAGTCTTTCAAAAAGAGCCTACGACTCGGAAGGCGGCTTGTCTTTCAGTTCCTTCAATTCCTGTTTGAGCGTGTCGACTTCCCGCTTGAGATCATCCTTGTCCGTATCAAAGCTTTCAGCCGCCTTTTTGTCCTTCATTTCTTCCAGGCCGAGATAGGTGGCCAGTGCTCCTCCCAGTATGAGCATGACGGGGATCCCTGCCATAAGCGCCTTCAGGAAGTAACTCCACCAAACCACAATCCCGATGATCCCAAGAACAAGAGCAACCAATCCTCCAGCAAGTGCCATCATAGCGTGACCTCCTTCAGGTGATTAAAATAGACATTAGCCCGTTTCTCTATTAAACGCAGAGCCGAGCGTATTCCAAACGGAATTGCGTTATCGCAGGAATCCAGTCTGACGTCAATATTTATATGTTATTTTGGAAAAGTCAAACAATTTGCTGTAGATTGTGAGGCGGGCACCTGGGAGATATAAGGCAATACCTTGTTCGCAAGGCGCGCACAAGCCCTAAGGCCCGTGGGATGTGGTCTCTAGCTTCATCGCGTCGTTCTCAATGTTAAATCGATGCCAAAACCCGAGGGTTAAGAGCTCAGGCTAAAAAGCGAGCACTTAACCGACTTTTTTGCCGGGCAAGGCTTCGAGGCATCTGAGTTTCTCTTTGGACATTTGTCCTTAGAGCTTGATTTGACATTTGGATTTTAAAATTTGACGCTATTTGGTCACGGTTTAAGAATTAACAAAATTGTTGAGATTTCGGTTGCAATTTTTTTTATTTGGCTTAATATTAACTGTTTTTAGTTGTGGACTTTGGAATCGTTAGAAACGAAAAGAAATAAAAAGAAAAGCGGCGATCGGAAGAGTATATTAGTCCCATCGGGTAAGAAAAAGCAAGAAATCATAGTTTTTCAGCATTGATATGCAGGTGATGAAAAACTAAATTTAGCGTTTGCTTTTTGATTACATCGGCCAGCGTAGCTCAGTCGGTAGAGCAACTGACTTGTAATCAGTGGGTCGGGGGTTCAATTCCCTTCGCTGGCTCCAGGATGGGGATACTGGAGAGGTTCCCGAGCGGTCAAAGGGAGCAGACTGTAAATCTGCCGGCGCAGCCTTCGGAGGTTCGAATCCTCCCCTCTCCACCATGACCATTGCAGCGGAGAGCTTGGATATTTTTGTCAGACGTGAAAGGATCTTTCTGACCCTCTAACCAAATCGACGGAGCACCTTTCATTTCAGGAGGGGTTGGACGGGCGGGAATAGCTCAGTTGGCTAGAGCGTCAGCCTTCCAAGCTGAGGGTCGCGGGTTCGAATCCCGTTTCCCGCTCCATATTCCGGACTCCCTGAAATGCCTGCGCGGATCGTTCGATGGCAACAGGACCGATGGCGAACTGGCGACTGAACAACCCTGAACAACGGGGTAACGATAGAGTCAACCCGTTGACGCCAGCATTCCGTTAGAGAGTGCTAAGGAGAAAGAATCCAGAGCCCACCTAGCTCAGTTGGTAGAGCACATCCTTGGTAAGGATGAGGTCACCGGTTCAATCCCGGTGGTGGGCTCCATATCTGATTTACCAGTCGCGTGATCCAAAGGAGGTAAGAGCGATGGCGAAGAAGAAGTTTGAGAGGACGAAGCCGCATGTGAATGTGGGGACGATTGGGCATATTGATCATGGGAAGACGACGCTGACGGCGGCGATTACGAAGCATTTGGAGAAGAAGGGATTGGCGAGTTATGTGCCGTTTGATCAGATTGACAAGGCGCCGGAGGAGAAGGCGCGGGGGATTACGATCGCGACGGCGCATGTGGAGTATGAGACGGGGAAGCGACATTATGCGCATGTGGATTGTCCTGGGCATGCGGATTATATCAAGAATATGATTACGGGTGCGGCGCAGATGGATGGGGCGATTTTGGTGGTGGGGGCGGATGATGGGCCGATGCCTCAGACGCGGGAGCATATTTTGTTGGCGCGGCAGGTGGGGGTGCCGTCGATTGTGGTGTTTTTGAACAAGTGTGACATGGTGGATGATGCGGAGTTGATTGAGTTGGTGGAGTTGGAGTTGAGGGAGTTGCTGACGAAGTATGAGTTTCCTGGGGATGAGATACCGATTGTGCGTGGGAGTGCGCTGAAGGCGCTGGAGAGTGATGATCCGAATAGTGCTGAGGCGAAGTGTATTTTTGAGTTGATGGATGCGATTGACAGTTACATCCCGGAGCCGGTGCGGGATACGGAGAAGCCGTTTTTGATGCCGATAGAGGATGTGTTTAGTATATCGGGGCGTGGGACGGTGGTGACGGGTCGAGTGGAGCGTGGAGTGATTAAGGTAGGACAGGATGTGGAGATCGTCGGAATTAAGGACACGATGAAGACGGTGTGTACTGGGGTGGAGATGTTTCGGAAGATTTTGGACCAGGGACAGGCTGGGGACAATATTGGGGTGTTGTTGAGGGGGACGAAGCGGGAAGAAGTGGAGCGGGGGCAGGTGGTGGCGGCCCCTGGGAGTATAACGCCGCATACGAAGTTTAAGGCGGAGGCGTATGTATTGACGAAGGAGGAGGGGGGTCGGCACACGCCGTTTTTTGGTGGGTATCGGCCGCAGTTTTACTTTAGGACGACGGATGTGACTGGGGTGGTGACGTTGCCTGAGGGTGTGGAGATGGTGATGCCTGGGGACAATGTGTCGATGGAGGTGCATTTGATCATGCCGATAGCGATGGAGAAGGAGTTGCGGTTTGCGATTCGGGAGGGGGGTCGCACGGTGGGAGCCGGGGTCATCAGCGATATCATCGAGTAATCTCTTTCAAAGGACGGAGACGACAAGAGTGATTGCGAATCAAAAAATCCGAATTCGGCTGAAGGCGTATGATTACAAGCTGCTGGATCAGTCTGCCATGGAAATCGTGGAAACCGCGAGGGAGACAGGAGCCAAGGTGGCGGGACCCATCCCCCTGCCCACGGAGATCAACAAGTATTGCGTGTTGAGGTCCCCTCACGTGGACAAGAAGTCCAGAGAGCAATTTGAGATCCGGACGCATAAGCGCCTTCTGGATATTCTGGAACCGACCCAGCAGACGGTGGACGCGCTCATGAAACTGGATCTTGCCGCCGGCGTAGATGTGGAAATCAAACTGTAAGATTGGGCACGGAGCAGGTTCTTATGGTCAAGACGCTTTTTGGAAAAAAAATGGGCATGACCCGCTACTTCCTGGAAGAAGGAAAAAGCATCTCGGTCACCATTTTGAAGCTGGGACCCTGTGTGGTGATCCAGAAGAAAACCTCAGAAAAGGACGGGTACAACGCGATCCAGGTCGGGTTTGAGCCCCAGGTCGAAAAGCACGTCAATAAACCCTTGAAGGGACATTTCAAGGCGGCGGGGGACCAGGTTTTCAGATATCTCAAGGAGATCCGCGTGGAAAGCCCGAACCAGTTCGAGCTTGGTCAGGAACTGAGGGCCGATATCTTTGCGATTGGTGAAAAAGTGGCGGTCAGGGGCAGGAGCAAGGGGCGCGGATTTGCAGGAGTCGTGAAGCGATGGGGGTTTTCCGGCGGAAAGGACACCCATGGATGCCGGGCCCACCGGGTTCCAGGATCCATCGGGACGAACACCACACCCGGTCGCGTCGTCAAAGGACGGAAACTCCCCGGTCGAATGGGATTTCGCCATCTGACCGTTCGCAACCTGAAAGTGCTGGATGTGCGGCCCGAGATGAATGTTATCGCCCTCGTGGGAGCGGTGCCGGGAAGCCGAAATAGCGTTATCGAAGTAACGAAACTGGAAAGATGAAAAAGATCTGAGAGGCACCACACATGGCCGTGATTGATGTCTACAACCTGCAAAAAGAGAAGACGGCTCAAATAGAACTGAGGGATGATGTTTTTCTTGTGCCGGTGGAGAAGCACATTCTTCATCAGGTGGTGGTCAGCCAGTTGCTTGGACGAAGGTCCGGGACAGCGTCCACCAAAGGGCGCTCAGAGGTCAACCGCTCAGGAAAGAAGCTCTGGAAGCAGAAAGGGACGGGTCGGGCGAGAGTCGGCGATGCGGCCTCCCCTACACGGAAAGGGGGCGGCGTGGCATTTGGCCCCAAACCTCGCCGGTATGACCAGAAAATTCCCAAGAAATTTGGGAAACTGGCCCTTCGCATGGCCCTGAGCGACAAGTTCCAGAATGAGCGGCTTCTTGTGGTGAACGCGTTCGATCTGCCGGAGACCAAGACTAAGCAGTTCGTTCAGGTGATGAAGGGTTTCGAGGTGAGAAAAGCCTTGATTGTCACCAGGGACAAGAACGAGGGCCTAGAGCGATCCTCAAGAAATGTGCCAGGCGTGAAAGTGATGCGTTTCGAGGGTCTCAACGTGTACGACGTGCTGAACCATGACCATCTCTTCCTGGTGCAATCGGCCATCCCCAAGATAGAGGAGGCTTTGATTTCCTGATGGATATCTATCAAGTCATCAAGAAACCGCTCATCACGGAAAAGGCGAATCTCCTGAAGGAGAGCGGCAATCAGATCTGTATCCAGGTGGACCGGAGGGCGAACAAGGTGGAAATCCGCCGCGCCGTGGAGACCCTTTTCAAAACGGAAGTGATTGAAGTCAAAACCTTGAACGTGATGGGCAAAGCGCGGCGAATGGGAAAAAGTGTCGGGCGACGATCGGACTGGAAAAAGGCGATTGTTCGGCTGGCGCCTGGTAAGCGAATTGAATTTTTCGAGGGCATCTAGGCGCCGTCGTGGGACATAGATCCTTCGGGGTGTTTCGGAGAAGACCATGACCATCAAGCGATACAAGCCAACCTCGGCAGGCAGACGATTCCAGACCTACTCTACGATGGAGGATCTCACCCGAAAGGAGCCGGAAAAGAGCCTTTTGACCCCGCTCAAGCAAACCGGGGGAAGGAATTCGCTCGGCCGGGTCACTTGCAGATATCGCGGGGGAGGGCACAAGCGTCATTACAGAATCCTGGATTTCAAGCGGAACAAAGATGGAATTCCCGCCAAAGTGGCCGGCATAGAATATGATCCGAACCGCTCCGCCCACATCGCCCTGCTTCACTATGTGGATGGAGAAAAGCGTTACATCCTGGCACCTCAGGGACTCCAGGCCGGGGACCGTGTGCTTTCGGGTTCCGGGGTGGAGATCCGACCCGGCAATGCGTTGCCCCTGAAGGACATCCCCCTGGGGACCTTCGTTCACAACATCGAGCTGAGCAAAGGGCACGGGGGTCAGATGGCCAGGGGGGCGGGATGCTATGCCCAGCTCATGGCCAAGGAAGGTAAACACGCCCAACTCAAGTTGCCTTCGGGCGAAGTGCGCATGGTCTTCCTGGACTGCAAGGCGACGATCGGCCAGGTGGGGAACATCGAGCACGAGAACATCCGCATCGGCAAAGCCGGTCGAAAACGATGGCTGGGTCGAAGACCCCATGTCCGTGGAGTGGCCATGAACCCTGTAGATCATCCCCATGGAGGCGGGGAAGGGAAGTCCTCGGGCGGCCGACACCCGGTGACGCCCTGGGGAGTGCCGACAAAGGGCTACAAGACTCGCGTCCGTAAGGGGAGCGACAAATTGATCGTAAAGAGAAGAAAGTAATTTCGCCAAGGAGGAGGGAGAGCGTTGCCTCGATCGCTTAAGAAAGGGCCTTTTGTTGATGCGCATCTCTTGAAGAAAGTGGAGACGGCGCTGGAGACGGAGAGCCGGAAAATCATCAAGACTTGGTCAAGGAGATCGACGATTCTTCCTCAGTTCGTCGGAATGACCTTTGCGGTTCATAACGGGAAGAAGTTCCTTCCCGTGTTTGTTACAGAGGACATGGTGGGGCACAAGCTGGGAGAGTTTTCTCCCACCCGAACCTTCCACAGCCATGCCGGGGACAAGAAGACCAAATTGAAAGGTGCGAAATCGTGATGGAAGCAAGAGCGAAGGCAAGGTTTGTGAGAGTATCCCCTCAAAGGGTCCGATGGCTCATGAATGAGGTGAGAGGGAAAAAGGCGGGTGAGGCCATCCAGTTTCTGACCTTTTCCCCTCAGAAAGGCGCCCGGATTCTGAAAAAACTGATCCATTCTGCCGTGGCGAATGCGGAAGCCCATTCAGAAATCGACGTGGATGCCCTTTTTGTCAAACGGATCTTTGCGGATGAAGGACCGATCCTGAAGCGATTTCGGCCGCGGGCCATGGGTCGTGCGTCCAGAATCCGAAGAAGGACAAGCCATTTGACGGTGATTCTGGATGAGAAGTAACAATCGGTTTGCTGGGTGATCCCCTACAGGGATTGAGGGAGGTGGCTGTTGGGACAAAAGGTCAATCCAATCGGTTTTAGACTGGGCATTAACAGAACCTGGGACTCCAGATGGTTTGCGGGGAAGGACTATGCTCGTTTTGTTTTTGAAGATCACCAGATCCGGAAATTCCTGAGAAAGAGACTGTCCCAGGCAGGCGTTGCCAAGATAGAGATCGAGAGGGCCGCCAGTAAAGCCAGGATCAAAATCCACACGGCGAGACCCGGATTGGTCATCGGGAAGAAGGGCTCGGAGATCGAGAATCTGAAGCGAGATCTTGAGAAAAAGATCAAGCGGGACATGATCCTGGATATCCAGGAAGTGAGAAAGCCCGAGGTCGACGCCCAGCTGGTCGCGGAAAATGTGGCCTTGCAGCTGGTTCGCCGCGTTTCTTTTCGGCGGGCCATGAAGAAGAGCGTGAGCTCCGCCCTGCGCTTCGGTGCCTTGGGAATCAAAATCGCCTGCAGCGGAAGGCTGGGGGGCGCTGAGATGGCTCGACGCGAGTGGTACCGAAAAGGACGGGTTCCGTTCCAGACCATCCGGGCGGACATTGATTACGGATTCGCTGAAGCCTTTACCACCTACGGGGTTATCGGAGTCAAGGTGGCCATTTTCAAGGGTGAGATTCTACCGGAGAAAAAAGGTTAGGGATTGCCATGCTGAGCCCAAAAAAAGTCAAGTACCGAAAAAGACAAAAAGGTCGAATGACCGGGAAGGCGATCTTCAAGGGAGGCACCCTGGAATTCGGGGATTTCGGCCTCCAGGCCACGGAATGCGGCAAGATGACCGCCCAACAGATCGAGGCGGGACGAATCGCGATTACTCGGCATGTTAAAAGGGGCGGCAAAATCTGGATTCGAGTTTTCCCGGACAAGCCCATTACGAAGAAGCCGGCTGAAACCAGAATGGGAAAAGGAAAAGGGACGCCCGAGGGCTGGGTGGCGGTGGTGAAACCCGGCCGGGTCCTTTACGAGCTTGAAGGCGTGGAAGAAGGTATCGCTGCCGAAGCGTTTCGTCTTGCAGGCCATAAGCTTCCCTTCGGCACTCGATTCATGAGCAGGAGAATGCATCTGTGAAAGCAAAGGAACTCCGAGACCTGACAACGGAGGAGTTGTCCCTGAAAGAAAGGGAACTCCGGCAGGGAGTGTTCAACCTGAGGCTTCAAAAGGCGGCGGGTCAGTTGGCCAACACCGCCGGGATCGTCAAAGCGAAAAAGGACCTGGCTCGGGTCAAGACGATTCTGAGATCCCGTGAGATCGCGAGCGGGGGGAAGGGAACGAGGGCAGAAGGATGAAGGAACGTGGATCAAGAAAGAAACTGGTCGGGGTGGTGATTGGGCACCGCATGGACAAGACGACGGTCATATCGGTGAGCCGACTGAAGCAGCACCGGACCTACCTGAAGTATCTGACATCCCAAAAGACGTATGTCGCTCATGATCCGAACAACCTTTGCCAGGTGGGAGACAAGGTCAGGATTGTCGAGTCCAGGCCGATCAGCAAGACCAAGAGGTGGCAGGTCCTGGACATCCTGGAAAAGGGCCGGGCCGAGATGGTCGTGCCGGAGGCCGTTGAGGGGTTGGAGTCTCAGCCATGATACAGACGGAAAGCAAACTCAAAGTTGCAGACAACTCCGGAGCCAAACTGTTGCTCTGTATTAAGGTGCTCGGAGGGTCGAAGCGGCGGTATGCCACGGTGGGAGATGTCATCGTGGTCTCTATCAAGGAGGCCATGCCGAACTCCAAGGTGAAAAAAGGGGACGTCATGAAGGCCGTCATCGTGAGAACCAAGAAAGAGGTCGCACGAGTGGACGGGTCCTATATCAAGTTTGATGACAATTCGGCCGTGCTGATCACACCGCAAAATGAACCCATCGGCACGAGGATTTTTGGACCTGTGGCAAGAGAACTGAGGGCCAAGAACTTTATGAAGATTGTTTCTCTGGCCCCGGAGGTCCTTTAGAAGGCGTGTGGACAGGAGTGTCGGACGTGTATAAGAAGCATCCTCTGATCAAGAAAAATGACAAGGTGATCGTTCAAACCGGGAAAGAAAAAGGGAAAATCGGGACGGTCTTGAAGGTGAACGCTGAGAAGGGCCGGGGCATTGTCGAAAAAATCAACATAGTCAAGAGGCACACCCGGCCGGGGCGGCAGACCAGCCAGGGCGGTATTGTGGAGAAGGAATCACCGATTCGACTGTCCAATCTGATGCTCGTGTGCAGCAAATGCGCAGAACCGACGAGGATCGGGAGGCGGCTATTGGAGGATGGATCCAAGGTGCGGGTATGTAAGAAATGCGGTGAGTTGATCGATTAGTGGATGGAGAGGTTGCTTGACTGGGGCCGGAGTCGGTCCCGGGACATGGGCACAACATCCTTCGCATTAAGGAGTTTAAGTTGCAGCGGCTTAGAGAGAAATACCAAAAAGAAGTGGTGCCCGCCATGGTTAAAGAGTTCGGTTACAGGAGCATCATGGCGGTCCCGAAGCTCCAAAAGGTCGTCCTGAACATGGGCGTAGGCGAGGCCATTTACAACATCAAAGCCCTCGACAAGAGCGCGGAAGAGTTGACGCTCATTGCAGGGCAGAAAGCAGTGATCAGGAAGGCGAAGAAGTCCATTGCAGGGTTCAAGCTTCGTGAAAACATGCCCATCGGCTGCACCGTGACCTTGCGGCGGGAAAGGATGTATGATTTTCTCGACAAGTTCTTCAACATCGCCTTGCCGAGGCTTAGAGACTTCAGAGGAATTCCGGAAAAGATTTTCGACGGCCGTGGGAACTGCACGGTCGGAATTCGAGAGCAGATCATTTTCCCTGAGATCGAGTACGACAAGATTGAGAAAATCAGGGGTCTCAATATCTCGATCGTCACTTCGGGGAGAAGTGACGCGGAAGCGTTTGCATTGTTGAAACTCCTTGGAATGCCGTTCAGACGTTAGCCTCTTCTGAAGGAAGGAAGCCTGAGGGGCAGGCACAAGGACATCATTATCTGCAGCATGATGCAAGGTGAGAAGTAGGAGGACAAATTGGCGAAGACGTCGCTTATCGTCAAGGCTGAAAGAAAGAAGAAGTTTTCCAGTCGCGAATATAATCGGTGCCCGATCTGTGGCAGACCCAGGGCATACTTGAGGAAGTTCGGAATCTGCCGGATTTGCTTTCGGGGCATGGCCCTACGGGGAGAAATCCCAGGCGTCGTCAAATCCAGCTGGTAACAGGACCTCGGGAAGTTAAGGAGTGTTGCGCATGAGTATGAGCGATCCCATAGCCGACATGCTGACCAGAATGAGAAACGGCATCATAGCGAGTTTCGATAGTGTCGATGTGCCGAGTTCAAAGCTGAAAATCAACATCGCCAAAATCTTGAAGAGTGAAGGCTTCATCAAGAATTACAAAGTGATTGCTGATAAGAAGCAAGGCCTCATTCGGATTTTCTTGAAATACGACGAAAACGGGGAGCCCGTGATCGGCGGTCTGAAAAGGGTGAGTCGTTCTAGTGGACGGGTTTACGCGAAGAAGGATAAGGTGCCCATGGTCCTCAATGGATTCGGCATTAACGTTTTATCCACGTCCAAAGGCGTGATGACCGACAAGCAGGCAAGGAAGCTGGGAATTGGCGGGGAGATCCTCTGTTCCGTCTGGTAGACGCAGTGTGGATCCTTTCATGAAATACCTTTTTATTGTGTTTGGAGGACGTCCATGTCACGCATAGGAAAAAAGCCAATCCCTCTTCCGGCCAAGGTTCAAGTCAATGTCCAAGGGGATCTCCTGGTGATCAAAGGGCCGCAAGGCGAACTCCGGCGCACGATTCATCCTGCGGTTTCCGTGAGCCAAAGCGAGAACCAGATCCTTGTCTCTGTTCATGAAACGGACAAAAAAACTAAGGCTCTTCACGGGTTATACAGGGCCTTGATCGCTAACATGGTCACGGGGGTCAGCCGAGGGTTTGAAAAGGTGTTGGACATTGTGGGCGTGGGATATCGCGCGGAACTGGCTGGAAGAATGGCCACTTTTCACCTGGGATATTCGCATCCAGTCCCTTTTGAGCTGCCTGCCGGGATCGATGCGAAGATCGAAAAAACGAAGATCACCCTCAGGGGCATTGACAAAGAGCTCCTGGGCAGGACAGCCGCGAAAATTCGCGGCTTCAAAAAGCCTGAGCCCTACAAGGGGAAAGGAATCAAATACGCGGATGAAGTGATCCGCAGGAAGGCCGGAAAAACCGGGGCCAAGTAGGATCTCGTCAGAGGGGAATACATACAGGGTGAGCCGAATGAAGTATGAGAGAAGAGCCGAGGCGCGATTGAGGAGAAAGAAAAGGGTCCGGACCAAGGTGAAAGGAACACCTCAGAGGCCCAGGCTGTCCGTATTCAGGACCGCGAAGCACATCTATGCACAGATCATTGATGACACAGCGGCCCAGACGCTTGTGGACGCGTCTTCCGTTTGCAGGGAGCTTCGACCCGTGATCCAGGGGAAGGGTGGCAACAGGGCAGGGGCTGCTTTGGTTGGAGAATTCATCGCCAAGCGTGCCACAGGGAAAGGGATCAAACAGGTGATTTTTGACCGGAACGGTTTCCTCTACCACGGCAGAGTCAAGACCCTTGCAGAGGCGGCGCGGCAGCATGGCTTGGAGTTCTGATTCCCCTGAGGGGAAGACCTATTGTTTCATCCATATCGACGCGTGAGGGAGATGACCATTGTACACCAAAGAAGATGAGGTCCAGCTGATCGAAAAGGTGGTTTACATTAACCGAGTCGCCAAAGTGGTCAAGGGTGGACGGCGATTTAGCTTCAGTGCGATCGTAGTCGTGGGAGATGGAAAGGGAACGGTGGGATTTGGGCTAGGCAAGGCCAACGAAGTTCCTGAAGCGATCCGTAAAGGGGTTGAAAAAGCGCGAAAGACCATGAAATCTGTTCCAGTGATCCATGACACCATTCCCCACGAAATCATCGGCAGATGGGGAGCGGGAAGTGTGCTTTTGAAACCCGCCGGAGCAGGGACGGGTGTCATTGCAGGGGGGGCAGTGAGAGCAGTTTTGGAAGCTGTGGGAATCCAGAACATCCTCACCAAGTGCTTGGGATCCCATAATCCTCATAATTTGGTGCGAGCGACCTTGAGGGGATTGGCGTCATTGCGGAGCGCGGAAGGAATCGCACGACGCAGGGGCAAGACAACTGAAGAATTGAGACAATGAGAGGCGAAGGGTGATGACGGATACCGTGAGAGTCACCTTATTAAAGAGTGGCATAGGGCGAAATAAGAGAATTCGTGAGACCTTGAAAGGCCTGGGTCTGACTAGGCTGCATAAGACGGTGGTTTTGAATAATACTCCCGCAATCCGCGGAATGATCAACAAGGTTTCCTTCATGGTGAAAGTGGAGGCTGAACCGCTTAGAGGAATTGGGCGATGAGAATTCAAGAGTTATCACCCCTGCAGCGGTCAAGAAAGAGCCGGAAAAGAGTCGGGAGAGGTGTGGGATCCGGCCATGGCAGAACCTCATGCAGGGGGCATAAGGGGCAGAAAGCCCGGTCTGGAGGCACGATCGTTCCAGGATTTGAGGGCGGTCAGATGCCTCTTCAAAGAAGGCTCCCGAAAAGAGGGTTCACCAACATCTTCAGAAAAGAGGTCGCTGTGGTCAACCTTAAGGATTTGAATCGATTTGAAGCCAGCGATATTGTTGACCTCGCAGCGCTGAAGCGGGTCGGTTTGGTCCGCAAGGGGGAAGAAAAAGTGAAAATCCTCGGAAAAGGAGATGTTGCTCATCCCCTCACTCTGAAGGTGGACCAGGTCAGTAGGACGGCGAAAGAAAAAATCGAGTCCGCTGGGGGGAGAGTAGAACTCCTCTAACCGTGTTGTCGAGCACACGCTGAGCGGGCATTCAAAGAGGACAAGGAAGCGAATCCATGATTGGCGGTCTGCAAAACATAACAAAGATTCCTGAGCTCAAGAAGAGGATTTTGTTTACCCTTCTCATGCTTGCGGTTTACCGGGTGGTGAGCCACATCCCCACGCCAGGAATTGATGCGGCGGCACTTTCTGCCTTTTTCAAATCAAGAGGAGACACCCTTTTTGGTCTCATTGATATGTTTTCAGGCGGGGCATTGGGTCAGATGTCTGTGGTGGCCCTGGGAATTATGCCGTATATCAGCGCGTCCATTATTTTGGAGCTTCTGACGGTAGTGGTGCCCTTTCTTGAAAAGCTGAAAAAGGAGGGAGAACAGGGGCGAAAGAAAATCATTCAGTACACGCGTTACGGTACTGTCGTGCTCAGTATGATTCAGGGATTCGGCATTGCCATCGGAATCGAAAGCATGGTGGTCGGGCAGAATCCTGTGGTTCCCGTGGGCGGGTGGGGTTTCAGGCTCCTAGCGGCGATCACTTTGACCGCAGGCACCGCCTTTCTGATGTGGCTTGGAGAACAGATCACCGAACGAGGCATCGGCAACGGCATTTCTCTCATTATTTTTGCCGGTATTGTGGCCCGACTGCCTGAAGCGATGCTGGGAGTTATCCAGACCATGGGAGCGCCTGGGCAGTTGGGTCCTTTTGGGATCCTGGTGTTGTTGGCGTTCATGGTTGCGGTGATCGGTTTCATCGTGCTCGTGGAAAGGGGGCAGCGGCGAATTCCCGTCCAGTATGCGAAACGGGTTGTGGGGCGGAGAATGTATGGAGGTCAAACGACTCATCTTCCTCTTAAGATCAATACCGCAGGGGTGATCCCTCCGATTTTTGCCTCTTCCATCATCATGTTCCCGGCGACGATCGCGAATTTCATGAACGTGAAACAATTTCCCTGGCTGCAGACGATTGTTAACATCCTTTCGCCCGGGCATGTTGCGTATGAACTCATCTTTGTCGCGTTTATTATCTTTTTCTGCTATTTTTACACCGCCGTTCACTTCAATCCGGTGGATGTAGCGGACAATATGAAGAAGTACGGAGGCTTTATACCGGGGATCCGACCGGGGAAAAACACGGCGGATTATATCGACCGGGTGCTTACGCGGGTCACTTTTTCGGGTGCCCTCTATGTCTCTGCGGTGTGTGTTCTACCTCAGATCCTCATTTATCAGCTTCACGTCCCTTTTTATTTTGGTGGAACAGCTCTCTTGATTGTGGTGGGGGTGGCGATGGATACATCGAATCAGATCGAAGCCCACATGCTGACCAGACACTATGAAGGATTTATGAGAAAGGGATTGGTAAAAGCGAGATAGGCATTGCGGTCCGGAAGGGATCTTCGGGAAAAGAGGTGCTGTGGCCAAAGAAGAGGTGATTGCCGTTGAAGGAACGGTCGTGGAGACATTGCCAAATGCCATGTTCAGGGTCGAATTGGGCAACGGGCACCGGGTGCTTGCACATATTTCCGGAAAAATGCGAATGCATTTCATCAAGATCCTGCCCGGAGATAAAGTCTCTGTGGAACTCTCTCCCTACGATCTGAGTCGGGGGAGGATCGTGTATCGAGGAAAGTAGAGCATGAAAGTCAGAGCATCTGTGAAAAGAATTTGCAACAAGTGCAAGATCATCAAGCGAAAGGGAATTGTTCGCGTCATTTGCGTCAATCCAAGACACAAACAGAGACAGGGATGATCTAGGAGGCGGGTGACGCTTTTCGGGAGCCTCAGGATAGAATTGGCTGTGCCGTTCGCGTCGTTTCGGTAAGGCGAGGGTTGTGAAGCTCTCGGAATCCATAACCGCATAGAGGGAGATCAAAGTGGCCAGAATAGCAGGCGTGGATTTACCACGAAACAAGAGAATGGAAATCGCCTTGACGTATATCTATGGGCTCGGCAGGAGCAGCGCCCAGAAGATTCTTACAGAAGCCGGGGTGGACTGGAACATTAAGTCCGACGATCTGACTGAAGGTCAAGTCACGACTCTAAGGAAAATCATCGACGAGCATTACAAGGTGGAGGGAGATCTGAGGCGGGATCTCTCCATGAACATCAAGCGACTTATGGATTTGGGGACCTACAGGGGTCTTAGGCACAGGAAAGGGTTGCCCGTGAGGGGCCAAAGAACACATACCAACGCACGAACCCGGAAGGGCCCGCGCAGAGCGGTGATGGGGAAAAAGAAGAAATAAGGAAAGGCTATGGTCAACAAAACAACCAAGGGAAGCAGAGCTAAGAAAGAAAAGAGAAGCGTTCCGACGGGGATTATTCATATCCAGTCTACGTTCAATAATACCATCGTCACGGTGACTGACAATGACGGCAATGTCGTCGGCTCTTCCAGTTCAGGTCGAATGGGGTTTAAAGGCTCCAGGAAAAGCACCCCTTTTGCTGCGCAAATGGCGGCTCAAGACGCACTGCGTCAAGCGATGGACCAAGGGATGAGAACGGCGGAGGTAAGGATCAAAGGCCCGGGTGTCGGACGGGAAGCAGCCCTTAGAGCGCTCCAGGTGGAGGGGTTCAGCGTGAGCGTCATCCGAGACGTGACCCCCATTCCCCACAACGGGTGTCGTCCGCCGAAGAGACGAAGGGTGTGAAGGGTCAACGGTCTTTATAAAGAGGAGGATCTGGATTGGCGAGAGAAACTGGGGCTTCATGTCGGTTATGTCGAAGAGAAAACCTCAAGCTGTTTCTGAAGGGAGATCGCTGCTACGGGGAGAAGTGTGCTTTCGAACGGAGGCCTTATGCTCCCGGCCAGCACGGGCAGAGGCGGGGCGGTAAGCTTTCGGACTATCAGTTGCAGTTAAGAGAAAAACAAAAGGTGAAGAGGATATACGGACTCCTGGAAAAGCAGTTCACGAGATACTATTTTCTCGCGGAGAAGAAAAAGGGAATCACCGGCACCAATCTGCTTCTCCTGCTGGAGTGCCGGCTGGACAACGTCGTTTACCGGATGGGTTTTGCCTCCTCTCGGACGCAGGCGCGCCAGTTGGTCCGACACAATACCGTCGTGGTGAACGGCAAGAAGGTGAATATCCCTTCCTACCAAGTAAGGGTAGGCGATATGATCGAGGTCAGGGAGAACAAAAGGAAGATCCCGGTCATTCTGGAATCTATGGAAACAGTGGCTCGCAGGGGGATTCCAAACTGGATGGAAGTCGAAAAGGAAAAATTCCGGGGAATTCTGAAAGCCACTCCTAACCGCGCAGAATTGACCATGCCCATCCAGGAAAACCTAATTGTGGAACTCTATTCGAAATAGACCGGGAGCATTCGGTAAGAAATGTTCTCCCAGCGTTGTCACTGAAGCTGTTTCTGTCATAGGAAACCGACCGGACGGAGGGGGGTTGGCCCTGCGGGGTCGAGCAAGAAGCCAGAGCAATCACTTAATCGGAGGCCTTTTTTGACAGATCTAAGAACAAGAAATTGGCGAGAATTGATTAAGCCGAAGAGCATCTCGATCGAGGAGGAGAACCGGACCCACTCCTACGGCAAATTCGTGTGTGAACCCCTTGAGCGAGGCTTCGGCATCACCATTGGAAATGCATTGAGGCGAATCCTCCTTTCCTCCCTGCAAGGAGCCGCCATTGTGTCGGTGAAATTCGATGACGTGGTGCACGAGTTTTCGACCGTCCCCGGGGTGAGAGAAGATGTGACGGACATCATTCTCAACTTGAAGCAAGTTAAGCTCAGGTTGGTCGACTCCGAAGAGACAGTGATCCGTTTGTCTGCAGAGGGAGAGGGAGCGGTCACCGCAAAGGACATTGAGACGGACGGAGCAGTGGAGATCTTAAACCCCGAGCAGCACATCGCCACCCTGAACAAAGAAGCCAAGCTGGGCATGGAGATGGTGGTGAAAATGGGTAAGGGATACCTTTCCACCGAGCCGGTCAAAAGCGGGGAGCAAGCCATCGGTGAGATTCCAGTGGATGCCATCTTTTCGCCCATTCAGAAGGTGAACTATGTGGTCACCAATGCACGGGTGGGCCAGATCACGGATTATGACAAACTGACCCTGGAGGTCTGGACCGATGGGAGCGTCACTCCCGAGGACGCGCTCGCTTATGCGGCGAAAATCCTGAAGGAGCAGATGCAGCCTTTTATCAACTTCCAGGAGGAGCCTGAGCCCTTGGAGAGTGAACAGCAAGAGGACGAAGAAAAGCTCAATTCCAATCTTTTTAGACCCGTGTCCGAACTTGAACTCTCCGTTCGCTCAGCCAACTGCCTGAAAAATGCGAGTATTACCTATATCGGGGAACTTGTCCAAAAGACGGAGGCCGAAATGCTCAAGACCAAAAACTTCGGCAGGAAGTCCCTTAATGAGATAAAAGGCATTCTAGAGGAAATGGGGCTTTCCTTAGGGATGAAAATCGAGAGTTTCCCTTTGCCGAGAAAACCGGACTCGCTAGGCGAACCGATGAAGGAAGAGAAGGTTTAGATCCATGAGACATTTGAAAGCAGGAAGAAATCTTGGCCGTAATTCCAGCCATCGCCTGGCGATGTTGAGGAACATGGTGACCTCTTTGTTCAAACATGAGCAACTGGAGACGACCGACGCAAGAGCAAAGGAATTAAGGCAGGTCGCCGAGAGGATGATCACCCTCGCCAAACGAGGAGATCTTCATGCTCGGAGGCGGGCCTTAGCAACGATCAGGGAAAAGGCTGTGGTTCACAAGCTGTTTGCCGAACTCAAGGACCGCTTCATGGACAGACAGGGAGGATATGTCCGAATTGTCAAGAAAGAGAACCGGAATGGAGATGGCGCTCTGATTTCAATTGTCCAGTTGCTGCTTCAGGAAGAAGAAAAAAAGAAAGACAAGAAAAAGGGGAAGGCCGCCGCTGGATCGCCGGCGAAAGCTGCTGCGAAAAAGATGAGGGAAACGAAGCCCAAGAAAAAAGGGAGGTCAGCGGAGAAATCGGAAGTGACAAAAGCGGAAAACGTGGTAAAGGAAGAGTCATGAGAGCATGGTAAGAAGTATATTCCGGTGCAGGAACCAACCTCCTTGTAGAGTCATCCACAAGGAGGTTTTTTTTGATTTTCTATTGGTCCCTTTTAGAACGTTGTGGTAGAAATCCGTTATCTTCTCTAATGAGGGCTCGGGTTGTGGCAGTCTGGATTCGAGGGGGGAAGTTGGTCGATCCTGTCCGGAATAGCGTGGAGGAATGGGATCTCCTGATCGAAGGAGAAAGGATTGCGAGGATTCTCCCTCCGAATGCTTGCCTGGATACCGGGCCCCAGCTCAGGACGGTTGATGCTCGAAACCGGATGGTAGTCCCCGGTCTTGTGGACATGCATGTTCACCTGAGAGAGCCCGGCTACGAGCACAAGGAGACCATTGCTACGGGAAGCCTCTCGGGTGTTGCCGGAGGGTTTACGGCTCTCGCCTGTATGCCCAATACCAAACCGGTAAACGATCAGGGAAGCGTCACGGCGTTTATTCTTCGCCGTGCTAGAGAAGCAAACCTTTGCAGAGTCTATCCCATCGGCGCGATCACCCAGGATCAACAGGGGGAAACACTCACCGATTTCAATGAATTGCGAAAAGCAGGGGCGGTCGGCGTATCAGATGACGGTCAGCCGTTGAGAAAACGCGAACTCATGCGGCAGGCAATGCAGATAGGTAACTCCTTGGGTTTGGTAGTGATTTCCCACTGCGAGGAGTTGAGCTTGTCTGCAGGCGGGGTGATGCATGAGGGAGCCGTGTCATCGCGTCTCGGGCTCAAGGGCATCCCTGCTGCGAGCGAAGAAGTCATGATCCGCAGGGAAATCTCCATAGCCCAAGAGACGGGCTTCCCTGTGCACATTGCTCACGTCAGCACGGCTGGTTCCGTGCAATGGATTCGGAGGGCCAAGGAGAAAGGGATTCCGGTGACCGCGGAAACAGCACCGCATTATTTTTCTTTAGATCATGGGGCCGTTGAGAGGTATAATACAGACGCCAAGATGAACCCCCCCTTGAGAGAGCCTAAGGATGTGGAGGCGATCAAAAAGGGGCTTGCTGAGGGGGTCATTGACGTGATCGCTACGGATCATGCACCCCACAGTCAGGCGGAGAAGAGTGTGGCTTTTGAGGATGCCCCTTTTGGCATCGTCGGCTTGGAGACGGCAGTCCCTCTGACGCTTCGCCTGATAAGAGAGAAAATTCTGACTTGGCCTGAAGCCATGCGAAAACTCTCTTATCACCCTGCCAACCTTTTGAGAGCTGGAGGAGGAGTTTTGAAAGAAGGAGCCCTTGCGGATCTTGCCATCCTCGATCCGGACTATGCTTATGTACTAAAATCCGAGGAGATGCAATCCAAGAGCAAGAACTCTCCTTTTGTAGGGTGGAGCATGAAGGGAATCAATGTCATGACCATAGTAGGAGGTCGAATTGTCTGGGAAAGAAAACTATAGCATTCTGGTCGTGGATGATGAGAGGAGCATGAGAGAATTCCTGGAAATCCTGCTCACCAAGGAAGGCTACCGGGTGAGCCTCGCGGCCAGCGGGGAAGAGGCTTTCAAGATTCTGGAAAACAACACCTTTGATCTCCTCATCACGGATATCCGGATGCAGGATATTGACGGAATCGATGTCTTGAAGAAAGCCAAGGCACTGACCCCTGAGAGCATTGTGATTATGATTTCCGCTTTTGCCACTGCGGAAACGGCGGTGGAAGCGATGAAGGAAGGAGCTTATGACTACATTCCCAAGCCTTTCAAGGTCAGGGATTTCAAGAAGATCGTCCGAGACGCTTTGGAATCCAGAAAGCCGACTGTGGATGTAGGTGGGGATAGCGAATCCAAAAGTATCCAGCATTTCGGATGCTTGGTCGGTGAAAGCCCTCAGATGAAAAGAATCTATGATCTCGTTGAACGGGTGGGCCCCACCAAGTCGAATGTTTTCATCTCCGGTGAAAGCGGGACAGGAAAGGAATTGGTGGCCAAAGCCATCCATCGGCAGAGCCCGAGAAGGGACAAGACCTTTGTGGTCATCAACTGCGCTGGCATTCCTGATAACCTTATCGAAAGTGAGCTCTTTGGATATAAGAAAGGGGCCTTCACAGGAGCGGCCGCGGACAAAGAAGGTCTCTTTGAGGTGGCGGACGGCGGGACTGTATTTCTCGATGAAGTCGGGGAGCTGACGCCGGCAATTCAGGTGAAGCTGCTAAGGGTCATTCAAGAGCGCACCTTCACCGCCGTAGGCGGAACTGAAGAAAAGAGCGTGGATGTGCGGTTGATTTCAGCGACCAACAAGGACCTTGAGAATGAAGTGATTCATGGACGGTTCCGGGAAGACCTATTTTTCAGATTGAACGTCATCCACATCGCCATGCCCCCTTTGAGGGAAAGGGAAGGTGATCTGGTCCTTTTGTCCCAGCATTTTCTGGAGGAGTACTCTCGAGACCTTGGTAAGAACGTAAAGAAGATCTCTGCTTACGCCATGGACATCCTCAAGCAGTATAGTTTCCCAGGCAATGTGAGAGAACTGGAAAACATCATCGAGCGGAGTGTGGCTCTTGAAACATCCAATATCGTGCTTCCTGAAAGCTTGACCCTTTCTAATTTTCAACGAGAGCGGAACAGGGAAAACCGCCGACGGAGGGATCTCACTCCAGAGGGCATCAGCCTGGACCAGATCCTCGCCGAGATCGAGAGAGACTATATTCTGAGAGGGTTGGAGATGGCTCACGGATCCAAACATAGGGCAGCAAGTCTATTGGGGATTACGATGCGGTCCTTTCGATATCGCCTTGATAAGCTTGGCCTTTCTGCTTCTCCGGACCAGCCATCCACCAAGGACTTACCCCTATGACTTCCCAACGGGAGTGGGTTATCCTAGTGATCCTTCCAATAGAAGAACAGTGACAAAAAGCGGCAATTTCCCTCCAAAATGCGGCATTAGTATCGAGCAGGCAGGCCAAAAAGGCATGCGCATTCTAGCCTGCTGAGATCCAGATCTTTAACCTATTGGAAAAGTTGGAGTTATTTTTCAATTCTCCGCCATTGCAAATGGCACAGGACTTGAATGTTCTACGCAACAAAAAGCGAAACGCTCGCAAGCCCTAGGATGAAACCGGTAGAGGGGGAGGAGGTGAAACAAAGGTATAAAGGTTTTCGAGGGAATCAAGGTCTCAGGATAATCAAGGTTTAGAGCCAAGAAAATATAGTCAAAGTCAAGGAGGATAAGAAAATGTTTACGAAAATGATGAGGAAGAATGAAGGTTTCACATTGATTGAGTTGATGATTGTTATCGCGATCATCGGTATTCTGGCGGCCATCGCCATCCCGCAGTTCTCCGCTTACAGGACCAGGTCCT